>Ga0187766_10000181_pt1 | contig 32773 bp, 32 predicted proteins | sample 0216_QUI02_MP05__4_FD_132971 | JGI IMG/M metagenome (GOLD analysis project Ga0187766, IMG submission 132971) | Tropical peat soil microbial communities from peatlands in Department of Meta, Colombia - 0216_QUI02_MP05_20_MG | ecosystem: Environmental > Terrestrial > Soil > Wetlands > Peat ... | reverse complement strand
GAAAACAAAACCCCGACGGGTGAATTCAGGATAACCGCATACAGCAGGAAGCATGAGTCGTCATTATACCAAATTCCGAACACATCCACATTCTATCCGATGAACTACGGGCTCAGGTTCCACATAGACAGAGACGGGGTCTCCTACTGGTTTCATGGCCGCGACCTACCCGGGTATCCGGCATCACACGGTTGTATTGGTCTTTACGACGAGGCCATGCAGAATGAATATTATAAAAATCCCGTGCAGCCGGAACTCGAAGATGCCCGGAAGCTCTTTGAATGGGTCATCGCACAGCCCCCTGATAGCGATGGATTACGCCCCTTGGAAGACGGGCCCAAGGTCCTGATCATTGGCAATGCGCCGGGAAGCAGACGTCGCTCCAGATAGGTTAGGAAGGATTTTTGTCTGATCGGTTCTTGTTTTTCAGGTGGTTGAAATAGAACGATGCGGCGTGACGAGGTTTTCTCTACGATTACCAGTACCTGACTCGCCCGTCATCGATATGAACGAACTCAGGGTATTTCCCGACCCCGCCCGCATAAAAGGACTTTGCCAGAGTCGCAAGCTTATGGTTATCAACACGGGGGATGCGGAAATCTATTGCTCGCCCCTGGAGATGCATACTGTTACTTACCACGCCCTTCCCGTTACTCAGCAGATATTCGTTATAGACATGTGATCGGTATCCTGAAACGATGAGCACCTCTCTGTCTTTCCCGAGAGCGTCCTTTATGTCACACAGGAGGTCGACAACTTTGACATCCATGGGTTTTACCTCATTGGTATAATGGCACCGAAAGATGTTATTGATCTCGCTCATGGCGTCATGGTCGTAGATCCCCGAGGAATAATACGTTGCATCGAGTCTTTCTCCGGTATGGATGTTGTAAAGATTCAGCGCCCTCTCTCTTTTATCGAGTCCAAAGACGTTCCTGGTGTAGCCGGACAGGGCAACAAGCGCCATTGACTGCAAAAAGAGCCTTCTTGTCATCATAATCTTAAAGCCCTCTCCTGTGCCTTCGTTTTCAAACTAATGATGCTCACTCTGATTATAAAAGACTGTTACGTTTTAGACCGTGATTCAGATCACAATCCATCGAGGCGATAAGCTTAAAGAGCTCCGAGTTCAAATCGGGCGCAAACTTACCAGCGTCTGCAGAACCCCTCGTGCATATGGGCTACGTGAAACAATCCAAGGGCACTATATCATAAAATGAAAATTTTTTAAAGTATTTCTTCCCCTGTTGTCAAGCCAAAATGAAAATGTCCCCTCGGCGATCGCGGACGGCTGATTCTCAGGCATACGGCTGGAGGTCCAGCCGAAGACAGTGACGCCGTTTTCGAAAATTTTGCTTTGAATATCGTTAAAAGACCTGGAGCCCCGAGAAAAATACCGGTTTTTCTTAAACCCTGACCAAAGACAGGCCTGCAACATTATAATAAAAATACTTGACAAAACTAATATTATTAGTTAATATTTTGTAATACTAAGGTATAACTTTGATAGCATTGGTAACAATCTGTTATTTAAAAGAATTATATGATGAAGCCCCCTGTACAGCATAGAATATTGGATTTCCTGACCCCTAACAAGCTTTTCGCCAGATTGGACATCGTAAGCAAGATGATACTTGGTTATATGATGCTGGCTGTGCTGACAGTGGTTGTTGTGGCCTTTGCACTGATCAGCCTTCTGCGACTGAACAGCCTCAACAAGAGTATTATCACGGTTGACATCCCCGTACAAGAAGTGTCGGAGAAAATGCTCGATGCAATCCTGGCTCAAGACAATTATGAGAAACGATACCTGATCCTGAAAGGCAATATGGTCGATCTGTTCTGGAAGCGTGGAAAAGAGTTCAATCATTGGCTTGCCGTACTCGATGGGCTCCCCGGCCAAAAAGGCCTGCCCATCAAAAACTTAGAGAGCCTCCACCGGCAGTACAGCGATTTGTTCGTCAAGGAAGTGGCTCTGATAAAGAGCGGGAATGCGGCGAAAGCGAGCTCCCTATCAAGTGGTCAGCTAAAGAACAAGTGGATACGGCTTTTCAAAACGATCCAGGCAATGTCGGTCGAGGCGAAAGAATCCCAGGCAAACATGATGGAACGAATCGGCCGGATCGGTCGTTTCGCTTTTGTCACCACAGCGCTGCTCTGTATTTTTAGCATAATAATTGGCGGCTTGGCCGGTATAATCGTGACCCGCCATATTTGCTTCTCTATCCACAAGCTTAGTGTCGCAACGGAGCATATTGCGAAAGGGCACTTCGATTATGACCCTCGGATTAATACAAAAGATGAGGTCGGCAACCTCTCGGAATCTTTTCTCTCCATGGGCAAGAGGCTGCAGCAGCTCGAGGAGTTGCACCTCGATGCAAATGCGCTCACTCGTCTCCCCGGGGGAATCGCCATTGAAAACGTGCTGAAAAAACGTCTCGAATCGAAACAACCTATGGCATTCTGCGTCCTGGACATGAACAACTTCAAGGCATTCAACGACCGCTACGGTTATGCCCATGGCAGCGAAGTGATTAAAGAAACCGCGCGAATCATTGAGAATGCTGTTAAAAGTAACGGTATTCACGAGGATTTCGTTGGTCACGTGGGCGGCGACGACTTTGTGGTCATCACCACGCCCAAGTACATGCACCATATCTGCAGTGAAATCATAAGTGAGTTTGACCGGCGCATACCGGGGTTCTACGATCAGTGTGACCGTGACAATGGATATATTCTCGGCAGCAACAGGCTAGGAGAAGAGATCAGGTTCCCGATCATGACAATATCCGTAGCGATCGTAACAAATGTCCAGCGCAGCTTGAACAACCCGCTCGAAGTGTCGGAAATTGCCGCGGAACTGAAAGAGTACGCCAAGACCATAGGGGGAAGCGTCTATGTCGTGGATAAGAGGAGGTCCACAGTGGGCCCGCTCAAGATGCTAGGGCATGTCAGAGATGCCGATACCGTCTCTGAGATAATGTAGCTTCCTCCTTCCGTCCTCACAGGAAACTGCTGGCGGGAATACCCAGAAGAGGCAGAGAAATGCCGAGTGATGGAATTTACAATAGAGTGATCGTGAAACCCATGCGTCACCGGGTGCTGCTCTGGACAGCCTGGTACAAGCGCTGCACGAGCGCTTGATTGTATCCATGGGACGTCATGTTGGCGGTAATGCGCCCGCTGATGGGCAAGCCCAGAAGATAGAGGTCTCCGATCAGGTCCAATATCTTGTGGCGCACGAATTCGTCGGCATACCTAAGTTCGGTATTGATGACCTTGCCGTCGTACATAATAATGTGGGAATTAAGATACCCGCCGCCGACCTTTCCGAGCTTCTGGGCCATTTCGATATTTTCGAATGTGTTGAAAGAGCGGGCCGGGGCTATCTCCTTCTTAAAGGAATCTTTTGCCGGATTGAATGAAAGAACCTGTTCTCCGATGGGCGGCGGGTAGTCGACGCGCATCGATATTTCGAATCCTTCAAAGGGCTCCGCGTAGAGATGCTTTTCCTGGCGGCCCTCATTCCCCACTCCTATCTTGCTGCGGATGATGGCGACCTTGGTGAAGGCGGACTGTTCTACTAATCCCGCTTCCTCTATGAGATCGCAGAAGTCCTTTGCAGAACCGTCGACGTTCGGGATCTCCTCATCGACCTTGATCAGGACGTTCGTGATGCCGTACATGGAAAGGACCGCCATGAGGTGTTCGACGGTACGCACTTTCCGCCTTCCGTTATACAGGGCGGTTGAGTTCGCTGAGAAGGTCTTCTTCGCCCCTGGCTGGGAGTAGTCCTCAACGGAGGTGATATGGCCTTTGATGGAATGGCCGTCCAGCGTCTGATAGACTATCCCCTCATTGATCCCGAGCGGGTTCAAGATGATGCCGGTGTTCCGTCCGCTAAGAAGTCCGATGCCGTTCAGGACAACGTTGCCCTTGATGGTGCGCTGCGGCACGGGGGAATCCGAAACTTCTACCGTACCGGGAGGGATCGATAGATCAGCATCGGCTATTTCAAGCCTCGTATCCGAAGGCAGGTCCGCGTCGCGGCTGGCGGGCCGGTGCTTCAGCGCGGACTTCACCTTGTCGACAAGGACCTCAAGATGCAGCGGTTTTTCGAGAAAATCATAGGCGCCGTCCTTGATGGCCGCAACAGCCGCCTCGATGCGGGCATGGCCGCTCATCATGATGACAGGGAGCAACGGATACCGCTCCCTCAGTCTTTTCAGGAGCTGCATGCCGTCCATGCCCGGCAGCCAGACATCCAGCAGCACGAGAGACGGCTCCATGATGTCAAGCTTATGCCAGAAGCTCTCGGCATCCGGAAATACCACGGCCTGATACCCTTCATCCCTCAGGATGCCGGCTATGGTGGTACCGATGGAAGATTCGTCATCTACTATGCAAATAGGGTTCATTGGAAATTCCGTCAAATGCACAGGCTGGTCTTAAGCGTGCGGAGAGTCAGGCATTATCATCCTCTCTCTCGGAACAAGGGCAACATCCCTCCGGCGTGCAGGTCATTCTTTCACTATCTGTCTTTACTATATATCATCGCCCGTTGTTAAGCAAGCCTAATCATGCCATAAAATCACGTGGGAATCATGCACAAGGCATACACACGCTTGGGGTGTTCCCAATGTTGTTACTGAAAATTTCACTACTGGCCGTGATTCGCAGAAGTGGGGCTTGTGACGATTGCCGCTCATGACTGTGCCGCCATAAACTCTGCAGATGGTGCTTACACCCTGTCTATCTTATTCTTCGAGAAGCAGACCGAGCTTTCGGGCGAGCAGACGCGTCGTCGTTGCCTGAATGAGGATGGTCGTCACGATAGCGATGAACGTCACCGATGCGATCATCTTCGCCCCCGGGGCGTTCATGCCTATAAGGAGCCCCGCAAGAGCGGCAGGTATGACCCCAGTCTCCCTGGTCCAGCACATAAGAAGCATTTCCTTGAAGCTCCACTTTGCCCTTCGATCGGCCAGGGCACTGGCAAACACGGTGAGCGGGCGAGCTATAAGCATGAAGATCAGGACCACCGCGAATCCGCCCGCAAGATACTGATTCATCAAGCCGAAATCGACTTGCGCCCCAAGCAGAATGAAAATGAACATCCTCATGACGAAGGCCGTTCTGAGAACGAAGTCCTCGATTCTTTCCTCTTCGCGCCTTTCCATCCGGAAGCCGAACACGTTCTTATTTCCGAGAATAATGCCGAAGACGAAGACAGCCATGAATCCGCTGGCATGCAGCCCATCCGCGCCCAAGTATGCTCCGAGAACGGACATTAGGGTCACCCCGGGGGCATACTCGGAAAGGAGGTTGTATTTTTGATGAGCTATCAGGGATGCCGCACCATATCCCACCGCCGCTCCTGCAGCGATGCCGAGAAGTGATTGCTTCATGAGATCGGTCAATGAGGACTGGATCGAGAATTTCTCCGCCCCTGTCGCCACTGCGAGGACGGCGAAAGTAACGACAGCGCCTACCGCGTCATTGAACGCTGATTCGCTCATGATCGTCTGAGCGATTCGGTCCTCAATCCGGATCTGCTTGAAGATGGGAATAAGGGTCGCCGGATCGGTTGCAGCCAGCACTGCCCCGAGAAGCAACGCAATGATGAGCGGTACGTCAAAGATAAAATGGGCTGCAATGCCCGTTACACCCGCCGTAATCAGGACGCCGACCGTTGCGATGACGACGATCGTTATCCAGACCTCTCTGAGGACCGATAGACGCACGGTCGCTCCGCCGTCAAAGAGAATGTAACACGAACCGAATATCAGAATAATCTGGTTCAATACCGACTCGGCCTTTACCGTTATGAGACCGAAGGCCTCCGGTCCCAGAATTACACCGGCTACGAGAAAAACAGCCACGTCAGGTATTTTCAGCCTTTTGGCAAAAGCTCCGGACACAGCGCCCGTGGCAAGGATTATGCTGAAGGTAAGAAGGATCTGTTTGGCAATTTCAATCGAGGCAGAAGATTGCATTGATTCCCCCTCAGAGGAGCTCGGCGCAGCAGGTCAAGGCATTTTTCCGGAGCAATGATAGCAGTCAGAACTGGATATGTCAATTGGGATGTCGGGAGATCGAAGGAAGAATTGGTTACTTATACTATAAACAAAATATGTTGATAACTTGTTGAATACTGGGTTAGATAGATAATTTCAGGCCTTATAATCGTAACGAAATTGTAACTTGCATACAGAATAAGCAGTGCAAACTCAGTAAAATCAATAACTTATCATGATAGACTGAAAATTCCTCATATTTTTAAAGGGATATAAAGTTATCAACAGATAATAGCTCCAACGTATTTTTTATCATGAAATCTTTGCCTTAACCGGAGCGATCAGGAATATTGGGACAGCCGCTGTTTTCCGACAAATCTCACAAACAGACGCGAGAGATCGATAATCTTTTTCTTTATTCACGAGAATACGCGCTACTTAAAAGAGCTTTGAATAATGAAGCCGAAGTGAGGTGTCGGATAGCTGATGATAATCTGCTCGCCCGTAGGCTTTTTGATTACATATCCATCAAATATTTTTTTCTGGCCGCCTAGTAAATTACCATATACCTTGACATTCTCATCAATGGATAAATTTAATTTTCTACTGTCCGGCAACTCAGCCCTGACAAAGATTGATCCGGAGCTATCCGTTAGAGTAAATCCACCCTCATCAAGTTGGGTGATTCTCCCTTCGATCACACTTACGGGAGGTAACGCCAGGTTTTTAATTGGTGTCGTTCCGGCACACCCGCTCAATAATAGAATGAACGCGGCAGTGATTATTGATATTCCACTATTCCTCACTTGACACCTCCGAGCTGAATGGCCTTATGCCCGATCCAAAATGATGTCAACAATGGTAAATGGGAATTTTAAGGGCAATCACGAGCAATTCGGGATGAACTTTTGACTGCTCCGTACTTTGCACGGCACAATGACAGGTTGCACCTCCCGGAATGAAGACTGGCCACGAAGCGCTTTTTCTCTGCAGATTGCCCGGCACCGCTTCATCGTCCGGAAGGAAGCATTTTTCTGACCGCGCTTTCAGCAAGACGGTCTTCCGAAGTAAGGCTTCGTTCCCAAAAATCGGATACTTCCATTAAGATTCTTTCGGAAACGAGATCTGCTGCGCCGGACTCGTACCAATCTGCCGGCATCGAACGGGAATAGCAGGATTGCACAAAACGGCTGTCCATGAGGACTATAAGCCCTCTGTCGGTCTCTGAGCGGATGACCCTTCCGGCGGCCTGGATCGCCTTGGCCATCGCAGGGATCGAATAGGCATAATCGAAACCCGCACCGTAGCGCCGCTCATAATATCGCCGCATCTCTTCGCGTTCGAGGTCGAAATTCGGGAGCGGCGGTCCGATGACGAATGCGCCGATCAACATGTCTCCCGGGTAATCGACTCCCTCGGAAAACATTCCTCCCTGAACGGCGAACACGATCGTCGGGACGGTACACGCCCTGAGATGGTCCAGGGTTTCCTCGATGTGATGCCTCTTCATGTGCCGTTCCTGCCGGAGAACCGCGAAACCGTGAGGAGGCTGAAAAAGGCCGAGCACGCGTTCCAGGAATTCGAAGCTCGGGAAGAACGCGAAATAATTCCCCTTGCGAAGCGCCGCAATCCGCTGGATGGCATCGGCAATTCTTGGGTAGTTTCTTTCTCTATCCGAATATTTGGTCGAGATCTGGGGAATGGCAAGAATCTTGCGGTTTTCTCTCAAGAACGGGCTCGGAAATTCAGCGGTTTTCACCGCCCCAGGATCAAGCCCGGAAAGCCCTGCATAATAATCAAATGGTTTCAACGTCGCCGAGAACCCCACTACATGCTCGTATTCGTCATAGCGATCCCTTATCATCTCCGATGCATCGCAGCAGGTTATCTTAACGGTGCCTCCGCACGAATGGGGGTGAAAGGTCGCGAAGAACTCCTCTCTTTCAAGATCGGCTACATACCCGAGGGCTTCCGTGAACTCGGACCAGGAGAAGCAAAGCCTCATGATCACATCATGCGGCTTTATATCTACTCCGGAGTCAAGGTACCGGGATAGGAAGGCCCGGAGCCTTGCATCTTGTTCTATAAACGATCCGGCCGGCGGATCGATCCTCGCCGGTTTCGAGCCGTCATCGGGCCGGCACGATACGATTGTCTGAATGCAGTCATCGAGAAGCTCCTCTGCCTGGCGTTGAAAGGAAACGGGGACTCCTCTGATCTCTCCCCGCATATTCTCGAGGATGGAGGACGAGAGCGAGGGGGAATAGTACTCCATTGAGCGTGAGGGAAGATTGTGCGCTTCATCGATGACGAGATTGGGTTTGCCAACCTGGCCGGCGGTGATCGCCGCAACCCTCCCGACGGCAGCACGCTGGGCAAAGACATAATTGTAATCGCAGATCACGATGTCAGCATCCGGTGAGGCGTCGAACTGCAGTTCAAAGGGGCAGACCTCGTGCTCCTCGCCCAGATCGCGGAACATTCGGCCCGTTAACCTTCTCTTTTTCGCAAGGATATCGAGGACCCCGTGTTCATGGATCTTAGAATAATAATCCTTGGCGTATTCGCAATAAACCGGGTTGCAGAGCGGCTCGTTTTTGAAGCATATCTTTCCCTTTGCCGTGATCGTGAGCGATTTGATCTTGGAACCCGCCTCCTGGAAACGCTGGACAGCGTCCTCGGCAACGGAGTGCTGGCTGTTCTTGGGCGTGACGTAGATGACTTTCTGCCCTCGGCTCATAGCGTCCTTCAAGACAGGAGAGAGGACCCCGGCCGTCTTCCCCATCCCTGTCGGGGCCTGCATGAGAAGCCGGAGCCCCTCGCGCATTCCCCGCTCGATCATCTGAACGATCTCGACCTGACCTGGACGCGGGTTCTCGAAAGGGAAGCAGAAATTGGATGCGATCTTCCTGCGGCGGAGGACGCGTCTTTCGGCATTTCTTGCCTCGACAACGAGTTCATCAAGTCGGAGATCCAGCCATCTCTCGTAAGCGGAGAGATCGAGTTTGCATTCGAGGTCCAGGGACTCCCTGTTTCGGGTCGACACCAGATGAAAGCTGAGCAGCGGAAGTACCTTATGATCGAGCCAATAGAAGTAGCCGTACGTCAGGAGCTGGAGGCAGTATGGATGAGCTGTCGGATCGCCGGCGAGCCGGTGCGCCATATCGTCGACATCGAAGCTTGTCTTGATCTCCTCGATCTTTGGAGGATCTCGGCGAAAAATACCGTCCATGCGGCCGTCGATCTGAAATAGATACCGTCCCCGGCCGAATGAGTGGCTTATCGGGACCTCGGGTTCGTACGCAGGATCGGAGTTCGAACGCTTCTTCTGCGCACGGACGTGGATTTCCTGCCCCGCGGAAGCCGCCCGCCCATATCCAGAACAGGCCTCGATACTACCCGTTCTGGGGACCGGCAGGGCGAAATCGCGAAGCGCGATGGTGATCAGCTTTGGCTCTACCTTCATGCGTCAACCAGTGAAGAAAGCATTGGCCAGACCTGCGATGTATAATAGTGGAATTTCTCGGTAAGATAAAGGATAAAATGATGGTTTACTGGAATATCGCGAGAAGTTCAAATCAAGGGGCCGGTTGATCCGGGCCCCCTTTTTTACATACCCGATGTCGTTCTTGTTCTCCCCGGCACTAATTTATCGCCAGAGATTGCACCGTGGCCGTACTACTGCCAGAATTGACACTAATCCCGACCCAGATCGCGATCCGCGTGGTAACTGTTATCTGGGGCGCGGAACCGCCTATCAGCTGTGCCAGTGTGTAATTACCCCCGCCTGGATTGAGAGAAGTGAACGCACTGCCCGTACTGATGCTGAGAACATAATTGGCGGATTGAGGGCCAAGAATATAAGCGTCATTCCCCACGCCGCCATTGAGGCAGAGTTGCAGGATTTTCCCCTTTTTTATCAATAAATTACGTTTTGGGCGTGAGTATCGTTTAAAAGATTTTACTGGAGGGGATATAGCTATTGTTCTATCGCGGTAGTGCCGATTGGTGCGTGGAACGCAAAAAAATGAGGTTTTCGGACGCGGTGATGTTATTTAGAAGTAATCAAGGTTGCAGCCGGGGGACCAACGCTAAAAACACATGTTGCTCATGAACGGACGCATGACCTCAGATGACCTTCGGGTATACTGCACGAATGTCATTCCCCGTCGGACGCCCGTGAGACAGCAGGCGAATAACAATCAAATGCACGTGATGTCGGATCAGAAAACCGGCTGGCCATTGCTTCCCTCTTTTTAAGAAGCATCCTCCGGAAGCAGAAGGCCGCGCTCGGATATGCCGATGGCCGGACGCGTTCATGCGTTATCCTTAGTCCCTTCCCTCCGTGCGAATCGAAAGTACGCACCGACGGTCAGGAAATTGATAACCACGGCGATCATGTTCCATACGATCACCGGCCGCGACGCAATCAAGAGGCCGTAATAGATCCAGACGACCTGGAAGATGCCCATAATGCCCGCCATCATCGGGTTCATACCCTTGCTTGACCGCCGCTTGAGCATCTTTATCAGATCGGGAAAGGCGGCGAAGGTCGTCCCCAGGCCCGCCACAAAGCCAAAAACCTCAGACCGATGGAACCTGGGAAAGAGCAGGCTCGTCGTGTCGGGCACCTCAAGGCCTGCACATCCAGGGAGTACAATCACGCAAAGCAATATGACCCAATGAGTCATCCTGTCATTGCAATCTCTTTTCTCCATGGTCACTCCTCTCCCAGAGCTGCTTCTCTGATCCAACTCCAGTGCACAAACCGTTCTTGGAAACAGATTCTCCGGTTTTTATATGATATAATTCTAGCAAAGATAAACGATTATAGGGAGGTGAATATGGCATCTGCAAAGAAAGCAATGTGCGCCGGCAAGACAAAACAGGGAACAAAGTGCAAGAAGCCCGCAATGGCAAAATCGGCGTATTGCGGAACACACAAGAAAAAATAAGTGCGTATCGGCGTCCTGCCAAGACTGCCCTTTAGGGCAGTCTTTTTTATTGCTTAGGAGCAAGAATAGAGTTAAGCAGGATGAACAGCTAAGACGGCACGAAAGCTGTAGAGTCTCTCCCCTTTCATTGCAATATTTACATGAACGATCTGGCCGCGGCGCCTCCAGAGAGGGATGCCCTCGACAAGACTCAAGACAGCCGCGGAAGGACGTCAAAGACGGGACATGCCCGGTTATGTCTCCCTTTTCCGAACTCAAAAAAGAAATTTTGGATAAGTCGTTCTTGCTACGGGCCTCTCAAGTGACCGCGCCTCTCGGAGTAGTGGCGTTCTGGAGCGGCATGGCGATGGCGGCGCGGAGGTATTCTTCTGAGTATGACTGGCGGTACATGCCGGTGTCCAATCTTCTCTCTCTCGGCCGCGACCCAGCCGGCTATCTATGGGCGTCGGCGGGTGTCGTGATATGCGGCCTCTGCGGGCTGTGCTGGGCGGCGGTATTGGCCCGGCTCTGGAAGCTCGAAGGTGCGGGAGGCCGGCTGAGCGGGGTCAGGGCTCTGCAGTTCGGAAACTCCTGCCTGATGTGTGCCGCCTTGCTGTCCCACTGGCTTCGCCGGATAGAAAAAGGGCACGAAATCCTCGCGGTACTGGCTTTTGCCGGCCTGTTGATCGGGATGATCCAGCTGATGTTCAAGACCATTGAGCGGACCCTGCTGAGCCGGATGCTCAGGTTCAGCGTCCACGCGCGGCTGTATGCAGCCATCCTGGCCAGCGCAGCAGTGTTCCCGATCGCGCTGGCGGGCTTGATTCAGGCGTATGTCCATTTTATGCTGCCCGAGCTCCCGTGGGTAGGGCTCCCATGGCGTGCCCGCGGGGTGCCTGTGTATTTAAGTTTTGCCTTCTGGGAATGGGTCACGTGCGCCGTGCTCTCCGCGTACATGGTGATCCTCGCCGCAGCCACCTATTCGATGTACCCAAGGCACGAGGCGGCAAAGGGAGAGTGAATTCTCTTTTGATCGATTTTTCTTTCTTGTTCTGCCGGGCGGGTTGCGAAAAGAAGAGTTTTCCGGAGGCGGGTTTGTCAGGGTTTGGCGGGTTATGCGCTATTTGGCGCGACCCATAGCGCTTGTGCATGTTTCGATAAGTTCCAACGGATCCCCGGTGCTCTCGAGTATGCCTAACGCTGACCGCAGCGTGCTACGAAGAGCTTTTCGGCGGAGCCGCGGGCTGTTGGTTGAAGTCGAAACAATCTGACATATCATCTGCATTCGCCGTGCGGTCATTCAGCGCCGGCAGGCTGAACAGGGTTTCACAGAACTTGAGCAGGCTCACGTGTGAATGCACGGTGTTTGAAATGTATCCCTGCCTGGCATAGGGGCAGAGCACCAGACAGCCGACGCGCGACCCGTAGCGGAACTGCGTGCCATCGGTCCACTTCTCGATTTCAGGCGGATTGACATGATCAAATCAGCCGCCCCAATCATCCCATGTGATGAAAATGACCGACTTTGGCCATAAGCCGCCCTTTACGATGGCATCGACCTGGGCAACGGTCCATGCCATGCCATGGGTGACGTTGCCGATTAAGGGATTGCTGCTTTTATCGATCGGGTCAGCAGGGTGTTCGCTCGCGTCATGAGGCGCATAAACCCACGAGACATGCGGGAGATTTCCCGCAGCCGCGTCCTGAGCGAATTGCTCAGACTTGAACTGAGGCTTTCCGTGGAGATCCTGGATAAAATCGAATGCGTAACCTCCGTAGTTCCGCCATGTCAGCCCCTTCTTTTCCAGGCTCATGGGAAGCGACGGAAGGTTGTACAACGGAGTGCCTACGGGAAGCCGGTAGCGCGGCGGATTGTCGATGATCGGCGAGGCAGCGGCTATGAGCATCAGGTGATTGGGCGTCGATGGCCCTGCTACATCGGTGAAATAGCGATCGCACAGGACAAACTGCCGTGCATAGGCAAAGTAGTCGGGGATATCCTTTTCGATGAACTGCATTCGGACAGAGGTCTTGTCGCGCGTCAACCATGCACCATGACGATGATCGGGATCCGACGATGGCGGATTGGCGGAGTGCACCATCTTTGCGCCTAAGGCTCCGGGGAAGGTTCCGAAGTAATTGTCGAAGGAGTGATTTTCTTTAACAATCATTACCACATGTTGCAAGGGGTTGGGTTTGTTTTGCGGCATAGGACATTCCTCCCTCCTAACGCGGGTATGCCATGGACCCGAGGGAACCCGTGTGACCGACCCCGGGGACTTCTCAATCTCATGTTACGGCCCCCATGTACTTCATTTGCCGCTCAAGGCGCTCAAAAGTTTGGTTCCGTCAGGAGACCCCCATCCCGTGCAGGCGTCCCAACCCGGGCCGGCTTTGTAGGCCCCGTTGTTGCCGGTGATGTCGTTATTGCCTGCCGTTATGTCGTGAAACGCCCCGGAAGCAGCGGGAAGGCTGTATAGCAGCGGATTGAGATATCCGACAGCGGAGCCTATTTTCTGATTCAGAAGGGAGATCAGGCCGGCCCAGAGCGGAGCCACCGCGCTGGTTCCTCCAATAATACCCTTCTGTCCATCCACCAGGACCTGATAGCCCGTGATTGGATCGGCGTCTCCTGCCACGTCGGGGACTCCCCTGCCGATGCGTCCGCCGGGGTTAGCCGACGGAGGGACGCTGGCCCCTGCCTGCCATTTCGGGAGGTCGAATACGTCGCTCACTCCCCCTCCCGTAGCGCCGTCATTTCTCCCTTCGTTCCAGACAACCTCTTCCCTGATGATGGCACCAGACCCCTTCAGCCGGGTGCCTCCGCAGGCAAGTGCATAGGTACTGGACGCAGGGAAATCGGTATGGAGAAGTCCGTCATCGGCTTCCGGCGGGCGGAGGTCGGACGACCCGGCGTCCCCGGCCGCACAGCACACGGTTACACCCATAGTTGCGGCTTCCTGGAAAGCCTGGTCCATGGCCTGCATCGCCTGGCGAGTCCATCCCTTTTCCGGCCCTCCCCAGCTGATCGAGATCACCGAGGGCTTGTTGCGCTTGTCGTGGACAGCGCTCTTGACCGCGTCAAGAAAGCCCGCGTCAGTGTTGGGAGCAAAGTATACCACGATCTTCGCGAGCGGGGCGACTGCCCCGGCCACCTCGATATCAAGGAGCACTTCGCCGTCAGCATTCGTATCCACCATGGGCTTATTGCGGCCTCCGTCTATGGACTTGCTCGCGATCTTCGGCATGGCAATTCCGAGGGCGCTGTAGTAGTCCTTGAGGTCCGTAGTCCGGTATCCACCACCGAGCTCGATGATGGCGATGCACTGTCCTCTGCCGTTTGCTCCCTGCGGGAAGTTGTAGAGCTGCGCTATTTGAAGCGGCGTGTAAGAGGTACTTTCCGTGGGGCTGGCTGCTCCCTCTTGCTGTTTCGAGACACGCACGTGGGGACGGGCCTGGGGACGGTTATCCAGACCTAAGACTGCTTCGATAATGGGCGCGAGATCTTCAGGCACCTGCACGGACCCTGTACGCCCGCGGTAGGCGCCTCCCGGATGTTCGTAGTCAGCCAGATAGGCGCCGAAGGCGGTACTGAGGGCAGCCACGGTTCCGGAGAGCACTACGCGGCGCTGCGCAGCGTCGGATTCGACAACGTCGATTCCGTAGTCGTGAGCGAACGCTTCAACTTTTTTGATATCATGAGGATCGGCGCCATATGAAGCAGCGAATTCTTCACGGCTCAGGTGCTTGCGTTCATGGGGCCTGCGGGCGCCCGTCTCCTCGATCATGGCAGTGAGATCCTTGCTTCCGGGACGACGCCGGACGAGCACCGTCACCAGGATGCGTTCGGTCGGATCGGCTGGACCGACAACGCGTGCCCCCGGAAGAGCAGACCGTTCACTGCCGGGAAGAGGAATCTTGTTCTGCGGTTTTGGAATGGATCTTTTAACGATCTTCTCCGCAGCTTTCCTGCTGACCTTCCTTTTGAGAACTTTCTTTTTTTTCACAGACTTCTTCGCAGCTTTGCGAGGAGTAGATCTCTTTTCTTTTGATCTGCCTCTGCTGCGCGATGTATTGGCCATGGCACGTCTTCCTCCTTCTCCACAAATATAAAAAGCCGCCAGAGATAATCTCTGGCGGCTCGGCGGACATTCGTTTCAGTTACCCTGCTAGTCCCGTTGCTCTGCGTCCCGGGGTTTCCCCCAGTTTGCTCTGAGCAGAGAAGAATATAAACTCACATCTTCCTTTTTCTGTCAATGAACGTGTGAGAATCGTTTCTCACTGTCTTTAATCTATCAAAGCTACTGACTTAAGTCAAGCTCGCCCCGGCATCTTGGCTATATCGGAAGGCCAGGGCTGACAGTCGATTCACTCCTGTTTCCTCCACCCTGTTTTCCGACGCCTGCACTCACGCTCAATCTCTGCAGCTGCGATGAGACAGGCGTGCAAGAAATTACAACAGGGATAACGTATAACTAACATTTAAATGCAAAAGGGTGCAGTAAGGCCGCTCTACCCATCCTTCACCATGCCTTTTAATTCTTTCTCCGTGATGCTCATTTTATGAGCTTTTTTCGCATGGTTCATTGCGATTTCGACCACTTCCTTTTCGTCATGGCTCCGCACCATAAAGCCACACTTCGGATCACATTCGATTTTTTTAAGCTTTTCCGCCACGGTCAACACCTCCCTTCCAGCACACCCGTAAAAATTAACCCTGATAATCGTAAATCCATTCCAAGCACGAACTAGAATATGGAATTCAAAATAACAGGATAGTCCTTATCTTGATTTTAGTGTAGCACTGGATATATTTGATGTCAAGAGAATGCTGCCACGTGTATCGCTGAGAATCATGCCTGTTAAATTCGTTTTTTGGAGTGACGTGCAGGCAGGGATTTCTTATCGGCTTTAAAATGATATCTTTCAAGAGCCGGATCATATAAAGACGTCCGAATGCGACTGATTGAAAATCACCTTAACAACGTGCAAGTCGGCAATACTGTGGTAGCCCGTAATCCGGGAAGTACTACTCTTTTTTCTTCAATAATTCTTTCAATTTGTTGCGCTTAGCGAGGTTAAGCTGGTATACTGCATGTTGACCCGGTATTTTACTCTCTAGAATCGTCCCCTCGAGAACAAGGTCCTTTATCACCTCTCGTACAACTGTTGGTTTATACCTGCTCCCTCGACCTGGAGGAAGCCAGCCCTTGGAAATACCATCCAGCGTATCCTGGGCATCCGGATGCTTTTCCAGATACGTCAGAATCTCGCGCGCAATGTGCGACTTATCCGGTAGACATGCATCGTAATTCATACAGACCCCCTATATTAGAATGATACCTCATTGCGACAGATAACGCATCATACGCTATAGGCTACACGGCCGTTATCCTTTGCGTGAGTGCTGCTGCGCCAAGGCTTGATTCCGCCGAGCATACAGGCCCCAAAAGTTTATCCACAGGGTTGCGATCTCTCGGCGATCTACGCAGCTGTTCAGCCCACCTTCCTGAAGTCAATAAATCCGCGTTGGACGTCCGCACTGACCAGTTGCACACGCAGTCTGTGGCCGACGTCCATCTTCTCAAAACCGCTCGTCAGCCTTCCCTCGATAGGCGGATTGAAAATTCGGACCCAGGTGCCTTTTTCTGCTGCCCCCGTGATCACGCCATCGAACTGCTCGCCGATCCGTGGTTCCAGCAGCAGCGCTGCTGCGGATTTTCTGACCTGCCGTTCGACCTTCTTTGCGGCATTCTCCTTCTCCGTACAGTGAGTTGCGAGCGCTGCCAGTTCGTCGTTCCCGTAGGGAGGTGAATGCCCCTCTATTGCGGCTTTCAAAAGCCTTTGGGTGATGATGTCCGGATAGCGCCGGTTCGGGGCTGTGGAATGGGTATAATCGGCGACTGCAAGGCCGAAGTGGCCGTCTGATGTGCCCCCGGGTTGTTCGACTACGTATTCACCCGCACCCAAAAGCTTGATGACGGAAAGGGAAAGATCCGGGAAGCGAAGCGGGTCAGAAGCTCTGGCCTGTATGAGAAACTGCTCCAAGGCCTTTGGATCAGGCTCCGAGGGCAGAGTGAAGCCGTGTTCCGAGGCAAGCTCGACGATCCGGTCCCATCGTTTGGGGGTCCGGACGATGCGCCGCAATGAGGGCAGACTTTTGGAAGCAAGGAAGCGCGCGGTAACGCCGTTCGCCGCGATCATGAAATCCTCAATAATGTCTTTTGCCCTGTTCTTTTTCTCTGCCTCAAAATCCTTGAGCTCGCCGTCATCAAAAACCAAGCGTGCTTCGATTGTCTCAAGGGTCAGCGCACCGTGTTCGTGCCGGAGCGTCTTCATCTGCTGCGCCACACGGTCCTGAAGCCGCAGCGTTTCGGCGAGGCCGGGAACAGAGCCGATCTCCGACGGCATTGGCCCTGCATTATCCAGCCAAGCTGCGACGCTGTTGTAAGCGAGCTTTGCTTGATTGCGGACCAGCGCTACATAGACATCGGACTTCTGAAGCGATCCGTCCTTGGCGACGATCATTTCGACGACCACGGCAAATCGTTCTGATTCGTAATTGAGTGAAGTCAGGTCGGTCGAGAGTTTCGCGGGCAGCATCGGAAATGTCTCCGCCGCGGTATACACCGAAGTGGTGTTTTGGTGAGCGTGTTCATCGAGTGCCGAGTCCTTCTTGACAAGAGCATCTACATCGGCAACGGCGACAAGGACCTTCGCGCTGTCGCCAGGCATTGCTTCCGCAACGGTGAGCTGGTCCAGATCTCGTGAATCATCGTTGTCTATCGAACACCAGGGAAGGTGCCGCAGGTCGCGCACCGCCTCCTCAGCTTTTGTCGCAGGCCCGTGGATATTTTCCAGCTCGGCGAGCGCCCGGGGAGAGAAATCCGGGAGAAGCCCTCGTTCGATCATCGCCCGACGGGCGATTTTTCGCAAGAGGGATAGGTGTTGTCCATCATTTATTCCCATCATAAGGAGCCCTCGGCGGAATCAATTATTCTTATTTTATCACGAATGTCTGACCGGTTCGGTGATCTCGACGGGGCCTGTTCTCTTGCTCCGTTCTCATTGCCTCTGCCCCGTTCGCCGTCAGAAGATCTGCTTCCATGCAAGGCCTAAAGGTTCTGCCGGCTTTTCAACGTTCATTCGCCCTTTTGGCGAACAGCCTTGACGGCCAAAAGCACAAAGAAAGCGGTCGCCAGGCCTGCAACGATGACGGGCGCGGTGGGCGCATCCAATTTGTAGGAAAGGGCGATTCCGGCAATAGTTATGAGAACACCGACGATCCACCCGATCATCAGGATCACGAAAGGCCTGAGAGAGTAAAGGCGACCGATAAGCGCCGGAATAACGAGAAAGGAAAAGACCTGCAGAATGCCGGCCATTTTGACCGATTTGACCAGCACCACGGCGAAGCTGGCAAAAAACAGGAATTCAAGGAGCGCGGTCCCCTTGCCTTCATAGGTAAGTGCGAGAAAGTGCCTGCGCAGGGCGAAATGGAGCAGCCCGACGGCCCCGTACACGAGAAACGTTGTGAACACTTCGTGCGGGGTGACCCAGATGATGTTGCCGTTCAGGATTGTTTTGAATTCCTCAAGTCCGTGAGGAGACCTGTCGAGGATCAGGATGGCCGCGGATACGGAAAAGATATAAAGAACGCCGATGAATGCCTCGATATTCACGAGACGCGACACCCTTTTCGAGAGCGACAGGATGAAGGCGCCTATCAGGGCGAATGCGAGAGCGAGCACCGTGCCGTGCTCCTCTCCGATAAGGAATGACAAGGCGATTCCCATACCGATGAACTGGGCCAGTGCCAGATCGACGAAAATGATGCCGCGCTGCAGGATGTGGATGCCGAAATAGGCATGGATCACGATCAGCAAGAGGCAGGCCAGGAAAGGATACACGAGAAAATTGATTGCGTCCATAGCATCTCCGTTAAATAAGAATAATTGGCCCGTCAGCAGATCGGGCAAACTGATTTTTACACGACTACTTTAGCAGAGATACGACCTTATCCCAGAAGGAAATCAGATCGTCAGTGCCCTCCAGGGAGCCGACGTCGTTAGGCAGCACGATGACCTTGACCCCGGTCTTAGAGGACAGTGCCTCCGCCTCTTCCTTGCCAATCGCCGGTGTGACGAGAATTGCGTCCGGCTTTTCCTCCTTCATAAGGCGAACCAGTTCTTCAATATGAGCTGCAGACGGAGGTATGCCGGGCTTCGGCTCCATGTAGCCGATGAGCCGAAAGCCGAATTCGTTAGCAAGGTATTCGAAGTACTTGTGATAAGCCACGTATTTCTTCCCATTGAGCGGAACGGCTCGCCATTCCGTCTCCTTGGCCTTCACCCGATCGGCAAACGCCTTGTAGTTTGCACGATAAAAATCGGCATTTACCTTGTCAGCATCGGTGAAAAGTCTCGCCATCCCTTCGGCAACCCGGAGCACTCTTGAGGGCGAGTAGTGGTAATGAGGATTGCCGAGCGGATGCACGTCACCCATGCTTCTATCAAACGTCGCCGGTTTTTCGAGGACCGTGATGAACTGCGAACAGTCGAAATTGCCGATCTTGCCCGGCATGAGCTTCGGGTTTTTCGAGGATTCGATGATAAGCGGCAGATAGCCGATCTCCAGATCGAGCCCGTCATACATGATAATGTCGGCCTTCCTCGCGGCGAGGATCATGCTCGGCTTCGCCTCTATCGTATGGGCGTCCTGGCTGGATTTTACCAGGACGGTCACATTGACTTTGTCCTTGCCGATCTCATGCGCAAGACTTCCAATCCAGGGCAGAGTGGCAACGACGTTCACCCCGGCAAAGGCCGGGGTCGAAAGAGTAATGAAGAGCGAAACGGATAAGAGTAGTCTTCTCATTGTTTTCTCCTAAAATGAGTGCGCTGGGTGCGCCCCGATGCTGAAATTGAATTGCAAAATAGCCTCGTCGTTCGTTCGCCCGGAGGTCGTATCGGACTGATCGTGGCTCAGCTGGAGTCTTACGCGAGTAAATTCGCTCGGGTTGTATTCGAGACTGGCTGTCTCGCGGTGAGGCTTGCCGCCGAAGTTCTGCTGCACGCCGCCCAGCTTGAACGTGTCTTGAAAGAGATCCAGCACATCGTAACGAGCGCCAACGCCCCAGCGGTTCTTACGATAGACGCCCTGGACGTAAAAACCGTCCTGTCTGCGTCGTAGAGATTCGCTGATACCGCTCGTCAGGCCCGTCGAGGTGCCCTCTTGCAGCAGAAACAGGTACTCGCTTTGTATCGTCAATGCCTCCCTGCTCGAAGGTTTCCATTTCCAGACCGCTTCCAAAACGTACAGGGCGCTGTCAGCCGCGACCACTGAGCCGGGAAGAATGTTCTGGTTGTTCGTCTCGCCGAACAATACGGACGGTCCGAAGTAAAAGGTCGAATAGTCGCTCGTATCGACAGAACACTTTACGAAAAAACTATAGGCGTGCGGCCCTTGAGCGGCATCCGGACCGAACAGAAGGTCGTTTTCCCCTTGGAGGACCTCAGCGCCTAGTTGCGTGTATACCGGCAGAACGGGGAGATAGGTTAGCTGTACGCCATTTTCGCCGCCCAGACCCTCATTGCCGAGAAACGCTCGATAGGGAAGCGCTATGTCCCAGAAATCCCACGCGTGTGGATGCTGGGCGTCGAGCCTGCTGAAATTGCTCTTGAACCTGCCGCCCTTGATCTGCCAACCTTCAGGCAGGTCCGTGGTTACGACATAGGCCTCTTCAATGCTCACCCCGTTGTCGGTCACGGGAATATTGACGTACATGTCGAAATAGGGATCAACGGGAGAAAAGAAGAAAAGCTCGACCGAATCGAGATTGAACCCGTTCCGCTGGTCCGGCCCCTGCGTCGTGAATCCCGGGATGGTCCAATTTGCGAGTTCGTCGTTCGTGAGGTTCGATCTATAGTAAAAAGTGTCAAGGACCATTGAGATGCTCGGGTTGGTGAAAATGCTGCCGCCGAACAGACCGCTCGCTTTCGGCGCCTGGGGAGCGGGAGTTGCTTCCTGCGGGGCAGTCTGAGCCTTTTGCTTCTCGAGATCAGCTTTAAGGTTATTGATGGTTTCCTGTTGCTGCTGTATTGTTACTTCCTGCTTCTTGACCGAATCTTCCAGCTGGTTCAGACGCTCATCCACGTCGGCGGCAAAAACTGGTGCCGCGCAAAATACGAGCATGAGCGTGAACATGCCAGACGAAGTGACGATAGATTTCATGACACCTCCGTCAGTAAACAGTGTAATGTCTCGATACCAGGGCGAGCGCACGCACAGGATCATGCCAAAGCATCAGGACGAACACCGTTCACGGGTCTGCATGGTCCTTACGCGTTCGCAGTAGGATATCACTTCTGAAGACGGTTTATGCCGGAGGAGCGCGATTGGCGAGAAGGGAGATGAAAGTCTGCTCGGTAATCTCTGGCGCGGGGGCAGAATATACTGTTTCGGTGATAAAGGGGATGCCGTCAAATGCGACCGTGGCCCGGCTGGCTGCCTGCTGATGATAGCTTACAAGACAGACAGGGCAGTCGTGGTTGTCCGCGGTGTTCTCGTGATGATGGAGCGCCGCAGCGACCACGGAGACCAGGAGAACAAGTATTAAAAAAGCTATGACCTGTTTGTACCAGCGCATGGCTCACCTTTCCGGGTGAGCATAGATTAATCTTTGCTGATCGATTTGTCAAGACGTTAATGGCCCACGAAGGCCCCGATCGGCCATTTGCCTCGACAATCCCGGATGGGATATCACATGCTGCTAAAAAGCGAAAATTATAGCCATGCCGGTCAGAAGCAGGGAGTGCCCAGAATCAAAATGCACGATCACTTGAAATATCTTGCGACCCAAGGGACTGCAAGCATGATTAAGGCCGCCAGGGTCGCAAGCCAGAATCTTTTCCTGTATCGGTTGCCTTCCGCAGTGAAATACTTGGGAGAAAAAATGGACAAGCCGTAAGACGTCCAGTCGAACAAAGAGGAGTCTGATTTTATTCTGTGCTGAAATGCTTTAAACCAGTAGTATGTGGCAAAAATAATGCCGATCAGAAAACCGATATTTGCGCCCTGAATTATGGCCTCTGCAATCATGCTTGCCTCTGATAAATTCTATCTGAAACTTCCGGATATCATCCCGGTCGCACCCGGCAAGCACACCTTGACTTGCAGCCAACGGCGGTCAATGGAAGAATGGCAACTTAAAGATCAACAAATACCCGTTCAGCATCAGGATGGTGCCAAGTGACGCAGAAACAATCGCGAAATAAAATATCCGGCGAGAGACAGCCAGTATCGAGATCGATGCCAATACAATGGATATCTGCAGCAGGACCTCGGCGAAGTCGAAATAAGGGTCCTTACTGAGGTTGCTGTCCCGCTCAGCCTCGAGGTGCTTGGCCTCTTCTTCTATTTGTTTCTTTTCCTCGCCGTATCTGGCTTCTTCCGCCCGCATGTCCTTAAGCATGGCCTCATACCGCCTCTTTGCCTCCGGACCCATGCCCGTGCCTCTCTCTAGAAGGTCCATTTCGATCCGCCGGCTGTTCGTTTTGTAGAGGTGCTCCCGCAGGACCTTTGACTGGTAAAAGGCCCATTGGTCCGATGCCTGCTGTTGTGAAAGCAGCATTTCCTTCATGGTGTAGTTGCCGCCCAGCGAGGTGATGGCGAGGAGCACCGCAAATATTGCCGTGGTCAAGGCGACGCGTTTTGTAAAAATCTTTGACTTGACCTCTTCGAGCTCTTCAAGCCGGGGAAGTTCTGCTTCAGTCATTTTTTCCCTCTCCATTTCAACATGGAATCTGCATGCCCGTAAAACCCTCGTCTGCTACAAAATTAAAGGTGCGCCAAAACGCTGTGGGCATCGCGCGTTAATTTGAACCCTTTAAAATGCCCGTGACAGCGTGATCCGCTGCACCATGGTCTTCAATATGTGCAACGAATCGGCCTTTTCATATCAAATTTTGAAGTGGTTAGGATTGACGAAATCGGCAGGTACGCTCCATGAATTTACGGATACGAAACCTGCCGATTTTTCGAAGGGTGCTGAACTTATCGAGAATGCTCTTTTACGCCTTTTTTTCTTCTTTTTGTTCAATGGACTTTTGCTCATCGTCCTTTTCGGAGAAGGCTTTCTTGAATGATCTGATGCTTTTTCCCAGCCCTTCCCCGATTTCCGGCAATCTTCCAGGGCCGAATATGATTAATACGATAAATAGTATCACGAGCAAGTGCATTGGTCTAAACAGTCCTTCAAACATAAAGTACCTCCTCATGCTTTGAAGCAGGGATTAAGGAACCGGCAAAATCGACACTTTTATATTATAACACAAAATTACATAAATGATAGTACAAATACGGACTTCGGCGAAACCGCAACCACGCTGCTTTAACGAAGCGTCTTTATAAACGGGAAACCATCTATTTCTATTCCTTATGTTTTCGTTCTGCCTTTTCAATAAACTGTCCGACAACGTAATCGATCACCGCAACTGCCACCAAGAAGAGAAAAGCGACTATCATGAAGCGTTGCATTCGGTGCGTGATCGTAAGCGCTACGCCCCCGAACATATATCCGACGATCAAAAAGAGCAGCGACCAGATGAAAGAGGTAATAAATTGGATGCGAAAAAAATGCCCGAAGGGGATTTTGAGAAAGCCGAGGACTACGAGGGTTGAATGGTTCAAACCGTAAATAAATTTCGACAGGAAAATGACATGAAAAGGGTTTCTCGCAATGCTCGGAAGATATCGCTTGACGCGGTGCACGACGAACAGGGTGATGCGATGGTTCGGATATCTATATTGGAGCAATCTCCCTGCCCAATACCAGAGCATATCTCCGGTCAGCACTCCTGCCAGGGCGAAGAAAAATGCATCGAAGAAATCAAATGCCTGGAGCCGAACCAACATGCCGGTTGCGGTCAAAAAAAGTTCTCCCTCGAAAATCATGGCCATAAAAAGCAAGCCGTATCCCCAGTATCGGTGCGCCTCGACAAATGAAATGAAGAGATTTAGTGAATGCATAATCTTTTATTGTTATCTTTTCCGGCGCAGTCAATGACTGCTTATTCCGTGCAGTTTCAGGGCTTGGAATTCTGTTAAGCTCAGGAGAAAGACGCTCTGGCAACTACATCAGTAACTCGCAGATACTTGTCGAAGCCACCTGCAACTCGCATTTTCCTTAAAAGAAGAGCAATGATCTGAGACATGAAACTTAGAATATCGAAGAGCTCCGGCGACTCACGGTTTCAGGAAGTAATTTTAACTATATCACATCGCGATTGCAAACACAATTTATCGGTGATATAATTTTCGTTAAATTATCCTGGAAAAGGGAGGGCATATGGGAAAAAGGATTACGGTCGTTCTTCTCGTTACCGGTCTTGTTATTGGCGGTGCAATCGGCGGTTGGGCTGCGATGCAACAGCCACATATGATGGCTGCCCTTGAGGCCCTGAAAAAAGCTCAGATGGAATTGGAAGTTGCGGAGCACAATAAGGGCGGGCACCGCGAAAAAGCTCTTAAGCTTGTGCATCAAGCCATTGAGCAGACCAAGAAAGGCATTGAGGCCGGCGAAAGAGAACGCTAATTATCGCGCTTGAACGGCATTTTACAGGGTTATCTCCGATCGCTGCCCTGCTTTGACGTATCAACTTTACGGCGTCTGGAAGCGCGAACCAGCCAGTACGTCCGGGGCAGCAAAGTTTTTGGCGGTATCGTCTTCGGGATAGCAAAGACATCGCTTGCCGTGCACCTCGGAAAATCAAGGCTGCAGTTTATTTCAAGGTGACGTGTGTCTCCTTCAAAGGAGGGCGACCGGAGAAGGGGCGCGGCGTCCCGGAGGAAGGCGCTGTGCGCCGTCTTCGATGATGCAATCATTCTCTCCTTAACCAGTCGACTCCCGCCGCCACGGTCGTAGGCGAGATTCTGCACGCAAGCCGGTAGCGGGGAATCGGGTCAATTAAAAAGTTGCGAAGATTTCCTCCCTGCCTTGACCCAAACCGTGACTTCCGACGGCAACCATGTGGTGAAATTAGCGTCGATAGTAAGTTTCCGGCACAAATTTAACACGGGCTCAGATCGCCAAAAGTGTACAGTTTTGGAAGCGGCTATCCGCTTCGCCGATATTGCATCGAATTCTCCCGCTGTCCTTACATCATCTCTACTTGCGGCAACGGAATCTCTGCCGTCTTGATCAATCTCATCTCGAAGGAAAGCGGTTTTTCTTTACCTGCTTCGCCATAAATCGCCGGTTTACCGGAAAAGACGACGTCGATTGCCACGGGGATTGTTTTCTGGCCGGATAAAATCCGCTTTACGACTGACCCCACAACGGGGAAGAGGTCCGTATAGGTGATCGTTGCGGGGATCTTGATCTCCGTGTCGCCTTTCGGCTTAAGCGTCAAGGGGATCTCATTCCCTTTCAGTATCTTTTTGCCTTCCACAAAAAGCGTGTATGAGCAGGTTACGCTCTTCAATCCCGCTTCATTCGGGTTATGCACGGAGAAGAGAAAATTCACGGTCGTCGTGCTTTGCGAAGACTCGACCAGTTCGCTTCCCGTATAGGTGAATGTTGGCTGCTCCAAGGTCATCAGTTTCACGAACGTGCACCCCGGTAGAGTCAAGATGAGAGCTACGACGGCCACGCGAATCATGCTGTATAAGATTATCATTCTATCCATAGCGAACGTCTCGGCACTTCGTATCCGACGATATCGTCATAAATTATGATGCGGCATAACTTTGCTTATTTTCTCGACGATTCCCTTTCCATTTCTTTTTTTATCATTCGGTCTTTCACAGATCCGCCTATGGATGATGCATAAACTCCTAAAGCATGGAACAGCAGGCCAATACCCCATCCAAGCAGTGGCCACTTGAACCAGTAATAATCAGGGGACGTAGTAAGGTTAATGAAGATCAGCAATGCATTGACCGCCAGATAAACGAATAAGTGGATATAAAAACCAATCCGAGTTTCAACTCTTTTTCTTGCCCGTTCGTAAAGTTCGCGGTCTTCCACGATTTCCTCCTTTAACAAAAATTTGGATGACCTGTTGAGGCTTTGAAAAGACGATCAGTCACTTTAAATCTGTAAATCTAAATCGTTTCAGTCGGAACCGGAGTAATATTGTGCACGTCCAGCGCGACCAGAATCGGTCCGGGCAACGGCTTATGTCCGAAGAGCAGCGGCAACACTTTCCGTCGGCACGGGGCCTTGAGCCTGTCGAACATACGATATTCCTCGCACAAGTGAGCGGCGTGCGCCCAGCCGCCAACGACCTCAGCCGTATAATCAAGGCGCCGAAGCAATCGTCGCTCGTCGAAGTAGAAGATCTGCCTGCGAGAGTGCGTGGGAACATCATCGGGGAAGGTCGCTCGCAATCTGATCAGCGATGCCAGCGATCCACGCAACGGTTTCAGGGCTTCGACGACAAAGCCCGCGCGCGCCAGCAGGAATGGCGTCGTAAGATAATTCCAGATAGCATAGCCTCCAAAGTAGATGAAATCCAGATCGTCCCAGGCAAACTGCCGGCGGAGGCCGCGAAAAGCCGCTCGTGGGTTCTCTCTCCGCCCAATGATTTTTCCTTCACTGTTAAGGATGCGGACCTCGTTGTTCCCGATGAGTTCAGATGTCTGATTCTCATTCGGGAAATCAAAGAAGGTAAATCTCGGTTCACGAGTGGCAGCTCTCATACGAACATGTCGCAGAATAGGCCTTCGCTTTGCCGTGAAAAGGAAGCCGCTTGCCGATATTTCCATTTCAAGAGCCTCGAGACTATTCCAATAATCCATCCCGCCATGCGCATCTATGGCCTCATGCAACGTACGCATCGCGTTCGCATCAACCATATGGGATCTCTCCTTATTACTACGATCACCGTCTCAATTATTCTTCAATACCAAATATATTCCCGATTCCGGATTATGTCAATCGTGGCGAAAAGGGAGATGATTGATTGGGGGAGATAAAACGCTGGCTGATATTTAAGAATTACAAGGAGTGGCGACCTTGACGTCTGCTATCTGAAATTTACGCCGTAGGGTTCACCGGAGCGGTGTTATCAAGAACCCCCACAGTCGCTGATATTCTGGCTCCCTGAATAATGGCAGCCCGATGGTGATTGCGCGTGTGTCTTCCCTCATCCGGAACGTCCGATACAGCCGGTCCCAGATCGACAGGAGGCTTGTAAAGTTAGAATCCGTCTCAAACCGTTCCGCCGAATGGTGCACGCGGTGCATGTTCGGCGTCACCACGACCACGCGCAACGCACGATCCCATTTTTCCGGGACCGCAAGATTGCTGTGGTGAAACAGGGTGGATAGGTTCAACAGGATCTCAAAGATGACCAGCTGCGCAAAGCTCATTCCAAGCAGGATAACGATGGGCAAACGGACAAATGTTGAAAAAACAAGCTCCCCGGGATGAAACCGAAGGGCGGTGGTCGTGTCCATGTCGATATCCGCATGGTGCGCACGGTGGAATCTCCACAACAAGCCTATGCGGTGATTCGCCATGTGCCAAAAATAGGTCCACACGTCGAAGAGCACGAAAAAGAGAATCGTTTCCGCGGACGCCGGAAGCGAGAGCCTGCCGACAAGCCCGAGCGAGTTACTCCCTGCCCAGGCTATTGCTTTGATTGTCACGCCGGCAAGAGCAAACCTAGTCAAGAGGCCGTTGATGATCGCCGTCAGGACGTGAGGAATGGCGTGTCTTACCCTCGCTCTGCGCCCTCGGTAATAAGGAAACACACCTTCAAGTGCAAAGATGACGGCAAGCGCCAGGAGTACGAGGAGCGGTTTTATATCCATGTGGTCAGCATCTCATTTCAACAGTGCCCTCTCAATGCGTTGGTCAGGGATGAGCCATATCGACGCAACCAGAATGTAAAGCCCAAAGGCAACCCATGATTCCGCGAAAGCGAAGGGAATCGCCACAAGATAGATTATCATGGAGATCTTGCCTTTAAAGTCACGCCCAAGCGCAACTGAAAGAACCGAATCCCTGCCGTGGAGGGCGATGAGAGCCCGAGTAAGGATGAAATAAGCCACGGCAGCAAAAAATAGTACTGTTCCATAAAGCGCTACAGGCCACGAGGCAAATTTATTCTCGCCTACCCAGCCTGTGACGAAGGGGATCAGAGATAACCAGAACAGCAAATGCAAGTTAGCCCAAAGCACACGGCCATCGACATTCTTGATCGACTGGAGCAGGTGATGGTGGTTGTTCCAGTAGATTCCGAGATACACAAAGCTTAATACATAGCTCAGAAATACGGGGACCAGCGGGCGCAGCACGACTACGTCAGCCGTTTGCGGCACCTTCAATTCAAGCACCATGATGGTGATGAGAATTGCGATCACACCATCGCTAAACGCTTCCATTCGTCCCTTACTCATTGCGCATCTCTCCGGCAACACCGCAGGCGGGCACAAACAGAGGAGGACAGCAATAAAACATCAACCTTATCCTTTAATAATATTCAGTCCCGCCCGACATCCCTATATCGCGTTGACCGCCCAACAGGTCCTGTTTCAATCCTCTGCGATCGACCGATAATACAGTATAACAGCATACCGACCGGCGGGATCATCATAACGAAAAAGAACCAAACAATTTTGTCGGCATTTGTTCTGAAGTCGCTCTGCACGATATCGATGATCGTGACAAGCCATAAAAGGAATAGTGCGATGGCGATCAATATGATCAATGCTGTAAAACGGGAAAAGAACTCAATGAGATTAGATTCTATTTGAGGCATGGTACTTATTCCCTTTCGTTAGAGGATCTTTGGCCAAGCGGAAGCTTCGGGGTCTCGTATCGCCCCCCCTGATCAAATAATCAGGCTTCGCAAAGCTGCACTGGCGATCGCTGCTGGAATCCGTCTGCTTTGTCCGTGATGAAAAGTTTTCCCGTGTCTTTTTCTGCGAAGCTCGCGCCCTTGTATGACATTATAAAACATGGGGTTTTAAACGCAAGGACTATTACACACCTTCCGCAGGTCCCGCGTTCGCTTTCGGGCAAATAGTGCGATAGTCGCATATCTCGCTGATCCCAGTTTGATCGATCTGGAAAAGGCCGGTAATTCTTCAATTCAAGAAGAACATACCCTCGTGCAACTCGAAGGCGCAGCAGGGCGCGATTGCAAGCAAGCGTTGCCAAGAATATATAGGTAGGTCGTCCGCGAGCAGAGAGGAAATTGGCATGGAAATGATGAAAATCCCCTCACTTCACGACGAGGACCGGACAGGATGCGTGGGTAACAACCCGTCTCGTCGTACTTCCCATGACGGCTTTACTGAATCCTTTCCATCCGTGAGTGCCCATGATGATCAGGTCGCTCTCAATTGTTTCAGTCGCGGTGATAACTTCATCTGCAGCGTTTCCCTCCCGGATATAAGTCTTTATGTTCACTCCCGACTCCACTGCAATCTTTTGCGCTTGGGTGATAATATTCTCTGCCTCTCGTCTCAAGCTCTTCTGGATGGATTCGGTCTTGAAAAACTCGATCATCTCCTCATATCTCGGAATTACATAGAGGACGGAAACAACCGCATTGTCAGCCTTGGCCAGTTCGCACGCGCGCTGAAGCGCCTTTCTGCTGTTTTCCGACCCGTCAAAAGAAGCCAGAAGCGAACTGTATCGACCGGTGCACTCGCTGCATTGCCTCTTCACAACCAGAACATCACATGGGGCCTTGAGGATGACCTCTGCCGTCACACTCCCCATCAGGAGCCGCCTGAGTCCCCTTCTGCCGTAGGTGCCCAGGGCGATGAGGTCCGCCTGCTTGCCTCGGGCCACGTCTGCAATGACTTCTGGAGGCTCTCCTTCGCATAGGAGGGATTCCACTTCAATGGCGTCTTCTGCCAGGACGGTCTGTTTTGCAGTTTTGCATATCTTGCCGCCCAGTTCCAGCCGCTGCTCCCGTTGTGCCGGCAAATTCGTAAACTCCTCCTCGTTAAAGAAGACGGCATGGACCAGGTAGAGTCTCCCACCGTGCTTCTTGACCCAGAGCGACGATTCCTTGAGAGCCGCCTTGCTTGGTTCGGACTCATCGTAGCCAACGATTATCGTGTTGTACATTAGTGAGAACCTCCTCCCTTTCTGAATAGTATGCCCACGCCGAACCCGGCCGCCAGCGCGATTCCCACGGAGAGAATCCCATAGAGGGCCGCTCTGTTCTTCGCCATCGTCGATAGCATCTCGACGATGCCTGTCTGCTCGACCGAAATCTTTGTTGCAGCAAGATCCAAAACTTTCCTGTCTTTTACTGCATAGATTGTGGCCGTATAGTTGCCGGGTGCGGCCTGATATGGCCACTCGGTCGTGATGCTGTATCTTTGCCGTCCATTCCCAAGCGGTGTTGCAATGATCTTCCCGGCTGACACAGTGTACAATCTCATCTGCTCCTGGAACATCACGAACTCATTGAGCCAATGATTCTTATCGGCCTCGTCGATGACGGGGACGATCTCCGCGTGCTTCCTGAGTGCGGGATACCCGATTACATACTTTTGCTGCTCCTCGGCCCCGAGAATGTCGTCCAGCGCCTTTGTGCTATGGATATGATACAAGCTCGGCGTCTGCTCGAATTTCACGGTTCCCACGGTCATCCAGAGAAGTCCGCCGACCTTGCCCTTTTTCTTCATAATCTGATGACTATCGGGTGAAGCGACCTTTATGACGAGATCGGTCCCCTCATCTGCCTCTCCTGAAAAAATTACCGTGCTTCCGTGATAGAAGAAATCGATCTTGATGTCTTCGTGGTTTGCCTTGATGGAGATCATAGCATGAGCGGATGAAGTATTCAAACCTTGTATCATAAAAACCGCAAACAGGAGATAAATCGCTCCTTTGGTTCTTAAAATCCTGAGTTTATTATTTTGCACTTCGCGTTTCTTCATGAATTGATGCCCTCTTGGCAATACAGGATCAACAGTACGGCGACGACTGACCGTTTCCTGTCAGGCTGGAACATCGGCGCACAGAATTATCACGAATTATCCTCACTTGGACTGACAACCGGATCTAAATGACTGGAAGGAGCAGACCGGTAATGCCTGACACCGCATAAACCGGGATGGCAAAGCAAATCAAAAAACACGGAGCCGATGAATACTCATGCGGCGAATCTTTTCTTTGGGGAATTTGCAGAGTGGAGCGCTTCGCGAACTGCTTGTCTTGTCATCGTTACAAGCGGACGGGATGCCGTCCGTACCAAAGCGCTCAGGTCGCGCGTGGTCAATGCCTCGCTTTCGGTCACTGCAGGACTCAGGACGACCTTGTCTACGCTGGGATATTGTTTGACATAACTGCGAATGCCGGGAACCAGCTTTTGATTAGTGCTCTCTACGCTCAGGTGGAGTCCTGACTTACGCATTCTGAGAACGAGATCCCTGATTTTTCCGCTATCATCTCTCGGACTCTTTTCATTGGCCGGCTTAGCCATCTCCACTGCTGTCTTATGATCGCCGGCCTCAGCAAACGTGATTGCAATCATTTTATTTTCTAACTTCTTCAGGATGGTGTCCTTTTTATGAATCAATAGAACGACGATATCCTCACTCAAGGCTCTGGCTAATTCGACCACATAGGCAATCCCGTCCTCGATATCTGAGTCATGGTAAGTTACGAACAACATATGTTCCCTGGGCATGATAGAATCCTCCTATGGAATGATTTCTTCCATATATTTATGAGCAAATGTGGTGCCAGATCGCTACACGTTGTAATCATTGGTAATTTATTGTAATGTGATTTCTAGTGCTGTTTCATGATTAAACACGTTCGAACATTATCTGTGAATACTCGCGAGACACGTCTCCATTATCAGGAAATAAATTAATATCTACCGAGGGTTACTTCATTGAATTCTAAGATCGATTGTGATTAATCCGACAGCATTTTAGAGAATATATGTGTTTCATTCTGAAACAGGATATATTCTTTATGCTTTTTTATGATATGACAATTCTAGCATTTTAATTTTTCCGTTTAACTGGAAAAATTCATGTGCTCCAATAGTGTGAATCCAGCCGCGAGCAATGTGGCATTTAGAAATTGATACCATGAGCTCCTATTATTTTTCGATAACGGGGGAAAACGGTGCAACTTTTAACTTCAAATCGTGTCTAATACAATATCGAATAAGTTGGGAAAAACTCGGCGTCATGAAGAGAATCGAATACCGTCTATAAAGATCCGTTGCATAAAAAGAAAGGACGTGCGCCTTTGAACAGCACCCTTATAAAGGGCTTCCTGCTTGCGTTTTTGTTATTCCTTTCAACCTTCCTGTCCATTCAGGCCAGGGCGCAAGACACGGATCTGTCATACTCATCATCCTTTACGGACCAGGAGCTTGAAGATCTCCTCGCCCCCGTAGCACTATACCCCGATCCCCTGCTGGCCCAGATTCTTCCGGCCTCGACGTATCCGATGGAGGTCGCCGATGCTGCGGCGTGGCTTAACAGCGGCGGGGATGTGTCAATTGTTGATGAGCAGAACTGGGCTGATTCCGTCAAGGCAATTGCCCACTATCCAAATATTCTTCAGATGATGGCAGCTAACATGGACTGGACGGCCAATTTGGGAGATGCCTTTCTCAACCAGCCGGAAGACGTAGCCAATTCGATCCAGCGGCTCAGGTGGCGGGCGCGGTCTGTCGGCAATCTAGTCAGTAACAATGAACAAACCGTCATCATCCAGGGAGACTATATACAGATCGTCCCGACCCAACCTCAGTATGTTTATGTCCCCCAGTATGACCCTTCGGTTGTATATATCGAGGAACCCATCCCGAGCGGTCCGCCTTTCAT
>Ga0187766_10000180_pt1 | contig 32836 bp, 22 predicted proteins | sample 0216_QUI02_MP05__4_FD_132971 | JGI IMG/M metagenome (GOLD analysis project Ga0187766, IMG submission 132971) | Tropical peat soil microbial communities from peatlands in Department of Meta, Colombia - 0216_QUI02_MP05_20_MG | ecosystem: Environmental > Terrestrial > Soil > Wetlands > Peat ... | reverse complement strand
CTAGGTGGGGTTGAGATGCGGCAAGACGAATGGGGCGTCGATGTTGTCGTTTCGGCGTCCCAAAAGGCGCTGATGTGTCCGCCCGGCCTCGGCTTGGCGAGCGTGAGCCAAAAGGCATGGCAGATCGTCAATCGCGAAGACGGATTGCCGCGCTTCTATTTCGATTTTCGAAAATACCGGTCGGAGATCGAGGAAGGGGCGACCCCCTACACGTCGGCCGTAAGTCTAATCCTTGGTCTGAACGAAGCGTTGTACATGATCCACGACGAAGGAATCCCCGAGGTGCTTGCGCGTCATCGACGGATTTCATCGGCGTTGCGCGCGGGTTGCGCGGCGATCGGTCTTGCGAATTTTCCGACCAAGGGCAGGGTTTCAAACACAGTTTGCGTATTTCGCGCGCCTGCCGGTCTCGACGGCAACACCATTGTGCGCCGGCTTTATGAAAAGCACGGCACAGTAATCGCCGGTGCGCGCAACAAGCTCGCCGGCAAGGTCATCCGGATCGGCACAATGGGAGACATCCGAGAAGGCGATATCCTGACCGATCTCCTCTATATCGAGGATGTGCTTGCGGAACTTGGTCACAAATTAAGGCGTGGCGCCGGCGTCAACGCCGCGAGTGCCGTGCTCGATTCCTAGACTTTAAGCATGCGAAGGGGTTTGCCCGCGAGGAAACCGCGAACATTCTCGACCGCCTGGCCGTAAGCCAGCCGATAGTTCTCGGCAATGACATAGCCGATGTGCGGCGTCAGCAGCGCGTTCTCCAGCCGGCGGAGGGGGTGGTCGGCAGGTAGCGGTTCCGTGTCATATACATCGATCGCTGCACCTGCGATGCGCTTTAACTCCAGAGCGGCGATCAAGGCGGGCGTATCAACAATCGGGCCGCGCGACGTGTTCACGAGAAATGCCGTCGGCTTCATTGCCGAGAGCTCGGAGGCGCCGACGAGCCCTTTGGTCCGCTCGCTCAGCACGAGGTGGATCGTGACGAAATCGGCCCTTCGAAACAGTTCGTTCTTCGCGACGAACTCGGCACCTGCGGCTGCCGCGCGCTCGGCCGTCAAGTTTCCGCTCCAGGCAATCAGCTCCATTCCAAACGCCTTGCCGATTTTCGCAACCTCGCCGCCGAGCCTGCCGAGGCCGAGGAGGCCAAGCGTCTTGCCGCGCAGTCCGACACCGACCGTCGTTTGCCACCGGCCTTCGCTCATGTTGCGCGCTTCACGCGGAATGCCGCGCGCAAGCGAAAGAAGGAGACCCCAGGTAAGCTCGGCCGTCGGATGGGACAACATTTCCGTGCCGCAAACGGCAATGCCCCGATCGAGCGCCGTTTTCGCGTCGATCGATGCGTTTCGCATGCCTGTCGTCACGAGAAGCTTGAGTTTCGGTAGTCGTTCGATGAGTGCTTTCGGGAATGGCGTCCGCTCCCGCATGGCAACCAATATTTCGAAATTACTGAGGCGGCGCGCGGCTGCCTCGATGTTCGGCAAAACCTCGCGGATGGAAATGACCGAGACTTCCGGCCCGAGGCTTGCCCAATCCGCCAGTTCAAGCGCTACGCCTTGGTAGTCATCGAGAATGGCGAGGTGCGTGGTCACGGCACGGCCCTCCCGCCGCGGCGCCTCTTGACGCCGCGCTTGCCCATCGTGGGCTGCAGGGCGCCCGCCTCGAGCAAGGCTTCGCGGGTAATGCGAAAGCCCTCGAGCGAGGCCGGGATGCCGCAATAGATCGCCACCTGGAGCATGACCTCTTGCATTTCCTCGGGCGTAACGCCGTTGTTGATGGCTCCCCTCACATGGAGCTTCAATTCGTGCGGACGGTTGAGGGCGGCGAGCATGGCAAGATTGAGCAAGCTCCGCGTCTTGCGCGACAACCCCGGCCGAGACCAGATTTTCCCCCAGCAATATTCGGTCGTAAGCTCCTGGAACGGCATGTTGAACCAATCGGCGGAAGCAAGGCTCTTATCGACATAGGCGCGGCCGAGGACAGCGCGCCGGACTGTAAGCCCGCTCTTGAAAAGCTTGTTTTCGCGGTCAGTCTTTCTTGCCATCGTGATAGCCTCCTGGGTTGGGCCCCGTCCCGTTCATCTGAAATGCGAAGAATTCGCGGCCGAAGGGGACTCGATCGCGGGATTCGGCAGCGATGTCAGGGGAAGCGCTTTCCGCTCGCAGAGTTGACTCGTATAAGCCACTCTATATCCTTGCACTCAAAACCACAACGCGCCCACCGAGCCGCTTTCTCGAACATCGGTCGCAAAGCCAGGACCCGGGGCGAAACCAAATTCGGTGAAACTCCATGAATCCGATCGACCTTCGAAGCGACACCATTACCTTGCCGACCGAAAAAATGCTGGAGCGGATGCGGCATGCCAAACTCGGCGACGACTCCCGCGACGGCGATCCAACAGTCAAGATGCTTGAATCCCTCGCAGCTGCCCGCACCGGCAAGGCGGCGGCCTGTTTCATGCCTAGCGGGACTATGACCAATCTGGTTGCGATCCTCGCTCATACCGGACGCGGAGGTGAAGTCCTGCTCGAAGCCGAGAGCCACATCGCGCGCACGGAAATGGGTGGGGTCGGGAACATCGCAAGCCTGTTCCATCGCACCCTTTCGGGCAAAAGGGGAGCGATGGACCTCGACGCCCTAAAGGACGCGATAAGCCCGGGGCTCACACCCATTCGCCTCGGGACGGCGCTCATTTGCATGGAGACGACACATAACGCCGCCGGTGGAGCTATCCTATCGCTCGATCACATGGCAGCCCTACAAGCCATCGCGAAGACGCATGGGATTCCCGTCCACATCGACGGCGCACGCCTATTCAACGCCGCAATCGGCCTCGGCGTACCGGCGGACCGAATTGCCGCCTATGGGGATTCGGTCACGTTCTGCATATCGAAGGGTCTCTCGGCGCCGATCGGTTCCGTCTTGTGCGGCTCGGACGATTTCATTCTGCGCGCACGGGCGTTCCGACGCATGGTTGGCGGCAACCTGCGTCAAGCCGGCGTCGTCGCGGCCGCTGGCGTCGTGGCCCTCGAGGACATGGTGGAGCGTCTCGCTGACGATCACCGTGCCGCGAAGCGGCTTGCAGAGGGCTTGCATGGAATCGATCCCCGTCTCGCCAACCCCGGCGATGTCGAGACCAATATCGTCAACATGGACGTGAGCGCTTCCCGCCGGAGTGCCGCCGACTGGACGGCCGCATTGAGGCCCAAGAGCATCGTCGTGACCCCGGCCAGGCCGTGGCGGCTACGCCTCGTGACCCACCGGCACATCGGAACGGCCGAGGTCGAACGCGCCCTCGACGCGTTTTCCGACACTTGGCGCACGTTCGTACGGTAAAGCGTGCTTGCGCACGTGACGGCCGCCAGAGCGGATGACCCGTCGCGCCGCCTCGTTGACTCGATCAGCGGTATATTGATAGTAATTGGCCTTACCACTTGACCAAAAATCACCGAAAGATTCTCGGGAGGAAGCGTGGCGAAGAAGGCGTCCGGAAAGACAAACCGAAAGAAATCGAGCAACAGCAAAACAAACCGCGCTGTTCGCGCAAAGCCATCGCCCCTGCGGCTCGAGCCCGATCGGCTGTTCCCGGCCAATGCCGCAGTGCGGTCGATCGCGCGGCGGCTTTACAAGGAAGTTCGCAATCTGCCAATTTTAAGCCCGCACGGACATACCGATCCCGCGTGGTTCGCCGACGACGAATCTTTTCCCGACCCCGCGACCCTGTTCATCGTCCCCGACCACTACATTTTCCGGATGCTCTATAGCCAGGGCATACCCCTCGACAGCCTCGGAATCGCGCGACGCAATGGGCAGCGCATCGAACAAGATTCGCGAGAGATTTGGCGCCTGTTCGCCGAGAATTACCATCTTTTCCGTGCCACTCCCTCGCGCCTCTGGTTCGAGCACGCATTGAGCGAAGTGTTTGGCGTAACGCAGCGTTTGTCGCCGGCAACTGCGGATCGGATTTACGATCAAGTCGCAGGTTGCCTCGGAAAACCTCAGTATCGGCCACGCGCACTATACGAGCGGTTCAACATCGAGGTGATCGCGACGACGGAGTCGCCACTCGATCCGCTCGCACATCACCAGAAGCTCCGGCAAAGCAAGTGGCACGGCCGCGTTCTCACCGCCTATCGTCCCGATCCGGTCGTCGATCCGGAGTTCGACGGTTTCACCGACAACGTAAAGCGCCTCGGCGAAATCACCGGCAGAGACACGACGAAATGGCAAGGTTATCTCGATGCTCACATGGACCGGCGTCGTTTTTTTGCCAAAATGGGTGCTACCTCGACGGATCATGGCCATCCCTCGGCACGCACGGCCGATCTTTCGCGCGGTGAGGCGGAGATTCTCTTCGACAAGGTACTAAAGAAGAACGTGAGCCCACAGGAGGCGGATTTGTTCCGCGCCCAGATGCTCACGGAAATGGCGCAAATGAGCGTAGAGGACGGGCTTGTAATGCAAATCCATCCCGGCTCGTTCCGCAACCACAATCCATCGCTTTATCACTCGTTTGGGCGCGACAAGGGATTCGACATTCCGCTTCGTACCGACTACGCACGCGCACTCAAGCCGCTTCTCGACAAGTATGGCAACGAGAGGAAGCTCAACATAATCCTCTTCACGCTCGACGAAACAACCTACTCTCGAGAGCTTGCGCCACTTGCCGGCGCTTACCCAATCCTCAAGCTGGGGCCGGCCTGGTGGTTTTTCGACAGCCCCGAAGGAATGCGGCGCTATCGCCAACTCGTCACCGAGACGGCCGGCTTTTACAACACCGTGGGCTTCAATGACGACACGCGAGCGTTCCTCTCGATACCCGCACGGCATGACGTGGCGCGCCGCGTCGATTGCGCCTACCTCGCGGAACTCGTCGCGGATCACCGCCTCGAAGAGGATGAGGCGCGCGAAGTCGCGGTCGACCTCGCCTACAACCTGGCAAAGAAGGCATACAAGCTGTGATTGCAGCCGCCGAGACCTCGCCCGTCACGACCCGCGCGGTCCGGCTGGATAGCCGGCACCTCGCAACACTGCCGGCGGCGATACGCGTTCCCGCCTACGACCGAAATCGACTTGAGGCGGGTATCGTGCATTTGGGAATTGGCGCCTTTCATCGCGCCCATCAGGCCGTTTACATCGACGATTTGCTGCACAAGCGGTTCGGCCCCTGGGGAATTACGGGGATCAGCTTGCGTCAAGCTACGGTACGCGAGGCACTCGAACCGCAGGACGGGCTCTATACCGTCGTCTCGCGCGAGCGTGCTCGCGCCGATTATCGTGTGATCGGAAGCGTCAAATCGGTGCTCGTAGCAACGGAGAATCCAGAAGCGGTGCTTCGCTGCCTCACGGCTCCCGCGACACGGGTCGTCACCATCACGGTGACCGAAAAGGGCTATTGTTTCGCAACCGACGGAAGGCTCGATTCCAATCATCCCGAAATAAAACACGATCTCGCTGCACCCCGCGCTCCGACGAGTACGATCGGTTTTCTCGTCGAGGCCCTGCGTCGCATCCGCGCGTCCGGTAAGGCGGCGCCAACCATCGTCTCCTGCGACAACCTGCCCTCGAACGGGTCGACATTGCGGCGGACACTCATCGACTTTGCGTCACTTCACGCTGACGGTCTTGCCGCGTGGATCGAAGGGAGCGTCGCCGTGCCCAGCACGATGGTCGATCGCATTGTGCCTGCGGCGACGGAAGCGGACCGGGCCGAGGTGAAGTCAGCGCTTGCGGTCGAGGATCGCGGCACAGTGGTTGGCGAACCGTTCAGCCAATGGGTCGTCGAAAACGGTACCGGCGAAGGTTTTCCGGATCTATCCGAGGTTGGAGTCGAACTGGTCCCCGATGTCGCACCCTACGAGCGCATGAAGCTTCGCATGCTCAACGGCTGTCATTCCTCGATTGCCTATCTCGGGCAGCTCGCCGGTTACGAATTCGTGGCCGACGCGCTCGATGATCCGAATTTGCGCCGATTTCTTGAACGCATGATGGCGGAGGAGATCGCACCCACGCTGACCGAGTTTTCACCGCAACGGCTCACGGCGTATGGTGCGCAGCTTCTTCGTCGCTTCGACAATCGCGCGATCCGCCATCGCACCTGGCAGATCGCGATGGATGGATCGCAGAAACTGCCGCAACGCCTCCTTGGTACGATCGAAGATCGCCTGCGAAACAACGCGCCCGTGGCGAGGGTGACGCTCGCCATCGCCGCATGGATGCGCTTTCTCGGCGGCAAGGACGATCGCGGCGGGTCGATTGTCATATCGGACCCGCGTGCGCGAGAACTCACCGGTTGGGCCGAGGGGCGCCAGGACGACGGAGCCATCGCCGCCAATTTCGTCGAGCGCTCTGGAATTTTTTCCCCAGACCTGCAACGAAGCGATGGCTTCCGCCATGAGCTGGTCGCCGCGATCGCACTGTTGCGACGCGTCGGCGCTCGGGAGGCGCTGATGCAACCCACTTATGGCGGCGCATGATTTGGGATCATCGGTGCACCGTCACGAAGGGAGGAAAATCATGAAATCACGCGTAACGCTCTCTCTCGCCGGGATCGTCGGTACGGTCGGGCTATCTCTTGCACAACCTGCCGCCGCAAGCGAGCTACCGGCGTTACCGTCTTCACCCATCGTCATCAACGTCGTCGACGTGGCCGGCCAGCTCGCCCTGACCCAAAAATCGATGGAGGATTACCGCAAGGCGCATCCGGAGTTAGTCTCGAAGTTCAATTTTACGAAGGCGCCTGCCCCTGAACTCCCGGGCAAACTCAAAGCTCAGCAAAGCGCCGGTCGCGTGGATATTGACGTGGTACTGAGTGGCACGGACGCGATTTCCGCCGGACTGGAGCAAGGCCTTTGGGTGAAAATTCTTCCCGACTATACGGCGAAGTTCCCGAGCCTCGATGAAAACTACCTGCCCGGCGCGCTCGACATGCAGAAGCCGACGGAAGGTCAGGCGATCGAGGTCGTGTTCGCGATAGCAGGGCCGATGCTCGAATATGCGCCCGAACGCGTCAAGGATCCGCCGAAGACGACCGACGCGCTCTTGGCGTGGTGCAAATCTCATCCCAACCGATTTTTCTATGCTCGTCCCGCAAATTCCGGACCAGGCCGCGCCTTCCTCCAAGGCCTGCCCTACATACTCGGCGACAGCAACCCGCGCGACCCGATCAATGGTTGGGCGAAGACGTGGGCCTATCTCAAGGAGCTTAATAGCTGCATCGAATATTACCCCTCGGGCACTGGTGCCACGATGAAGGAACTCGGCGAAGGGTCCCGCGACATCATTGTTTCAATGCCTGGCTGGGACATCAATCCGCGCGTTCTGGGAACCGTACCGAAGTCGGCAGAGACGACCATCCTTGAGGGACCCGCGGGATTCAAATGGGTATCTGACGCCCAGTATGTTGGAATCCCGAAGGGGTTGGCACCCGATCATCTTGCGGTCGTGCTCGATCTCATCGCCTTCATGCTGAAGCCGCAGCAGCAGGCTTATGCGTGGGACGAAGGTTACTTCTACCCGGGTCCCGCGATCAAAAACGTCCCACTCACCATGGCACCCAAGGAGAGCCAGGACACGCTAAAGGAATTCGGCCGACCCGAGTATGACGAGCTGATCGCGAAATACCCGATCATGACGCCACTTTTCGGAAAGGATCTCGTCGCCGCGTTCCACAAATGGGACGAGGAAATCGGAGCACAGAAGCTGAAATAATGGCATCCGCGAGGCTCGCCCCGCGATTGATGGAGGTCGCGGGCGGGGAGGACGATGATGGTTTTGCGCAAGGGAGATTTCCATCAGCCACGGGGCGGTGGATTCGGCGAGCTCAAGCTCGATGCGATCAGCCGTCGCTTCGGCGGCCTCTTCGCGCTCGATGGTCTCTCGCTTACGATAAAGCACGGCGAGTTCATTGCCCTTCTCGGCCCCTCCGGGTGCGGCAAATCCACCGCACTTAATTGTCTTGCCGGACTGTTGCCGCTCACGAGCGGGAGCATTTGGCTCGACGACCGGCGCATCGACACGATGCGGCCGGAAGAACGCGGCTTCGGCATGATCTTTCAGAACTACGCGCTCTTTCCACACATGAACGTGCGCAAGAACGTCGGCTTTGGCCTCGCGATGCGTCGGATGCCGAAAGACGAAATCAGGCGGCGGGTGGACGATGCGATCGGACTTGTGCAGCTCGAGGCGCATGCGGAAAAGTTGCCCGGGCAATTATCGGGCGGCCAACAGCAGCGGGTCGCGATTGCGCGAGCGATCGTAATCGAGCCGCCTGTTGTCTTGATGGATGAGCCGCTCTCGAACCTCGATGCCAAGTTGCGGCTCGAAATGCGTTCTGAGATCAAACGGATCCACCATGAGCTTGGCCGTGCCACGGTCTATGTCACCCACGACCAGGAGGAGGCTCTCTCGCTCGCAGACCGTGTCGTGGTGATGAAAGATGGCGTCGCTCAACAGATCGGCTCGCCCGAGGCGCTTTACAACCGGCCGGCGAATCTCGACGTGGCACTCTTCATGGGTTACCGCAACGTGCTTGAAGGACGCGTCGATCGCGTCGATGGCGAGCGCGTTTCATTTCAATGCGGCGCGCTGGCACTCACGGGCGCCCCTCAAGGACGGATCGATCCCGGTGCCGCCACGGCGGTGATCCGGCCCGACGAAATTGAAATCGGCGACGGTCCGAACCGCGTCGAAGGGCGTGCTGAGACGGTTGAGTATTGTGGGCGCGACTACCTCGTCGACTTCGTGACCGATGCGGGTGCGAGACTGCATGCGCGCAGCACGGAGCGCATCAATCCGGGAGAACGTGTGTGCTGGCACGTTCCCGCCGAGCGCGTTCTCGTTTACAGCGTGGGATGACGGGATGACCGCCGGCAGCCTGCACGACTCCGGTTTCGACCGCACGGTTCTGCTGATCGTGCCCGGTGTGCTTTTCGTCCTTCTCCTTTTTATCTACCCCTTCGCCTACGGCCTTTTTCTTTCGTTCACGACCACGAATGGCGGCATTTGGGCCAACTACGCCCGATTTTTCGCGGAACCCCGATTCTTCAGCACGATCGGCATCACGTTCTGGATCGCGCTGCCGGCCACGCTGGTCAATCTGGCCCTCGCGATTCCCATGGCGTTCAAGCTGCGCCGTCCGACGAGCGCACAGCGCATCGTGACGACCATGCTTGTCGTGCCGATCACGCTCGGCACGGTGCTGGTTGCGGAAGGATTGCTCAATTACCTGGGACCGCAGGGCTGGTTCAATCGCCTTCTCGTCGATATGCACTTGATCGCGAGTCCGGTGCGACTTACGCACAATTACTGGGGAGTGCTTCTCTCGCTCGTCATAACGGGCTTTCCATTCGCGTTCCTCCTGACGCTCTCCTACATCACCGGGATCGATCCCGTGCTGGCTCAAGCCGCGTCGACGCTCGGCGCGGGTCCGGCGCGTCAATTTCTTCACATATATTTCCCGCTGCTCGCACCTGGACTCGCGATTACGTTCTGTCTCGCGTTCGTCCAGGCGTTCTCGGTCTTTCCGTCGGCCGTGCTGCTCGGCGCGCCTGCGGGACCGACGCGCGTCATCTCCATCGCGGCCTATCAAGCGGCATTCGAGGACTATGACTACGCGATGGCGTCCGCCGTGGCGATGATCATGGGGCTCGCGCAGCTTGCAGTCGTCGTCGCGGTTCTAGGATTGCGGGGCTTTTTCTATCGCGGTCCTGCCGGAGGTGCCAAGGGATGAATACGGCAACGGCTGCCCTTGCACGCACCGATATCGAGCGCCGCTCGTGGCGTGAAATTGCCTGGACCTCGCTCGTCACGGCGTTGATGGCATTCTTTCTGATTAACGTCGCGGGGGTGATTGCGTCGGTCGCGGTCAGCTCATTCGCGACCCGCTGGCTCGGCACCTGGCTACCCGCTGGCTTCACGACGCGCTGGTACGCCTCGGCTTGGGATGAGTTTCAGCTCGGCGATGTCCTTACCGTCACGCTCAGGGTCGTTTTTATCGTCGTGGCGATCTCGATCCTCATCGGCGTACCCGCAGCTTATGCGCTCGCGCGCCGCGAGTTTCCGGGTAAGCGTGGCGCCATGCTCCTCTTCCTGCTGCCACTCATGGTACCGCCGATCACCTACGGAATTCCCCTCGCGACCGTACTTTATCGGCTGCGCCTGGGCGGTACGGAGTCCGGCGTTATTCTTGCCAATCTGGTGCCCGCCGTGCCTTTTGTGATTCTCGTCATGACGCCGTTCATCGAGCAGATCGATGTAAGGCTAGAGCAGGCGGCTCGCGTCTTCGGCGCGGGCACATTCCGGGTTTTCGTCCATATCCTTGTCCCGCTGCTCGCACCGGGCATTCTCGCTGCCGGGCTCCTCGTGCTCGTCCGTACAATAGCCCTATTCGAACTCACCTTCCTGACAGCCGGCCCCGATAGTCAAACCCTCGTTGTGGCGCTTTATTATTCAGTATTCGCCGCCGGGGTGCGCGCGACCCAATCGGTCGATGCCATGGCCGTCACTTACATGGTGACGACCCTCGTCTGGCTCCTCATTGCGATGCGCTTCGTCAATCCGACGCAGCTCGTCACGCGCGTAAAGGAAGCGCCGCGAAACTAGTCCTAAAACCTCGGCCGCGACGACCTCGGAGGAACGCACGTGAAGATCAAAGCAGCTTATGTCATCGTCACTTGTCCCGGACGCAACTTCGCCACGCTGAAGATCGTGACCGAAGACGGCCTCTACGGACTTGGGGACGCAACGCTCAATGGCCGCGAATTGGCCGTGGCATCCTATCTCACCGATCACGTGATCCCGTGTCTGATCGGGCGCGACGCTCATCGAATCGAGGATATCTGGCAGTTTCTCTATCGCGGCGCTTACTGGCGCCGCGGGCCGGTTACGATGTCGGCGCTGTCCGCCGTTGACACGGCACTTTGGGACATCAAGGCCAAGTGCGCCGGCCTGCCGCTCTACCAGCTTCTCGGCGGACGGAGTCGGGAGGGCGTGCTCGTCTACGGTCACGCAAATGGCGCCGATATAGCGGAATGCGTCGATGAGGTCGCCCGCTATCTCTCGCTCGGTTACAAGGCAATACGCGCACAGTGCGGCATTCCCGGCCTTGCGTCCACTTATGGCGTGGCGCGGGACAAGATGTATTACGAGCCGGCCGACGCCGACTTGCCGACGGAGAATCTCTGGTCGACGGAGAAATACCTCGATTTTGTGCCCAAGCTGTTCGCCGCCCTGCGCGAGAAGTTCGGCTTCGAGCCGCATCTTCTTCATGACGTCCATCATCGCTTGAAACCGATCGAGGCGGGCCGGCTCGGCGGAATGCTCGAGCCCTATCGGCTCTTCTGGATGGAGGACGCCACGCCGGCCGAAAACGAGGAGAGTTTCCGACTGATTCGCCAGCACACGGTAACCCCACTCGCGGTCGGCGAAGTCTTCAATTCGATCCACGATTGCCGCACCCTGATTTCGGAGCAGCTCGTCGACTATATCCGCGCCACCGTCGCGCACGCGGGAGGGATTACGCACCTTCGCCGTATCGCGTCGCTGGCGGACCTCTACAATGTGCGCACCGGCTGCCATGGGGCCACCGACCTGTCGCCGGTTTGCATGGGGGCTGCCCTGCACTTCGACATTTCGGTGCCGAATTTCGGCATTCAGGAGTACATGCGCCACACGGACGAAACCGACGAAGTATTTCCGCACGCTTACTTCTTTAAGGACGGCTATTTGCATCCCGGCGAGGCAAGCGGGCACGGCGTCGACATCGACGAGAATCTTGCCGCCCGTTTCCCTTACAGGCGCGCTTATCTGCCGGTCAACCGCCTTACCGACGGCTCGATGCACGATTGGTAAATCGCTTGACCCTTGGCCCTTGGATGGGGTGGAAAACGTAATGGCAATGAACGCCGCGACGAATTGGAACGAGAGCTGAGGCGCCATGCCGCTGCAACCGCTCGAAACCCAGCGGCTCTACCAGCAAGCCGCCGGTCAAATCCGAGACCTGATCCGCTCGGGTGAGTATGGACCCGGTGCACGGCTTCCACCGGAACGTGAGCTTGCCAAGAGGCTTCGCATAAGCCGTCCGACGGTGCGCGAGGCCATGATCGCCCTCGAGATTGCGGGCATGATCGAAATTCGCGCTGGCGCGGGGATCTTCGTTTGCGATAAATCGGCGCCGGGCCGGCATACGATTTTACCGGCACTCGACGCAGGGCCGAGCCCCTTCGATCTTCTCGAAGCGCGGCGGTTGCTCGAATGCGAAAGCGTCGAGCGGGCGGCTAAATCCGCCTCGAACGCCGACCTTGCGTCGATCGAAGAGGCGCTCGTCGATATGGAGGTGGCACTCGCCAAGGGCCATGACGGGCGGGATGCCGACCGGCTTTTTCACGCGCGCATCGCGCGCGCCGCCGGCAATAGTGTCTTTGCGGCCCTTGTCGATGGCCTTTGGGAGGGGATGTCGGCACCCCTTTTCCACAATCTGAGCAATCTGACGAGGCTTTCCGAGCAAGGCCGGATGACGATCAGGGATCATCGCGCGATCCTCCATTGCCTGGTCGCTCGCGACCCCGTAGGCGCGCGCGCGGCGATGGCGGCGCATTTGAATCACGTCGAGTCGATCCTTGCCGGTAGGTTCGACCTTGCCGCGAGCCAAAAGCACGAACGGCGCAAGGGTGGTCGACGCAATCGATGACGTCATTGCCGATCGACCCGCTTCTGCCCAAGATCGCGCAGCAGTTGTGCGAAAGGAATGCCGTTGTTCTTGTCGCACCACCCGGTGCCGGCAAAACGACGCGAGTGCCATTGGCGCTTCTCTCCGAACCCTGGCTCGCCAATACTGGAATCCTGTTGCTCGAGCCTCGCCGGCTCGCGGCCCGTGCGGCGGCGGCGCGGATGGCCGCCATTTTGGGCGAAAGAGTTGGCGGAACCGTAGGCTATCGAATAAGGCTCGAACGGCGCGTGAGTGGGCGCACGCGCATTGAGGTTGTCACCGAAGGAATTCTGACGCGCCGCCTGCAAGACGATCCGGCGCTGAAGGGCGTCGGCCTTATTATCTTTGACGAGTTCCACGAACGAAGCCTCGATGCAGATCTCGGATTGGCGATTGCGATCGACATACAGCGCAACCTCAGGCCCGAGCTGCGCATTCTTGCAATGTCCGCCACTTTGGATGGTTCCGCAGTCTCGCGAATCCTCGGCGGCGCACCCATCGTGGAGAGCCAGGGCCGCGAATTTCCCATCGAGACGCGCTACCTCGAAGGTGCTCTGCGCGAGCCGGCCACTTCGGCCGCGGCAAAAGCCGTCAAACAAGCATTGGGGGAAACGGAGGGCGATATACTCGTCTTCCTTCCCGGGGAGCGCGAGATCCGTGCCGTCGAACGATCGCTGCGGAGTGCCGGCCTGGCTCCTCGAACGTTCGTCGCACCTCTCTATGGCGCCCTCGCGCAAGAGGCCCAGGACAAGGCCATATATCCATCGCCACCTGGACGCCGAAAGATCGTGTTGGCTACATCGATAGCCGAAACGAGCCTTACAATCGAGGGCGTGCGGACGGTCATCGATGCCGGGTTGTCCCGGGTGCCGCGCTTCGATCCCGTCACGGGATTGAGTCGGCTCGAGACGATCCGCGTTTCGCGCGCCTCCGCCGAACAGCGGCGTGGGCGTGCCGGCCGCCTTGGCCCAGGCCTCTGTTACCGCCTTTGGCCCGAGGCCGAGACGCGTGGCCTGATGCCGCTAACGAGGCCAGAAATCCTCGATGCCGACCTTGCATCCTTAGCGCTCGAATTGGCACTGTGGGGTGTCGAGGACGCTCAAGCCTTGGCCTGGCTCGACCCGCCCCCGCAAAAAACACTCGCCGAAGCGCGCGATTTGCTGAGGCGGCTCGATGCGCTTGAAACCAATGGGCGGGTGAGCGAGCATGGCCGCGCCATGGCGCGACTTCCCATGCATCCCCGCCTCGCGCACATGGTCTTGCGCGCGAAAGAGCGTGGTCTGGGTCAGGAGGCGGCGTCGCTCGCAGCCCTTCTTGCAGAGCGCGATATCTTGTCAGGACCTGGCGGATCGCGTGATGCGGATTTGCGCACCCGGCTCGAGCTTTTCGGCAATTCCAAAATGCGGCATCGTTTGCCGCCGTCTTACGAACTGCGCCAGGGAGCGCTCAAGAGAGCGATCGATGCGGCACGGCAAACCCGCCGGATGCTCGAAATCGAGGATCGTTCCCTAGCCCCGGCTCGCGCGGGCGTACTCGTGGCCCTTGCGTATCCCGACCGGATCGCGGGCCGACGGCCGCAGGGGGGATTTCGCCTCGCGAATGGGCGAGGTGCAGCATTGGCCGAGGAAGATCCGCTCGGTAACGAGCCCTGGCTCGCGGTGGCCGAGGTCAGCGGCACGAACCCAGACGGTCGGATTTTTCTCGCCTGTCCAATCCAGCTCGACGAGATCGAAGCTGAATTCGGCACTCACATCGAATCTAGCGTAGAAGTAGCATGGGACCCACGAAGCCAATTCGTGCTGGCGCGCCGTCGCCGGCGTCTCGCTGCCTTGATCCTCGCCGACGCGCCGTGGAACGACGCGCCTGACGAAGCTGTTGCCGCCGCCATGCTCGATGGGGTCCGTGCCCTTGGCCTGTCCGCTCTGCCCTGGACGCCCGCGGCGAGAAGTCTCCAGGCCCGCATCGAATTTCTTCGCTCGCTCGAAGGCGACGCCTCAACCTGGCCGGATCTGTCCGACGCCGATCTCGAACGCAGCCTCGGCGATTGGCTAGGACCTTATCTCGGTGGCGTGCGCAACGTTGCCGGTCTGCAGCAGCTAGATCTTGCGCATATCCTGTCGAGCCGGCTCGACCATCGTCAGCGCCAGCGCCTCCACAGCGAGGCGCCCGTGTCGCTCTGCGTACCGAGCGGGCGCACGCTGCCCCTCGACTACAGCGCGCCGGACGGACCCGTGCTTGCTGTCAAGCTTCAGGAGATGTTCGGCCTCGCCGACACACCTCGCGTGGCGAACGGGCGCGTTCCGGTCCTTCTGCACCTGCTCTCGCCGGCTGGGAGGCCGATGCAGGTAACGCGCGATCTCGCAAGCTTCTGGCGCACCGGCTACGCCGATGTAAAGCGCGATCTCAAAGGGCGTTACCCCAAGCATCCCTGGCCGGACGATCCGGCACGGGCGACGCCGACCGCAGGCGTCCAGCGCCGTACCCGCTAGATAATGCACACTCGATACCGCAACGGCAGGTGCTATGCGCCAGACGTTTTCGGGGCAAACGGCCCAAGCGCGTCAAAAAGCGGGGCAAGATGCTCCCCATAGACGCGCCAGCGCCCGATCGAGGTTTTGTAGATCGGCTTGCGCACTTGAGTGGCGCTCGCCGTTCGCACGGGACGGTCCGTTTTGTGGAACACAAGACAGTTCTTGTGCCACGCGAGCCCGCAATACTCGACGATCCGCCGTGCCTGCGGCTCGAAATCCGCGATCAGATCCTCATACTGGATATCGAGAACACGTCCGGCAGGAAGCGCCGTTCGCCAGTGCTCCATGAGCTCGACATATTTCGTGTAATAGCGGCCGAGCTCGGCCAGATCATAGGTATGGTCTTGGGCACCCGAGAATAGCTTAGAGAAGCATGAGATGCAGGTGTCCACAGGATCGCGCATCACATGGATGATCGGCGCGTTCGGCAAGACGAGGTGAATAAGCCCAACGAAGAAGAAGTTGGAGGGCATCTTGTCCGTGATGCGCTCGGCATTCGCCGATATGGCTCGGAGCCGGGTAATGTATTCCTGCGCGATCGCCCTGAGGTGCGACGCCTCGAGTGCTGGCACGAACTCCGGATAGGGCAGCAGTGCACCGTCCGGACCGCGCACTGTTTCGATTACAGCGCCGAAATCGGTGAGTTCGCCCGCACCAAAAACCTTTGGGTGGCTCGCCACAATCTGCTCGACAAGCGTTGTTCCCGAGCGAGGCATGCCAAGCACGAAGATCGGCAGGTTCGACGGATCACCCTGTCCGGCTCTCGATTCAATCGTCTTTCGGTCCATATTCGCCCTTACCCTGTCGAACAAGCCGAGGACGCCTGCTTCGTCGTAGGCGATCTGCTTGCGCTTCAGGGCATTGCCTTCGCGCAAATGACCGAATGACGTTTCATATTGCCTAAGATCCCCATAGGCCTTGCCAAGCGCAAAATGGAGATGTGTCCGCGCCTTCGGGGTCAACGAGGGGCCATCGCGAAGAAGCTCCTCCATGCCCTTGATGTGCGGATCGTCGGCCTTGAACGACTTGGAATCCGCGAGGTTGACGTAGACCCCGCTCTCCTTGGGATTGATCTCGAGCGATTTGATGTAAGCCTCGCGCGCTGCGTCGAGCTGCCCAAGCTCCTTGAGCGCATTCCCCATGTTGTTGTGTGCGTCGGCCATGTCCGGTTTGAGCGAGAGTACCTTGCGGAAGGTTTCGAGCGCCTGATTCACTTGACCGCGATCGAATATGACTTGACCCTTCGCATTGAGCGCTTCGGGATCTTCGGGGCGGATCGCAAGTGCTTGTTCGCAGGCCGCCATGGCCTCGTCGAGTCGGTTTTGATCCAGTCGGACGAGGGCGAGGTAAGTATAAGTCTTGTAATTGCGCGGATCGATCGCAATCGACTGCGCGAGAAGGTTCGAGGCTTCGTCGAGGCGTTCGAAGTCCTTGACTGCAAGAGAGAGGTTGTTGAGGACCGCCGGGTCGGTGGGCTTCAGCGCCAATGCCTTACGATATATGCCCTCCGCCTCGTCGATCTTTCCGATATCCCTGAGCGACGTTCCGAGATTGTTGTAGGCGTCGGCGTAATTCGGATTTTGCTTGATTGCGCGCTGGTAGCAAGCGATCGCCTCATCGTGCCGCTTCAGTGCGCGGAACGCGTTGCCGAGATTGCTGCGCGCTTCGACGTAACCCCGGTCGATCTCCAAAGCCTGCCGGTAGCACTTGATCGCTTCGTCGAACTCCTCGCGATCATAGTGGGCGATGCCAAGATTGTTCAGTGCTTGCGCGTATTTCGGATTAAGCGCCAGGGCCCGGTGAGCGGCGGTTATTGCCTCGTTCGGCATCCCATTCAAGCGGTAAAGCTCTCCGAGGTTGCAATGAAAAAGGGGCACGTTGGCATTTATCGCGACAGCTTGCCGCATGAACTCGAGCGCGACCGGATAATTCCCGACCTGGTGCGCAATGATTCCGAGAAGATGAAGCGCTTCCGATTGCCGGGGCTGGGCCTGCAGAATTTGACGACACAAGGTCTCGGCAGCAGCCAAATCGCCTTCCTGGCGGCGCTGTTCAGCCAACTCAAGTGCCTTCGGAACCGGCAACCACTGCGATCCCGGCGGCAACGTCCTCGACATTGCTCCTTTATTTTCGTTCATTGTGATGTTGACCTGCTACAAGGTTCGCGCGACACGGGTGAGCGCGTCCTCCGTCTCCCCAATGTCGCTAACGAGCGCGAGACGAATATATCGCTCGCTCGCGTTCGTCCCGTCAGGAGAGGGCCGCGTAAGATAGGCGCCTGGCAGCGCCTTAATGCCGGCTTCGGTCCAAAGACGTTTCGTCGCCGTCTCACCGTTACCGACGTCAAGCCACAAATAGAACCCACCAGCGGGGCGGTAGAATCCGAACCGTCCCTTCAATATCCGTTCGGCGATGTCGTATTTTGCGCGGTAGTACGCACGCGTATCGATCACGTGGCTGTCATCCTGCCAAAGGGCCGTCGCCGCATCCATGACCGCAACGGGTGTCGCTGCACAACTATAGCTGCGAAGCCTGAAGAGGAGCGCTATTGCCTGAGTCGAGCCGACGCAGAAGCCGGAACGCAGTCCCGGAGCACTAGAACGTTTGGAAAGCGTATGAAAAACCAGAAGATTTTGGAGCGAGCCGCCAAGCGCCGCAGCCGCTTCGAGGGCGCCCGGCGGCGGCGTGTCAGTGTTGTAGATTTCCGCATAGCACTCGTCCATCACCAGGAGAAAGTCGTGACGGCGGGCGAGCGTAATCGCGCGCTTGAGATATTCGAGATTGGCAATGGCACCTTGCGGGTTCGAGGGCGAGCAGATGTACATAAGCTGTGCGCGATCGAGCGCCTTTGGATCAAGCACGTCGAGATCGGGCAGAAATCCGGTCTCGCGCGTCGCCGGCATAAAGGCAAGCTCCGCGCCCGCGAGCGTGGCGGCACCCGCATAAACCTGATAGAACGGATTGGGCAGGAATGCGAGTGGCGTCGGTGTGCCCGCGGTGGCCGCCGTGATCGCGAGCGTCGCCGCCATATAAAGACCCTCGCGCGTACCGGAGCAGGGCATGATCATCGTTTCTGGATCGATCATGGCGCTCGGCAGGCGATAGCGGCGAAGGAGCCAATCGACGCACGCCTTCCGCAGTTCCGGGCTGCCCGAAAGCGATGGATAGCGATTCCAGGTATCGGCGCGGCCATCGATGATGGGTCTGATGAACGCCGGCGGTTGATGTTGCGGCTCGCCGACCGATAGATCGATCGGCCTTATGTTGCTCCGTGGCGTTGCAGCGGAGAGAAGAGTAGCCAAACGGCGGAACGGACTGTCCCGCATCGAATCCAATCGGCTATTGAACATCGCGAATTTCCCACTAACACTTCCGAATCGCGCATTCCGACGTCGGCCCGAAGATCGCACGACTGCCGTCAATCGGTCCTTGCTGTTCGCACCAATTTGCCCGGATTTTCGGTCGCTGAAAATAGCCCGCTCGCTAAATATTGCGATTTTTGTTAAGGGGCCAAAACTGACATTGAGGGGTCGTCGTTAAATTTCATATTCATAATATACAATAATGTGTGCGCCTGACTCGTGCCGGCGTCATTCGCACGATATCCAACACGAAGATCCCTGCCCCGCCGCAACACGAGGCACGCCCCACTTCGACAGCGCCGAAAAGACGAACAGCGTCGATGCCTGGACGGGAATCGACCGCGCGGTTCAGCCTTTTCCCAAACTCCGGCTTTCGACACCTATTCCTGCTGAAGCGCCGATTGGTGAAGCCGCGGCAGGGACCTCACGGTGAGCGGGTTTCTCGCTCTTGGCACCAAGGCTCTTCACATCGCCGTTGATCTCGCCCCCTCGCTCGATCTCGATGCGGCCATAGCGGATGGTCCCGCTGACGTGCCCCGTGCTTCGGACAATAAGGCCGTCGCGAACCGTGAGCGACCCGTCGTACCGGCCGGACACTTCGGCGTTCTCGATCTCGGCAGCGCCCTTGAACGTGCCGGACTCCGCGATCTCGATTGTGTGGCAGTCCTGCAACTCGGCCTCCACCTTGCCCTCGACGATCAGCCGATCGCATGAGGCGATCTTGCCATTCAACGAGATGTCGCGGCCCACGATCAATTTCTTGCTCTCGGCTGGCATGGCCGTCGATTCTCCCTTACGTGTTGGGTTTGGCATATCAACAACTCTCCTGACCGTCTCGGATCCGGGCCGCATAGCTGCGGGCGTGGGCTTGAATGCTCCGACGCGCGAGATCTCGACGCCGTCGGCACCAGCGGGGCGCATCGGATGTCTGGAAGAAACAGTAAACTCGTTGTCCAGAGGCGATGCGTCTTCCTTCGGCGGGTCACCGCCACCTTCGTCGATTGGATTTCTGCGTTTGAACATCCTTCGTCTCCTTGACGTGGCATTGCTTTTCCGGCCCTGCCGGAAGCGATCTCACGCGACCGACCGCCCAATCGCGCGGCTGGATTATGGGGGACAATCCAGGAACGGACGGGGACAAGATTGAGACATTTTTTGCGGGACCTACGGAAATTGCTACCAAAATCGCGCGGAAAGTATCGCGCCCCGCGCCGCCCTTCCCTATTCCACAGGCCGCGAAGACGTGCGCTCCCCGGGGGGATCGGCTTGCCTCGTCCGCGCGCCGAAAAGCCCGCGGATAACAACGTAGAACACCGGGGTAAACAACAAGCCGAATCCCGTGACACCCAGCATTCCGAAAAGGACTGCGGTGCCGAGCGACTGGCGCATCTCGGCACCGGCGCCGACTGCGATCGCCAGCGGCAGCACGCCGAAAATGAATGCAAACGACGTCATGAGAATCGGCCGTAATCTCGTTCGCGCTGCCTGCACGGCCGCATCGAAACGACTCGCACCTTGCTCCTCGGCCTGGCGCGCGAACTCGACAATGAGAATAGCGTTTTTTGCAGCCAACCCTACGAGCACCACGAATCCGACCTGGGCCAGGATGTTGACGTCCATTCCGCGGATGAGAAGCCCCGTCACGGCCGCAAGCAAGCACATCGGCACGATCAGGATAACCGAAAGCGGAAGCGACCAGCTCTCGTACTGGGCCGATAGCAGCAGGAACACGAAGACGACCGAAGCGCCGAACACCACGAGACCCGAATTACCCGCCAACTTCTCTTGGAAGGCAAGTTCGGTCCATTCGTAGCCGAAGCCGTCCGGCAATCTGTCAGCCGCCAATTTCTCCATCGCCGCGAGCGCATAGCCCGTCGAGTAGCCGGGCAGCACATTCCCTTGCACCTCCGCCGCGGGGAAGAGATCGTAGCGCGCCACACGATATGGCCCTGTTATGTCCCGAAACGTCGTAACAGAGCCGATCGGGACCATTTTGCCCGCGTTGTTCATTGTCTTGAAGTTCTCGATATCGTGGATGTTCTGGCGGAAGGGGGCGTCGGCTTGGGCAATCACCCGGTAGGTCCGGCCGAGATAGTTGAACTCGTTCACGAAGTCCGAACCGAGAAAAACCTCGAGCGCCTCGAACACCTTGTTCACCGGGATGTCCAGCATTTCCGCCTTCACGCGATCGATATCGGCGTACAGCGTGGGCGTCCGGGTGTTAAAAAGAGAAAAGACGCTGACGAGCCCCGGAGTCTGGTTCGCCGCCTGAACCATGTCCTGAGCTGCGGCTTCGAGCGCTTGCAAACCGCGACCGCGCTTATCTTGCACCATTATCTTGAACCCGCCGGCGGTCCCGATGCCGCGCACGGGTGGAGGCGGTATCACAATGATGAAGGCTTCTTGGATGGCGCCGAGCCGTCTCTGAAGCTCTGTCCGCATGCGTTCGGCTGTCTGCCCCTTCGCTACCCGCTCGGCGAATGGCCTCATGGTCGAGAAGATCGCCGCGGAATTCGATGCGTTGGTGAACGTGGCGCCGTCGAACCCGGCAAAAACCACGGCGTGCGCGATACCGGGCGTTTCCAAGATCAGCTTCAGGGCCTTTCGCGCGACGGCGTCCGTGCGCGCCAGGGAAGCGCCCGGCGGAAGCTGAATGACGTTGATGAAATAGCCCTGGTCCTGCTGGGGAATGAAGCCGGTCGGTGCGCGGCCGAATTGCCATCCCGTCAAGGCGATGAGGCCGAGATATACGATGAGCATCAATGCCGCGACCCTGAGGAGCTTGCGAGTCAAGCTCGCATATCCCTGAGAGAGCTTGTCGAAGGCGAAATTGAAGCCGCGGAAGAACGCCAGGAAGGGCCGCGCGATCAAGGAGGGCTTACGCTCGCTGCCGTGCTCTTGATGCGGCTTGAAAAGAAGGGCGCAAAGTGCGGGACTGAGCGTCAAGGACACAAAGCACGATATGATCGTGGCCGATGCAATCGTAATCGCAAACTGACGGAAGAATTGCCCGGATATTCCTGGAATAAACGCCGCTGGAATGAACACCGCCGAGAGTACAAGGGCGATTGCAATGAGGGCGCCGCCCACTTCATCCATCGTCTCGTGCGCCGCATCGCGCGGGCTTAGGCCCTGGCGGAGATTGCGCTCGACGTTTTCCACGACGACGATAGCGTCATCCACCACGATTCCAATCGCAAGCACAAGACCGAATAGCGTCAGGTTGTTGAGCGAATAGCCAAACGCCGCGAGCACCGCGAAGGTGCCGATGAGCGACACCGGAATCGCCGCGATCGGTACCATCGATGCTCGCCACGTTTGGAGGAATAGGATCACGACGATAACGACGAGAAAGACGGCCACATAAATTGTCCGCACCACCTCGCGGACCGATTCAGCGATAAATTCGGTCGGGTTGTAGCCGATGTCGTAGCGCAGACCCGACGGGAACGACTTCGAGAGTTCGTCCATCGTTGACTGGATTCTGGTGGCGGTCGCCAATGCATTGGAGCCGGGCAACTGGAAGATCAGGAGAGCCGCCGCTTCGCGGTCGTCAAGATAGCTATTGGCGTTGTAATCCTGGGCACCCAACTCCGATCGGCCAACGTCGCGAATGCGTGTCACGCGCCCATCGGGATCGGTTTTGACCAGGATGTTGTCGAATTGCCGCGGGTCTACCAATCGCCCGAGCGTTTCCACGTTGTATTGGAATGCACCCTGCTTGGGCAAAGGCGGCTGATCGAGCACGCCAGAGGCGACTTGCACGTTTTGCCCTTGAAGGGCCGTGACGACATCACCTGCGGTAAGGTCGTGCGCTGCGAGTTTTTCCGGATCTAGCCATACACGCATCGAGTAATCGCGTGCGCCGAAGATTTTCACGTCACCCACGCCGTTGAGGCGCGCGAGTACGTCCTTGACCTGTAGCGTTGCGTAATTCGAAATATAGAGCTGGTCGCGCGAGCGGTCGGGCGAGCTCAGGTTGACCACCATGAGCAGGTCGGGCGAGTTCTTCTTGATGGTGATGCCAATCTGCTGAACCTCCGGCGGAAGTCTCGGCTGTGCGATCTCGACGCGGTTCTGCACGAGCACTTGCGCGATATTGAGATCGGTACCGAGGGCGAAGGTTATGGTCAGTGAGAGATTTCCGTCGCCGGTCGACTGGGAGACCATGTAGATCATGTTTTCGACGCCGTTTATCTCCTGCTCGAGCGGCGTGGCCACCGTGTTGCTGACCACCTCAGCGGAGGCACCCGGATAGCTTGCTGTGACGACGATCGTGGGCGGTGCGATCTCGGGATACTGGGCGACGGGAAGCGTGAAATAGGCGACACCTCCGATCAGCACGATAAGGATCGACAGCACGCTCGCGAAGATCGGCCGATTGACGAAAAAGTGGGAAATGTTCATGCCCGCGTCACCCGGCTCAGTCGGTCGAGGTTTCGAGCCCGATCTTGCCGGGTTGCGGCGTGACCTTGGCGCCGGGGCGCGCGCGCATCAGGCCGTCGATGATAATCGTGTCCGTGGCGGCGAGTCCGTTGCGGACGATCCGCAGTCCCTGATAGGTCGGACCGGGCCGGATCACGCGCGGCACAACCGTATTGTCACCCGTGACGGTCAAAACGATCTTGTGTGACTGATCGGTCACGATCGCGCTGTCGGGAATGAGAATCGCATCGTAAGGTTCCGAACCCGGCACGCGAATACGGCCGAATTGGCCAGGCGTCATGAAGAACCTTGGGTTGGGAAACTCGGCCCGCGCACGAACGGTGCCGGCGCCGCGGTTGATTTGATTGTCGACGAAATTCATGACGCCGCTATGCGTCCATTCCGTCTCGTCGACCAACCTGACCTCCACGGGCACGAAGGCCTCCCGCGCCGATTTGAGCAGGCCGGCGCGCTCGTAGGAGAGGTAGTCCGATTCGCTCATGTCGAAGACGAACCAAATGGGGTCAAGGGAGACGATCGTCGTCAGAAGCGTCGTCGTGCCGGTCGACCCGCCTATGATAAGATTTCCGAGGCTGACCTCGTGCGTGCCGATGCGACCGCTCACGGGTGCCATTATGTGCGTGAACTCGACATTGAGTTTCGCCTGCGCGATGGCTGCTTCGTCTGCTTTGACCGTCGCCGCCGCACCTTCCGCCGTGGCGCGCGCTTGCTCGAATTGCTGTTGGGGTGCGAAGTCCTTCTTGGAGAGATCGGCGTAGCGGTGAAGATCGAGGTCCGCGCGCACGACCTGCGCTTTATCGCGCTCAAGGTTCGCCTCGGCCTGCATCAAATCGGCCTCGAACGGACGAGGGTCGATCACGAACAACAGATCGCCCTTCTTGACAAGCTGGCCGTCCTGAAAATGAATTTCGGTCAGATAGCCGCTGACGCGTGCGCGAAGCTCGACATATTCCACGGCGGAGAACTGGCCGGTGTATTCGTCGTGCTCGGTGATTCGTTGTACGAGGGGATGACTGACCGTGACAGCCGGAGCCGGCGGGTGAGCCTGCGCTGCCGCACCAACCTTGTCGCTCCGGCCCCAGACATAATAGGCCCCCACTGCCAACGCCAAGGCGAGCACCGCAAGTCCAATGAATATTCCACGAGATTTCTTGGGAGGGCTCGGTCGAGCCGCTTCGCCCGGCGGTGTGGCCTGTTTTGGATCGGCGGCGGGCCGCACCTCATTATTCGTCGTTCCTGCCATGCTCCCCCAGTCGGAACCCAATGCTAGAACATCAGGAACTCATAACATTAGATACAAATTCGCGCGGTGAAAGTCAAAACGGCGCAAGCGACACGCAGTATGACGCGTCAGCGATTGTCGCATGCTAATCAAGTGCAGTCCCCGGTCACGCCGTTTTGCACGATATCACTGTGAAATGCCTTGCAGCGAGCGCCCGGCGCCCGTCGACATCTAATGAAATTTTGACTCGAAGAGCAGTCCCCCCGTGACGTAATTTGATTGCGAACTTGGTCGATCTTGGGACCGCGCCGTCCCACCGTCGCTGCCTGTACGGAGGCACTAAACATGAAGTTGCTACGCTACGGCCGGGCTGGCCAGGAAAAGCCGGGCATCCTCGATCGCCATGGCAAGATTAGGGACCTTTCGGCAAAGGTTCCCGATATCGCCGCGGCCCAGCTTGCGCCCAAGGTGCTGGACGATCTGCGACGGATCGATCCGGAATCGCTACCTCTCGTTCCCGGTACGCCGCGGATCGGACCGTGCGTCGGCGCCATCTCGAAGCTCGTCTGCGTCGGCCTCAATTACTCGGATCACGCGGCAGAGACGGGTGCGGCCGTGCCCGCCGAACCAATCCTGTTCATGAAGGCAACGAGCGCGATTTGCGGACCGAATGACGACGTGATCCTGCCGCGCGGCTCGAAGAAGAGCGATTGGGAGGTCGAACTCGGCATCGTCATTGGCACCAAAGCAAGTTACATCCCCGAGGAAAGGAGCCTCGACTACGTCGCCGGCTATTGTGTCGTCAACGACGTCTCGGAGCGTGAATTTCAGATGGAACGGCTTGGTCAATGGACCAAGGGCAAAAGTGCCGACACCTTTGCCCCGATCGGTCCCTGGATGGTGTCGAAGGACGAAATCGTCGACCCGCAAAACCTCGATCTGTACCTCGACGTCAATGGCGAGCGCCGCCAGAGGGGCAATACTCGGACGATGATTTTCGGCGTGCGGCAACTTGTGAGCTATATCAGCCAGTTCATGACGCTACTGCCCGGCGATGTCATTCCCACCGGCACGCCGCCAGGGGTCGGACTCGGCATGAAACCGCCCGTCTTCCTCAAGTCTGGGGATGTGATGCGCCTCGGCATCAGCGGACTTGGCGAGCAAAACCTGAGAGTAGTCGCTGCATCCCGTTGAAAAGCGAACATTTCCGAATTGAGCCGACAGGCCCCCTCTGATTTCAGATCACTTTTGAGTGAGCGGCCAGCCGGTGGGGTGCTGCGTGAATGACCTGAACCGCTTCGTTCGGATACTCTGCGCACGTCTTACGCAATAATCTGGAGGAAGCACCTATGGACGCCATCGATCCCCATGCCAGGAGTCTCAGGGGGAGAACCGACTACTCGCGCAGGGCTCTCTTGACGACTGGCCTCGGGACCGGTTTCGCCCTCGCGGTTTTGCCGGTGTCCGCGGAGACGATCACGACGGATGCAGACGGGCTTACCGCAGGGGATGTGACGATTCCGGTCAAGGACGGCCAAATCCCCGGCTACCGCGCGATGCCAGCGAAGGGCGGCCCGTTCCCGACTGTGATCGTGATCCAGGAGGTCTTTGGTCTGCACGAGCACATCAAGGATATGTGCCGGCGTTTCGCCAAGGTCGGCTATTTTGCGGTCGCCCCAGCGCTTTATTCCCGCTTGCCCGACGTCACCAAGCTGACCGACATGCAGGAGGTGATCAAGGTCTCCGCCCAGGCACCCGAGGCCTTGGTCATGTCCGATCTCGACGCCACGCTCGCCTGGGCGCGGAGATCCGGTAAGGCCGATACGAGGCGGCTTGGGGTCACGGGCTTCTGCCGGGGCGGCAGCTATACTTGGCTTTATGCGACCCATAATCCGCACGTGAAAGCCGCGGTCGCATGGTACGGCCCCCTCGTCTGCCCCAATGCCGACCAGCCGCCGATCAGCCTCGTTGACGCAACCAAAGACCTGAAGGTACCGGTCCTAGGCCTCTACGGTGCTGCCGACCAGGGCATTCCCGCCGCCGACGTTGAGAAATTTCGCGATGGCTTAAGGAAATCCAAAAAGACGGTCCAGTTCGTCATCTATCCAGACGCCCCGCATGGCTTCAATGCGGATTACCGGCCGAGCTATAGACCGGACGCGGCGAAGGACGGCTGGAAGCGCCTTTTGGCGTGGTTCAAAAAATACGGTGCGGCGTAAGTCACGCCCGCCCGTGGCTTGAGAATGACTCAGGGGGCACGCGCCCCCTGAATTTTTTCGCGAGCGCCGAAATACCCGGCCTCAGCCGAATGGATAGGGTCCGTCATATTTTCCGATATAGCTCGTATGGGAGACCATCCCCTGCCCCGCCTTCCAGACGTGGAGGTGGCAAGCCGGCGGCTCCATGTTGTATTCGGCCGGCCCATCCGCGCGAAGGTCGAGCACTACCTGGTGCGCGGTACTTGGTGCTGTACTAATCAACGTACCGGCGAGACGGATTTGAATCGGCCGATGGAGGTGGCCGCAGACCACACGCTCGATTTGTGGATTGCGCGCAACGATCTCGACGAAGGCATCCGACCCCGAAAGCCCCATGTCGTCCATGTGCCGTATGCTGGTCATGAAGGGTGGGTGGTGCATGAAGACGAGCGTGGGCTGATGCGGCGCTTCCGCAAGGCGATCCGAGAACCAATCGAGCCGCCTCTCGCACAAGAGCCCGCTCGGTGATCCCGGCAGGACCGTATCGAGGCCGATAAGCCGGATCGGATAGTCATCAACGACGTAATGGAGAAACTCGCCCTCGCGCGGCAGATAAGCGTGTTCGGGTAACGCCTCCACCATCGCCGCACGGTCATCGTGATTTCCCGGAACGAGAAACACCGGGGCCGAAATGGAGGCCACAATTTCGCTGAAGTGTGCGTATTCATCAGGCCTGCCTGCGTCGACGAGATCGCCCGTTATGATTACGACATCGGGCGGACTCGGAAGGGCATTCAAGTGCACGACCGCGTCCTTGAGCATGCTGTTGGTCGAAACGCGGTTGTAAGCCAGCGCCCCTTTCGGACGGACGTGGGTATCGGTGATTTGAGCGATGATCATGGTCGTACTCGCAGTCGGCGTTAAACAGGCGGGATGAGCGCTACGGAGCCGCAGCACCATTATAATCGGCGGCGCCCGCACGCGCATCGGCGACAAACACTCAATCGAGGCGGCGAACCCTTCGGAATCGATCGAAGCCAGCCATCGACTAAAATCCGAGTGCGCAACCGTCCTTGCGCCCGTCGGAACCCGCCAGGATGGCCCCCGTCTCGCTCAGCCAAATGCACTGCGCGCCGCCGAGCGGCCGATCGAGGAGTTCGAGCACGTGACCTGCTTTCGTGAGCGCTACGCGCAACGCCGTCGGAACGGCCGTTTCGATCTGCAGCTTGCCGCCAAAGGGAAAGACCCGTGGTGCGTCGATCGCTTCCTGGATATCCAGTCCGCGATCGATGATGCGCGACAAGAGGGTGACGTGCCCCGCTGCCTGGTAATGCCCCCCCATGACTCCGAATACGGAAAGGAGCCGCCCGTCGCGGCCGATCATTCCGGGGATGATCGTGTGCATGGGCCGCTTGCGGGCTGCGTATGAATTGACGTGACCCGGAATGCTGCGGAAGGAAGTTCCGCGATTGTGAAGGAAAACGCCGGTCTCGGGCTCGGCCAGTCCGGCGCCGAACGGGGCGAACAGGGAGTTGATAAATGATATCGCGTTCCCTTCGGGATCGACGATACAAATATAGGTGGTATCCTTATGCTCGACGTCTTCGATCGGGGGGACGTTCCGCGCCACTCCAGGGGTGACGTTCCGCCTAAGTCTCGCGGCAAAGTTCTCGGACAACATGATCTCGGTCGGGATGCGAGCGTGAGCCGGGTCGCCGATGGAACCGTCCCGTACCGCGTAGCCTTGCTTGATCGCTTCGCAGACAAGATGAAGCCACTCGGCTTCGGGCAGGCGATCGAGTGTCAAGCCCCGCAGGATGTTGAAAGCGACGAGGGCAGCTATACCCTGTCCGTTCGGCGGGCATTCGTAGATCCGATAACCACGATAGTCGGTGCTTACCGGCTCCACCATATCGGCGCTCTGCTCGGCGAAGTCTTCGAGCGAGTGCCGCCCGCCCATGGCGCGAAGATAGCCGACGAGGCACTTGCCAACCTTGCCCTCGTAGAACCCCGCACGCCCTTCCTCGGCGATTGCTCGAATGGTGGCGGCGAGTGCGGGTTGGCGGTGCATGTCGCCGGCGACTGGGATAGCGCCGCTTGGGGCGACGATCGCGCGCAAGCCGGGATCGGACATGATCAGCTCGCGCTCACGCGCCCAATCCCACGCGACGCGTTGCGCAATCGGATACCCGTGCTCGGCATAGTCGATCGCTGCGGCAAAAAGCTCTCGCCATGGCAGGCGCCCATGCTCGCGGTGAAGCCGCCACCAGGCGTCGACGGCACCCGGTACCGTGATCGCCTGGGGGCTTCGCCGCGGTATCTCAGCACCGCCCAACCCGATCAACTCATCGATCGATGCCGCCCCAGGGGTCCGACCCGACCCGTTCAGGGCTTGGATGCGCCCACTCGCCGTGTGACGGAACAGCACAAAGCAGTCGCCGCCGACGCCTGTCATGTGGCCTTCAACCACGCAAAGCACAGCGCATGCCGCAATCGCCGCGTCGAAGGCGTTGCCCCCGCGCACCAGCGTGGATATGGCACTCGCCGACGCAAGGGCATGCGAGGTGGCCACGGCGGCGGATCGTGCCGCGACCGTTGACCGCCCGGGTATGACGAAATCTCTCATAAAACGATCCTTTCTCGCTTCTTTTTCGGCACGGGTGGCGGTCGAATTGGCTGTGGCGGGCGCAATCTCTAGCCTCGGCAATTGGGCGATGTCAAACACCGCCAGTCACGATCTGTTGCGAAGGTCCGACGGATGCATCTAGAATCGCCCCCCAAATAAGGCGCTTTCGGTGCTGCCGCGCGAATTGTCGGCTGGGTATTTTCGTCGAAAGATGGCGTGGCAAGGAGGTTCTCGGCAAAAAAGGGAGGACGCCATCATGGACTCGGTCGAAACGCAGGTCATGAGCAAGGTCACAAAGCGTCTTTTGCCGTTCCTGATCGTCTGCTACTTCATTGCTTACCTCGACCGCGTCAATGTCAGCTTTGCGGCTTTGACGATGAACAAGGATCTTGCGTTCACGGCGACGATCTTCGGCTGGGGTTCGGGGATATTCTTCATCGGCTATTTCATCTTCGAGGTGCCGAGCAACATCGCACTTGAGCGATTCGGCGCGCGTCTTTGGATATTCCGCATCATGCTGAGCTGGGGCATCTTATCGGCCGGCATGGCCCTCATCTGGGACAGCACGAGCTTTTATGTCATGCGTTTCCTTCTTGGCGTGGCGGAAGCCGGCTTCTTTCCGGGCATCATTCTGTTTCTGACCTATTGGTTTCCCGCTGCCTATCGTGCGCGCATCGTCGGATATTTCATGGCGGCCATTCCAGTCTCCTCGATCATCGGGGCACCGTTGTCCAGCTTCATCCTCGGTCTCGATGGCGTCCTCGGCCTCAAGGGATGGCAATGGCTCTTTATCCTCGAGGCCATTCCGGCAGTGCTGATGTCGTTCGCTGTGCTGGCGTATTTGACCGATGGGCCTACGAAGGCACACTGGCTTTCCGCCGAAGAGCGCGAGTGGCTTTCGGCACGTCTCAATGATGAACGGCAGAGCCGCGAGTCGATCGTGAAGTTTACGCTCTCCCAGGCGCTCGCTCACCCACGCGTGCTCTTTCTCAGCCTTGTCTATTTCGGCATCGTCGCGACAAACTACGGCTTGAGCTTCTGGCTTCCGCAAATCATCAAGGGATTTGGCGGCTTGACCAACCTCCAAACAGGATTCATTACCGCGGTCCCTTACGTGGCAGGCGCCATTGCCATGGTGTTTTGGGGGCTGCGCTCCGATCGAGAGCAGGAACGAAAATGGCACGTCGCGATACCGATTGCGGTTTCGGCGACCGGCCTCGCCCTCTCGGCGATGACCGACGATCCCGTTCTCAAGATGTCGGCGCTCACGCTCGCCGGCCTTGGCATTTTCGGCGTCCTGCCCTGTTTCTGGACGTTACCGACCGCCCTTCTCACGGGAACGGCCGCAGCAGGCGGTATCGCCCTCATCAATTCGGTGGGCAATATCGCGGGCTTCGTGGGGCCGTTCGCCATGGGCAAAATTAAGGACATGACCGGGGCCTTCACATTCGGCCTTCTTTTCATCGCAGCGCTTGCGGTCATCTCATTCGTCATCGTCCTAGCGCTCGGCCACAATCCGGCACTGGAGGGCCACGCGGCCGATAGTGCCGCCGATTGAGCCGGCCGGCTCGAAGGCCCGGCTCGGCCGATCGTCGTGAAGGGCGACCTTGATTCCGCCACAAATTCACGGCCTATATTCGGCCGTTTTGACCCTGCTTCCCGGAGATGCCATGAAACGCTCCCGCTACCTGAACGTGCCGCGACGACGGCACTGGACCGGAATCCTGTTCGTCGCCAGCTTAACGCTTTGCGGAATGGGGAGCATTTGCGACGGTGCTGCCGCCGACGAACACGGCATCGTGCGCGCAACGCTCGACAATGGCCTCCAGGTCGTCATCGTGCGCAACAGCTTGGCGCCGGTCGTCGCCACTGCCGTCAATTACATCGTGGGTGCCGACGAGACTCCACCTGGATTCCCGGGCATGGCGCACGCGCAGGAGCACATGATGTTTCGCGGCAATCCCGGCCTCACGGCCGATCAGCTCGCCAGCATTGGCAGCGTCATGGGCGGCAGCTTCAACGCGGATACGCGACAAACCGTAACCCAATATTTCTTTACGGTCCCCTCGGAAGATCTCGATGTGGCGCTTCACATCGAGTCGATCAGGATGCGCGACGTGCTCGATTCGGAAGAGGCCTGGGTCAAGGAACGCGGCGCCATCGAGCAGGAGGTTGCGCAAGACCTATCGAGCCCGCGTTATGTCCTATTCACCAAGTTGCGCGCGGCATTGTTCCGCGGCACGCCTTACGAACACGATGCGCTTGGGACCCGGCCATCCTTCCAGAAGACGACGGGCGCGATGTTGAAGTCCTTCTACGACAAATGGTACGCGCCAAACAACGCCGTACTTGTCGTGGTCGGCGATCTCGATCCGGACGCGACACTCGCGAAGGTCAAAGAGCTCTTCGGGGGGATCAAGAGCAAGAAGCTGCCCAAGCGTCCGGACGTGCGGCTACAGTCGGTCAAGACTCAATCGCTCACCCTCAAGACGGACTTGCCTTACAGCCTTCACGTGATCGCCTTCCGCATGCCCGGTCTCGATAGTCCGGACTACGCGGCCGCCGAGGTGCTTGCCGACGTGCTCAATAATCAGCGGGGCGACCTCTACGGGCTGGTGCCACAAGGCAAGGCATTAAACGCCGAATTCGCCTTCGATCCGGAGCAAAAGGCGGGCATGGGCTATTCGGTGGTGGCCTTCCCCGCCGATGGCGACGGCAAGGCCGCCGAAAAGAATGTGCGTGCGATTCTCGGCCGTATTGCACGCGAAGGTGTCCCGGCCGATCTCGTCGAAGCCGCGAAAATTGAGGAGCGTCGAGGCGCTGAGTTCGAAAAGAACTCGATTGAAGGTTTGGCCACGGTTTGGTCGGAGGCCGTCGCGGTCGACGGACTCCAGTCGCCCAACGACGACCTTGCGCGCATCGAAAAGGTCACCGTCGAGGACGTGAACAGGGTTGCGAGGAAATATATCGACCTCGACCACGCGATCACCGCACTCCTGACCCCGCAAGGGTCTGGGAAGCCCATTTCCTCGAAGGGCTTCGGCGGCCAGGAAAACATTTCACTTGGCGAGGCGAAGCCGACACCCCTTCCCGACTGGGCCGAGTCGGTTCTCCGTCATCTCGCCGTACCCACATCGACGGTCAACCCGACGGTCAGCACGCTGGCGAACGGAATAACACTCATCGTCCAGCCCGAGGATGTGAGCGACACGGTGAGCGTATTCGGCCGCGTACGTAACCGCCCCGAGCTTCAGGTACCCAAGGGACAGGAGGGCTTGTCGCAAGTGCTGGACGACCTCTTCCCCTATGGGACGGAGCATCTCGATCGAATCCCATTCCGGCAAGCCCTCGATACGCTAGGTGCCGATGAGGAAGCGGGCACCGATTTCTCGATCCAAGTCCTGGCCGAAAATTTCGACCGCGGTGTCGAGCTGCTCGCCGACAACGAGCTTCATCCGGCCCTTCCGAGCGAAGCCTTCGACATCGTCAAACAACAGATCGCAAGCACGATTGCCGGGCGGCTCAGGAGCCCAAGTTACCTCACCCAACGCGCCATCCGCGCAGCACTCTTTCCGAAGGACGATCCGGCCCTGCGCGAACCGCTCCCCGAGACGGTTAGCAAGCTGACAATCGACGACGTGCGCGACTATTTCAAGACGGCTTTTCGACCCGACCTCACCACGATTGTCGTGATCGGGAAAGTGACACCCGAAGCCGCCAAGGCCACGATCGAAAGGCACTTTGG
>Ga0187766_10000179_pt1 | contig 32876 bp, 29 predicted proteins | sample 0216_QUI02_MP05__4_FD_132971 | JGI IMG/M metagenome (GOLD analysis project Ga0187766, IMG submission 132971) | Tropical peat soil microbial communities from peatlands in Department of Meta, Colombia - 0216_QUI02_MP05_20_MG | ecosystem: Environmental > Terrestrial > Soil > Wetlands > Peat ... | reverse complement strand
TTCATCACTTCGCGCGATTCGCTCACGAGGAACGCCCATCCTGTTTAAGACACGCCCTGATTCCGGACAAGTTCGCACCCGTTCTTCACCCCGGACAACCGAATCTTCTCGGGCACGACCTTGTCCCCGTTATGTCATTGGGGAAGGCTGAGCGTCAAGCGTTTCTCTTCCGCAGTTGTCCTAAAAACATCGGTAGTTTTAGGCATTTGACCTGGTATCGTAGGCAGGTATCCCTACCCCTTGGGCTACCATTCTATCAGTACTGCTATTAGTTGTGCATTCCGGCGATTTTGCCCCTGTCCCGCGGGACGGTTATTCTTAGTCCGCACATCGGGCCAGATCGCGCCCTTCTTTCGGTATCTCCAGCAAAACAAAGTTCATGCCGCGCTCTCGGTCCGAAAGAGAAGGAGACGAATCTCTGCGCCAAAGCTATACTCGGTCCGCTTAAGCTGCTGCTAATCCTGGAGATCACTCATGAAGAATCCAATCCTGCCGCTCTGCGTGTTGTTCCTGCTTCCCTCCTGCGTGCCAGCGCAGACCCTGCTTGTCGCCAATCAGTATGACCATACGCTGATTGTCGTTGATCCCGCTTCTCGAAAGGCACTCGCCACGGTCGGAGTGGACATCAACGGCCACGAAGTTATCGCTTCCCCCGACGGGAAATATGCGTACGTGCCAATCTACGGGAACTCCGGCATCGGCAGGCCTGGCACGGACGGGGCCACGGTACAAGTGATTGACATCGCAGCCGGCCGCGCGGTTCGCATCATCGATCTGGGCAAACCGGTCCGCCCCCATTGCGCCAAGTTTGGGCCGGATGGCTTGCTGTATGTGTCCGCGGAACTGGCCAGGGCGGTGGACGTGATCGACCCGAAGACCGAAAAGATTCTCGCGGAAATCCCCACCGGGCAAGTCGACTCGCATATGTTCGTGATCACGCCCGACGGATCGCGCGCGTACACGGCGAATGTGTTCGCCGGCAACGTAAGCGTGCTGGATCTGCGCAGCCACTCGCTGGTCAAGAGCATTCCCGTGGCGCAGCAGGTGCAGCGGATTTCGATTTCGCCGGACGGGAGGACAGTCTACACCCATGATCAGACGAAGCCGCGCATAGCCGTGATTGACACGAGCACAGACGGGGTTACGGCGTGGTGGGATGTTCCCGCCGAGGTCTACTCGTCCGTGCCAACGCCGGATGGCCGGTGGCTGGTTGCCAATGCGCCCTCCGGCAAACTGTTTGTGCTGGACACTTCGTCAGGAAAGCTTGCCCATACCTACGACATCCCCGCCGCTTTGGGCGAAACACTCGTGACGCCGAACGGCTCTTTCGCGTATATCAGTTGCCCGAAAGCCGGGGTGATTGAGGTCCTGAACCTGAAAACGTGGCAACTGGAGGCGCCGATACAGCTTACGCCGGGCGTCGATGGCCTGGCGTTTGTGGGGACCGGTTCCCACGTTGCGACTGCGCACAATCAGTAGTGGTCAAAAACGCCGGATCCCAGAATGACAATGGAAAGCCCTCGAGTTGATTGAAGCTCAGAGTCCGAGGTTTTTCCAGAGAATATCGACACGAGCTTTGGTAGCTTCATCCATGAGGATTTCGTCCGGCCAGGGACGGGTAAAGCCTTCCGTTGTCCACTTGCGCGTGGCATCCAGGCCCATCTTCGAGCCGAAATCCTGCATGCGAGCGGCGTGATCGAGTGTGTCCACGGGCCCCAATGTAAATTGCACGTCGCGTTCGGGGTCGATGGCGCAGAGCGCCTTCCATACGACTTCCTTGTAATCGTGCACATTCACATCGTGATCCACGACGACGAGCACCTTGGTGAACATCGCTTGGCCCAGCGACCAGATCGCGTTCATCACTTTTCGCGCGTGACCGGGAAACGATTTCCGGATGGACACGATCATCAGGTTATGGACGATGCCCTCGGCGGGCATGGACACGTCCACAATTTCCGGGTGGGTCATTTTCATCAGCGGCAGGAAGATGCGTTCGATGGCGTGGCCCATATAGTAATCTTCCTGCGGCGGGCGACCGACGACGGTAGTCAGATAGATAGGATCCTTGCGGTGTGTCACGCACTCCACATGGAAGACCGGATATTCGCCTTCGAGCGAATAGAAGCCTGTGTGGTCGCCGAACGGGCCTTCGGTGCGCATCTCGTTTAGGTTGACGTAGCCTTCGAGGACGATTTCCGCGTTCGCAGGCACTTCCAGTTCATTTGTCTGGCACTTCACGAGCTCTACGGATTCCCTTTTCAGGAAGCCGCTGAACATCATTTCGTCCAGGTCCGGCGGAATCGGCAGAATGCCGCCGAGCGTTGTGGCGGGATCGGATCCAATCGCGACGCTGACGGGGATTCTTCCTTCCGGATTCGCGGCGCGCGCGCGGCGGAAATGTTCGGCGCCGTGCTTTTGCGTCTGCCAGTGCATTCCCGTGGTGCGTTCGTCGTAGACCTGCATGCGGTACATGCCAACGTTGCGCTTCCCCGTCACGGGGCTTTTCGTGAACACAAGCGGAAAGGTGATGAACCGGCCGCCATCTTGCGGCCAGCACTTCAGAATCGGAAAATCGAACAGGTTGACGTCACTTCCCTTCCGCACGACTTCTTGGCACGGCCCTTCCTTCACGACGCGAGGGAAAAACGAGCCCAGTTCCATCAACTTGGGCAACATTTTGACTTTGTCGAAGAGTCCCTGCGGCGTCTGCATGTCTAGAAAACCGCGAATTCGCGCCGCTACCTCGTCCAGTTTTTCCACTTCGAAAGCCAATTCCATGCGGCGTTCACTGCCGAATGCATTGATGAGCAGCGGATAGCGCGAGCCTTTGGGCTTCTCGAAGAAGAGCGCTACCCCCCCGGGATTTCCTTTGGGGCCCGGAAGCGCCTGGGCGCGTTGGACGACTTCCGCAACTTCCAGCACGGGATCCACTTCCGTTTTCACGCGGCGGAGTTCGCCTTCTTTTTCCAGCGTCTTTACAAACTCACGCAAATCCGCGTATCCCAACGGCGGCCTCCGGATAATGATTCTCGGGTGATCGAAGGGTCACACTAACACGGAGGTCGTTGTACGCGCAAAGCCAAGCACGCTATACACGGGGCGTTTGGCGGCGAAGCTTTGACTGCGAAGGCGGTTTTAGTAGGTTGAGATAAGGATGTAAGAAAGCAAACTAGGTGTTTTCCCCGTCCGTATCCGGTTGCTCTTTTGGAGGTTCTTGATTAAGAAGGCGTTCCGCCTCTTCAGCGTCCTTTTCTCGCACCATCAATTTGATCCCGCCCATGGCGTTCGACCAGAGCCAATCCATGCGCACTACGTTGTCGTCTTGGAGAAAGCAGTCGATCCCGGCAGCATCGAGCACGCTCTTCTCGACAAAGGCAGCCGGCATGTCCCTGTATCTTCGCAGGACAACTGGGCGGTTTCCCAAATCGTCGGAGACCTTGAAGCGCTCCATATCCTGCGAGAAGTGTGCGTCTTTGCCGACCCAATCCAGCCCGCGTTTGCGCATCTCTTCGCGAAGGTCTTCAAAAGCCCAAACGGTCAGTCCCGCAGACTCCGCCGGTGCAGCTGCTTTCTGCAATTCCTCATCGCTCATCGCAGCATAGCTCCGCGCCATGCGCGATCGTTCCTGTTCGGGGTCAATCTTCGTCATGGCCTACGCACTTCAAGGCGGTCTGCCGGGCAGTACGCCTGGCCCACTATACCTGATATTGCAGCTTATGCGTCTTCGAGACGCAAAGGAGCAGTGAATTGAGGAAGCCTTTTACCGTTCGAGATAGGTGGACAGGTTTTTCTGCTGCAAGTCTCGTATCTGAATGCACGCGTTGACAGCGTCTTTAGCATTTTGGAGGATGCGCTCCGTCCCCGGAAGCTTCTGTTCCGCAAAGAACTTCTGTGCGTCATCGCGAAGCTTGGGATCGCAGAAGGCCCCCGCGACCTGCGCCAAGTTGACCGCATCAGGGCCGTCCACCTTCTTCAGGATGACGGGGAAATCGCTCTTGAACAGTTCCCAGGCCTCCGGCTGCACGCGGTAATTGACGAGGGGAGTGAAGAGCGCGTACAAGTCCTGATTTTTCACGTCGGGTCCAAGCACCAGGTCAAAGGTGCGCTTGGCCAGTTCCGGTTGCGGAAACATTCCCAGAGCCTGGAGGTAAAAGCCATACTCTTCCGGGTTTTTCGCGGTCTTCAAGTGCGCGACGTATTGGTCGTAAAGTGCTGCGTCTCCGTTCATCGCGGAGATCATCAAGGCTTTTCCAGCAAGCTCCGGACTGACCGATTGTGGATCCTTCATGTACTGCTCCGCGGTGGTTCGCGCCTTGGCAATGAGAGCGGGATCGCGTCCGTACTGCGCGAGCAAGCCAAAGATGTCGGCCCGTAGCGCCTGACGCTCCGGGGCTTCGCCCGGCACAGGTGTATCGCCCAAGTCTTTTGCGATCGGGGTCAGGAAGTCTCGCACCCATTTCTCGAAGACCGGCCGGTCCGCCGGCGCCACAAACTGGTCGTGAATCGGCGGGATATGCCCGATCATCGTCTGCAGAACATCGCGCGAACGCTCTGCCTGCATGTTCTGCATCAGGTTCAGGTAGTCGCCAATGCTCAGCCGTCCGATGCGAACGAGTGCCCACGCATCGCCCGGGATGCGCATGCGTTCCTCCGGGGAGAGTGCGGTCTCCACTTCCGCGCTCATTTTTGCGAACGCGGCCGGTTCGTAGCTGCTGCGGTAATAGCCGCGGCCCCCGGCGTTCGCGTACACCCAGGCGGAGCATCCGGGTAAATCGAATGTATCTGTCTTTTTCGTGAGCAGGCGATAGACCGGTTCTTTCGTGGACGAAGGCAGGAGATTCACCGGAATAGGCCAAATCTCGTCCGACCCGGACGCCATTTTGGCGGCATTGGAGAAATAGCGCTCCTGCGTCAGCGTCACTTCCGTCTTGTCGCCTTTGCATTCACTTTTCACGTTGACGAGCGGCGCGCCGGCCTGTTCCGTAAAGCTTTTCATGATCCTGTCGACGGGCTTGCCGGATGTTTCCGTAATCTGATTCCAGAAGTCTTCCGCGGTGGCGTTAGCGTACTTGTGCTTTTCGAGGTAGGCGTTCACTCCCTTTTCGAACACCTCGGGGCCAACATACGCTTCCACCATGCGCAACACGGATGCGGCTTTTCCGTAGGCGATTCCATCAAACAGGGCCTGGATGTCCGCGGGAGTTTCCGCGTTCGCGCGAATGGTTCGCACGGAGTCGAGCGAGTCCGCATTGAGCGCGCCCAGCGTCTCGCCGATTTCCTGCTGCTTCACATTCCATTCGGGCTGCCACGCTTCCAGGGGCTTCCAGGCCATCCAAGTGGCGAAACCTTCGTTCAGCCAGATGTCGTTCCACCACTTCATGGTGACCAGGTCGCCGAACCATTGGTGAGCCATTTCGTGCGCAACGGTGTTGGCCACGTTTTGCTTGAAGTCGTACGTAGCGTTGTTTTCATTGATCAGGAGAAAGCTGTCGCGATAGGTGATGGCGCCCACATTTTCCATGGCGCCGGCCGCAAAGTCCGGAAACACGATGTGGTCGAGCTTTCCGTAAGGATATTTGATGGCGTAATACTTATCGAAATATTTCAGGGCGCTTTCGGAAGCCTGGAGAGCATAAGTGGTCATTTCCTTTTGCTCGGGAAGAGAGCAGACGCGAATCGGGATGCCATCCGTGCCCCCTTCCCGGCAGACAAAATCGCCCACCAGCATGGCAACCAAGTAGCTGGACATTTTTGGCGAAGGTGCGAACTGGACGGTGTGCTTGTTGTCGCCCGGCCCCGGGGTATCAGAAGCAATCTTGCTGTTCGAAATGGCCATGTCGCCCTTGTCGACGACCAACGTGATACTGAACACCGCCTTGAACGCTGGCTCATCAAAGCACGGGAAGGCACGACGCGCGTCGGTGGCCTCGAATTGCGTGACGGCGTAGCTCCGGCGGTCGGACTTGCTGAGGTAAAAACCGCGGAGCTTGTCGTTCAGGATGCCTGTGAAAACGATGTGAACTTCCGCTGGCCCGGCCGAGAGTTCCTTTCCAACAGCCAGTGTGGCCTGCTCCTTCGTCGCATCCAAGTTCACAGTTGCTTTCTGCGTGGCGCGGCCGGAGGTGACGCTCACATCCTGAAATTCCAGTTCCGCTGCATTCAGAGTGATTGTCGAGGTTGGCTTCAACACCTTCACGTGAATGGTCTCGTCACCGGCAAAAGTGGCTTTCGTGAGGTCCGGCGTAAATTTCAGATCGTAGCTTTCCGGCGCAACCGTGTCCGGCAGTCTTTGTGCTCCGGCACACAGGCAGGTTCCCAGGCTCAACAGAGCCGCAACAAAAATCCGCTTCATGGTTATCTTTCCCCTTGTTCTGAATGACAGCGATATAAAGACAGTTGTCCTTCTTTGTATACGCTGGTCCCCACCGGTTTGTTCCAGGCCCGGGTCCCGAATTGGCGCGGAAGGACCTCTGGACACTTCCTTACAGGCCCTCTATCCTGATCTGAGGCCGGTTTATGAAGCGTATTTACCTGGATCACAATGCTACGACGCCCGTGGACCCTGCGGTCCTCGAGGCCATGCTCCCCTATTTCAGTAGTGATTTCGGTAATGCTTCTTCGATCCACACCTTTGGCCAACGCGGGCGCGCCGCGGTGGAAACCGCACGCGAGCATGTGGCCACTTTATTAGACGCCCGGCCGCAGGAAATCGTTTTCACCAGCGGCGGCACGGAATCAGACAATCACGCGATCTTTGGGGTTGTTCGGGCGCACCTTGCTACGCAGGCGAAGGCTCACGTGATCACCACGGCCATTGAACACCAGGCCGTACTCAACACCTGCCAGGAGCTTGAAAAACAGGAAGTTGCGGTTACGTATCTGCCGGTTTCGGGCGAAGGGCTAATCGACCTGGAGGCCCTGCGCAAGGCCATCCGGCCGGAGACGGCGCTGATCACCGTGATGCATGCCAACAACGAGATTGGCGTGGTTCAGCGTCTTGCAGAGATTGGGGAAATCGCCGCGGAACACGACATCTATTTCCACACTGATGCCGTGCAATCCGTGGGGAAGATTGCCGTGGATGTGAAAGCTTGCCAGGTTGACTTGCTTTCGCTTTCCGGTCACAAGATTTGTGCGGCTAAGGGTGTTGGCGCGCTGTATATCAAGAGCGGTACGCGGCTGCAGCAACTGTTATTCGGCGGACACCACCAGCGCGGATTCCGGCCAGGCACGGAAAATGTGGCGGGGATCGTGGGGTTAGGAAAAGCCGCGGAACTGGCGCGATTGTCGCTCACCGAAGACGCGGCGCGCATTTCCGCGTTGCGTGATCGATTCGAACAAGGATTGACTTCGCGTGTTCCTGACGCGCGAGTCAAGGGCGGGACCACTTCTCGGACTCCGAATACTTCGAACATTACGTTCCCTGGGATTGAAGGCGAGGCGCTCGTGATTGCGCTTGACCTGAAGGGTCTGGCCTGCTCCACAGGAGCGGCGTGCTCCTCGGGAGCGGTTGAGCCCTCGCACGTTCTAACGGCTATTGGGATGCCTGCGTCGGACGCGCGAGCGAGCGTCCGATTCAGCCTTGGGCGGCACACGACGGAAGCCGAGATCGATGCGGCAATCGAGATCGTGCCCACTGCCGTTGCGCAACTGCGTCAGGTTGCGCCCGCGTATAAAAAAGAGGTCTCCGCGCATCACTGACGCATTCCCTGTAAAATAGTTAAGGCATGTCTACGCAAGCACAAATGGATTCCCTGCCCGCGGTGGCTGAGGTGCAGCCTGGTCTCGTCGCGGTTGCCATGTCCGGCGGTGTGGATTCCTCCACGGTTGCGGCGGTTCTGCAGCAACAGGGACGTCCCATCGTGGGGCTGACGATGCAACTCTGGAATCAGAGGCGGCTGCCCGAGCTGCAAGGCGAGGGACCCGCGCAGCATCGTTGCTGCTCGCTGGACGATGTGTACGACGCGAAGCGCGTGGCCCAGCATCTGAATTTTCCGCACTATGTGGTGAACTTTGAAGAGCAGTTTGAACAGCGCGTGGTGCGCCCATTTGTGGAACAGTACCTTGCCGGTCGCACGCCGATTGCGTGCACCAACTGCAACACCGACGTGAAGTTTGAGCCTCTGCTGCGGATGGCGCGGCAGATCGGCGCGGAGCGGCTGGCCACCGGCCACTATGCGCGAATTCGCAAGAACGAACTGACCGGCCGCTACGAGCTTCTGCGCGCCCGTGACGATTCAAAGGACCAGTCCTATTTTCTTTGGGGCTTGAGCCAGGAGCAGCTCTCGCGCAGTGAGTTTCCCCTCGGCGAACTCAGTAAGGAAGAGGTGCGCGAACTGGCGCGTAACGTGAATCTTCCGGTCGCAGAAAAGCCCGAGAGCATGGAGTTGTGTTTCGTTCCGAACGGCAACTACGTGCAGTTTATCCACGCCTACGCGCGGGAAGACGGTAAAGCCCTGGTTGATAAGGAAGGCGAGATTGTCACCGAAGACGGCACCGTGCTCGGCCGGCATTCCGGTGTGCACAATTACACGATTGGCCAGCGCAAAGGCCTCGGATTCACCACAGGTAAGCCAATTTATGTGCTGGCAATCGATCCGGAGAAGAATCTGGTGATCGTAGGCGAGGACGACGCGCTACGAGCCACGACCCTTGAAATCGAGAACGTGAATTGGGTTTCGATTGACCAGCCCGCGGCTCCGTTGCGCGCGCAGGTGAAAATCAGACACAAGCACGAACCTGCCGCTGCTACCGTCGAAGCTTTACCAGGCCTGCGTGCCCGAATCACATTTGAAACGCCGCAGCGCGCGATCACACCCGGACAGGCGGCTGTGATTTATGACGGTGATCTTGTGCTTGCGGGTGGATGGATCGGGAAGTAATCAGTTTTGAGTTTTTCAGAGTCGGAAGTCTGAAGTCCGTAGCCGGAAGTTCGGAATCAACAAGGGGCGACTACTACGAACTTCAAACTTCTGACTTCTAACTTCCTCAAATGAACAGTTCGTCTTCTTGCTGCTCGACTCTTTCGGGCCTGTCATCCCGCCGCCCGCGATGTGAGCGCAAAAAGTCCAGTCCGACCTTGATGCCCTGAACCAACGCGGAGGCTGTCCGCACGGGGCGCAGAAAACTGCGGCGAACTTGTTCCCCTGCGTCTTCGACCGCCTCCAGCGTTCCCGTCAGAATCCGATCGGCGCGCACCAATTGTCCACGCAACCGGTCCGAGGCCTCGGTGAACACTTTGTCCATCTTTTGCGCCTGCGTCCGCGCGAGGTAAACGACGTGCGAGGCGTCGTCGACAAGAGCAGTGATTTTTGGCTGAGTGTCGTCAAGCAGGATCTGCGTCCGCGTGAGGATTGGCCCGATCCGCGTGTGCAGATCGTTCACCATCCGGTTGATCGATTCGGTAGTCCTCTTGAGCTGCAGGAACAGCCCAATCAGGATGCCCACCTGCACCACGAGCGCGATGGCGGCCACAATGCTAAAGAATTCCATCCAGAATTGCATTCACACCCCACCCTTTCCGCCCAATACACGGAAACGCCTTGCAACTTCAAGTGAATCCCCTAAGACTTGGATTCGCGCAAAAACGCTTCCCGGCCCGCTTCCACCGCCGCGGTCAACGAATCCTTTTTCCTGGCAGCCACGTCCTTGCCGCGCTCGATCAGTTCATCCGCACGGTCACGAAGCTCGCGCGCCTTCCGCTGAGCGAATTCACGGCCCTCATCGGCACGCTTGCCGAGGTAGTCGCGAGTCTCTTCGCCGGATTTCGGCGCAAACAACACGCCCAGAAGCGCCCCAATGCCAACACCGACCAGGAAAAAGCTAACCTTGGAACCCACGTTATCAGCCATGATAACCTCCACAAAAACCGTAGCATAGCAGGGTCCGAGTGACAATATGGCCTAACCTATTTATAGGAATATATAGGTTAGCGATGGTCAGCCCTCTTTTCCGTAGTGCTCCACGATCTTTTCGGCACTCTTGCGGGTCACAATCCGACTCAGTTCCTCTACCGTGGCTCGTCGCAGGTTCGCAATGCTTCCGTATCTTTGTAACAACTTTTGTGAAGTCCTAGGGCCGATCCCGGGGATGTCTAGCAAGGCGGTATGTGTTTGCCGGGCGGCCCGGCGCTGACGGTGGAAGGTCACGGCGAAGCGGTGCGTCTCGTCGCGAATCTGCTGAAACAGGTGGAGCACGGGGGAATGACGCTCCAGAACAATCGGCTCATTCTCCTGCCCCAGCACGTAGAGGATTTCCTCTTTCTTGGCGATGCTGGCCATGGGTTGATTGATGATTTGCAACTGGTCGAGCGCCTGGGCGGCCGCGTGCAATTGTCCCAAGCCGCCATCGATCAGGATCAGGCTGGGCATGGGCTTTTGCTCTTCCTGCAGGCGCTTGTACCGACGCGTGATGGTTTCGTGCATGCTTGCGAAGTCATCGTTTTCGCTGCGCGGTCTTCCCCCCGGCCCGGCGTCACCACGGATGATGAATTTGCGGTAATCGGATTTCTTCATCCGGCCGCCCTCCCACACCACCATGGACGCAACTGTATCCGTCCCGTGGATGTGAGAAATGTCGAAGCTCTCGATGCGTTTCGGTTCGTCGGGAAGGTTCAACGCGTTCTGCAACGCTTCGCCGATCGCTTTTGAAGTCGGCTTCAGTACGCGGAAGCGCTGTTCGAAGGAATGCTTGGCGTTGTTCTCCACAAGATCGAGAATCGCCGCCTTGCTTCCGCGCTGTGGCGTAAAGATCTCCACCTTGTGGCCCGCCCGGTCGCTGAGAGTTTCCTCAAGGAGTTCGCGCTCTTCGAAATCGATAGGTACGTGGATCATTTTCGGCAGGTATTCCGCCTCGAGGTAAAGCTGCTTCAGCAGCGAGGCTACAAACTCGTGCGGGTCGAACTCTTCCAGTTCTTCCCAGTAAAATTCGCGGCGATCCACGATGCGGCCACCGCGCAGGTGAAACACATTGGCCGCGACGAGCGGCGGCTCCGCGTAATAGGCGATGACGTCCGTGTCGTCGCCTTGAGCCGCAGCGATTCTCTGCCGCTCTTCAATGTCCTCCATCGTGCGCAGCAGGTCGCGATAGGAAGCCGCCTCTTCGAAACGCTCTTGCTCGGCCGCGGTCATCATGCGCGCTTCGATGCTCTTCATCAGGTCGTGCCGGCGCCCCTCGAGGAACATGCGCACGTCACGGACAGCCTCCGCATACCGCTCGTCGGTTGTGAGCCCTGCCACGCACGGCCCCAGGCAGCGTTTGATGTAGTACTGCAAGCACGGGCGCGGGTGCGTCTTGGTTAGATCCACAAAACATGACGGCACCAGGAAGCGCTTGTGGACAAAGTGAAGGATGCGCCGCGCCAGCCCCGCAGGAAAATACGGCCCGAAATAGAGCGCGGCATCCTTCTTCACCTTTCGCGTGAAATAGACGCGCGGATACTTTTCGGCCATCGTCAACTTGAGATACGGGTAGGTCTTGTCGTCCCGCAGCATCACGTTGAATTTGGGCTTGTATTGCTTGATCAGGTTGTTTTCGAGCGCCAGGGCTTCGCGCTCGTTATCGACGACGATAGTTTCCAGATCGGCGATTTCCCGCGCCAGCGAGCCGGTTTTCGCGTCGACCCAGCGCGATTCCAGAAAGTAAGAGCGCACTCGATTGCGCAGGGAGCGTGCCTTCCCGACGTAGACGACTGTGCCACCGGCGTCTTTGAACAGATAGACGCCCGGTTTTTCGGGCAACAACCCGGCTTTTTCTCGGGGTTCCATGCTGTTCGCGGCGCGGGCCTCGTGCATGCCCGCTTTTTCATTCTACGGCCAGTTCCCGTTCGATGCGAATTGTGGCCCTTCTGGCAAGCAGGCTATGAAATGCTCGCGGTCATGGACTCGTATATACTTTCAGAAGCCGTGCTCCACGGCCTCACTCCCGTAGAAAAGAGGATACCCTCCGTGAACTCAATGAACTTTGTCCGGCAAGCCTCGGCCGCTCTGCTGGCGGCAGCGCTCCTCTGCCCAGCCATCCCCGCAGACGAAGGCATGTGGACTTTCGATAATCCTCCCCTGAAACAGTTGAAAGAAAAATACAACTTTACGCCAACCCAGCAATGGCTGGACCATTTGCGGCTCTCGAGCGTCCGTCTGAATGACGGGGGCTCCGGCTCCTTCGTCAGCCCTCATGGCCTGCTGCTTACCAACCATCACGTCGCCCTCGGCCAGCTGCAGAAGAACTCCAGTGCCGAGCATGACTACGTCCGCGACGGCTTTTACGCCGCCACACCGGAAGAGGAAATGAAGTCGCCCGATCTCGAGGTCAACGTTCTGGTCTCCACAGAAAACGTCACGGACAGAGTGAACGCTGCGGTGAAGACGGCCAAGACTACAGAAGAGGAATTTGCCAAGCGCAAGGCGGCGATTGCCGATATCGAGCGTGAGAGCACGGAAAAGACCGGCTTCCGATCCGACGTCGTCACTCTTTATGCCGGCGGCGAATACTGGCTCTACCGCTACAAGAAATACACAGACGTACGATTGGTGTTCGCTGTTGAACAGCAAACGGCTTTCTTCGGCGGCGATCCGGACAATTTCACTTACCCACGCTACGACCTGGATATGGCGCTGTTCCGGGTGTATGAGAACGGCAAACCGATCGACAGCAAGGACTACTTGAAATGGAATCCGCAAGGCGCCGGTGACGGGGAACTGGTTTTCGTGTCCGGGCATCCCGGCGGCACGGAACGTCTGGTGACTTACTCCTATCTGGAGAACCTTCGCGACAACACGCTTGCTTACATCATTGAATTTCTGAAGGCACGCATCGCCACGCTGAAAGAGTACTCGGCACGCGGCCCCGAACAGTCTCGCCAAGCCACCACGCTTATTTTCGGCCTGGAAAACAGCCGCAAGGTGTTCGAAGGCCGCCGCGACGGGCTCCAGGACAAAAACCTGATGGAGAAGAAACGCAAGGAAGATGAAGATTTCCGGAACCGGGTGAACGCGAATCCCGAGTGGAAGAAAGAATACAGCGGTGCCTGGACGATGGAAGACGAAGCTCTGGCAAAATTGCGTCCCCGCATCAAGCAGCAGATCTTCCGCAATACGGACTCGCAACTTTCCATGCTGGCTGCACAGATCGTGACTTACGTGGCGGAAATCAAAAAGCCCGATGGCGAACGGCTGCCCGGCTACCATGATTCGCAACTGGAATCGCTAAAGCACCGGCTGTTCTCTCCCGCTCCGATCTATCCGGAACTGGAGATCGCGCGCATGGCGGGCGCTCTGGAGCTGGACGTAAAAGAACTCGGCGCCGACGATCCGTTCCTGAAGGCAGTGCTCGACGGGCGCTCGCCGAAGGACGCAGCTGCTTACCTCGTCAACGGAACGAAAGTGGCAGACCCCGCGTTTCGCAAGTCACTCATTGATGGCGGCCAGGCTGCCATCGACGCGTCCACCGATCCCATGATCGCCATGGCGCGCCGAACCGATCCTATCCGCCGCGAGCAGATCAAGTGGAATGAGGAGAATGTGCAGAGCGTCCAGCAGCGCGCCGGCGAACTTCTGGGCAAGGCTCGCTTCGCGGTATATGGCAAGGACACGTATCCTGATGCCACATTCACGCTGCGGCTTTCCTACGGCCAGGTCCTTGGCTATCCCATGAACGGCACAATCGCGCCGTTCAAGACTACTTTCTACGGCCTGTATGACCGTGCCGCCAGCTTTAACTACAAGCCTCCGTTCGATCTTCCGAAGCGGTATACCGATGGCAAGGACAAGCTCGACCTCACCATACCGTTTAATTTCGTGACCACAAATGACATTATCGGCGGCAATTCCGGCTCGCCGGTGGTCAATCGCAACGGCGATGTCGTGGGACTGATTTTCGACGGCAACATCGAATCGCTGGTCGGCGATTTCGTATATGACTCCCATCAAAACCGCGCTGTGGCGGTGCACACCGGTGCGATGACGGAAGCAATGAAGAAGCTGTATGGCGCGCAGAAGTTGGTGGATGAGCTTCTCGGAAACTAGGTCCGGAGCAACTCATCACGCTGGTCTAGAATCGGAGGGAGGAGGAGATTCCTGCGTTGAAGCGGAAAAGTGTTTATTCGAATGTGCTTTTGATGGCCGTGAGCGCTTTTTGTTGTACGGGGCGTCCGGCTTTTCCGCAAGACTCGACTCCTCCTTCCAAACAACAGGACCAGCCGAAACCAAAACCTAATACCGATAACGCGACGCAATCCGCACCAGACCAGCCCAAATGGGATCCGTTGCGTGCCGAAAAAGACATTGAGGTGGGGAAATATTACATGAACAAAGGCGACCCGGATGCGGCGATCGACCGCTTTCTGGACGCCACCGAGGCGAAGCCGGGATACGCGGTTCCCTACCGCTATCTGGGTGAGGCTTACGAGAAAAAGGGACAGAAAAAGCCGGCGGTGAAAGCCTACCAGCGCTACCTGGACCTGTATCCCAAAGCGGATGATGCCGACAAAATCCGCAAGAAGATCGAGAAGCTCTATAAAGAGATCGACAAGGAAAAGGCGGAACGCTAGCGGGACAGGTGATCGAGGAACTTCCGCGCGATGGCGAATTGGGCGAAGCGCTTTTCTTCGGCGCGAAACTCTGGCGAGTGAGACAGCAGCGTGCAGCCCGAGCGGCGCGTGGGATGCTTTACGTGCAACATCTCGTGGTACAAAACGTATTCCACGACGAATTGAGGGATTCCCGGGCGGTCCATGCGCCGGTTCAACACGATCTGATTCGGGCCCGGATCGTAGCACCCGAACTGCCTCCGCCAGCTCCGTGTGCTCCATCCGATGTGCGGCCGCTGCAACTTCCCTTCGAAATATTGGTGGTTCAGACGCTCGAACAAGGCGGACAGGTCGTGGTGGCGCCCCTGTGCGAGAGTCTGTACGCGGCGGACACGGTGGCTGCGCATCCGGTTAATACGCCCGCGCACGCGATCCGAGCGAGCATACTCCAGGTACTTGTGTACGAGAGGGCGTGGCGCTCTTTTCCTGTACATCCGCGCGAGGATCAACGCTGCGGCCCCTTCCAGCACTTCGAGTGGCGCACGCTTCAACAAATCCGAAAAACGGACGAACACCGTTTCTTCACGCCGGCGAATCGTAAGCACCAGGCTGCTATACGGAAAAAACTCCATCCGGAAGTGAGGCGGACGCCCATCGCAGCCGATGCGAGTGAAAATCCTCTGCATCAGCGCTTCTCCGCCCGGCACTTTTGTCGGATTGCGTCGCCGCGGCCTCAATTCTTGCGCCTCACCGGTGGCGGCGCCGCCTTACCCTTGGCTTTTTCCGCCTCATTCAGCGCGTCCTGCGTGCCTTCGATGGCGTCGTCCAGATTGTCTTTGTAGATTTCCAGTTCCGGTCCTTCTTTCGCGTATTTCTGCAGGATTTCCAGAAACTGCTTTGCCTTCGTCGCCATCAGATCAATCGCCTGCCGGATGTTCTCCTGCTTTTCCAGCGACAACTGAATCTGGTCCGCGGCGTCGTCCACGCAGCCCCCATAAGAATTCATCAGATAATTTAGCATTTCCTTGTGTTTGTTCGGCGAGGGGTGCTCTATCTCATACTGGAATTTCTTCAGCCGGTCCTCGGCAAAAGTCAGGAAAAGAGTCACGCGTTCGTTCGGCGTCTCCGCGTCGCGAATCTTGTCCGCTTCCAGACTCGAAAGATAGTCCTTCTCCGGGCGCTGCGCCCGCGCCGGACCGGCCATCATCAACATGCCAAGCAGGAAGATGGAGCTCGAGCCGCCCGCACTTCTCCGCCAGTTCATGGCTTCTCCTCTGGCACAGGCGGCACCTTCTGAGGATCCGGCGTACGCTTGGGGAACAGCAGCCGGATCAATTCGTCGTCCATATCCAGAATATCCTTGTGCACAATTTCGAGTGGCGGCCGCAATTCCGGCGGGGCGGTGAGCATCGTGTCCTCCACTTCCCGGAGGCCCCTCCTCGTCTGCAGCTCCAATTGCCTGTAGCTGCCGGGGTGGCGGTCCGCATCGGGCTCCTGCTTCTTGAGAAGCTCCAGGCAGTCTCGCACGTTGTCTCGATACTTCTCCATGATGAAGCCTACGGTTATGTAGTCGCCCGCGGCGCTGGCCTTGCGGGCCGCTTCAAATTGCGCGTCGGTGAGTTTGTCCAGCTCTTTGACTTTGGCGCCGGCGTGCGTTTCCTTGTCGAAACGCTGTTGCAAGTCGCTGACCTTGTCGAGACCAGCGGCCGTTCCTGACATCAGCAACATCGCGCAAAGCATTGCCCAGAAGCCCCAAGGTTTGGCCCAGCCCTCACTTCTTCTTGTCCATCTTTTCCAATACATGGATCCGCTGTGTCGCCTGCCACACCTGATCGGGATTCTTGTTCTCGTCGAGCGCCAGGAACTTTCGATAGGCATCGAGGGCGCGCTCTACCTGATTGAGTTTATCGTAACAGAGCGCACGGATAAACCACGGCCCGGCTCCCGGTGTTTCCACTTTCGCGATTACGTCCAGCGCGGCAAGCGTCGCCTGGTAATTTCCGGCAAGGTAAAACGTCGAGCTGAGGTCTTTCCAGTAGGTGAGATTATTGCGGTCCAACTGCAAAGCAGCTTTCAGTTCTTTTTCCGCGTCCGGAAAGTCGCGAGTTTGCAGATAGGTGCGTCCCAAACCGCCGTGCAACTGCGCGTCGCTTGGGGCCAGAGCAAGGGCCTGCTTCAGGGTGGCAATGGCCGCATCGAGCTTTTTCTGCCCTATTTCGATGTCCGCTTTCAGTTTGAGCGTTTCGACGGTTGGCGTTTGCCCCGCCGTGTTCTTGTCCAGCTCCGCCAGCGCCGCATCGAATTGCTGCTGTTCGACGAGCAGGTGCACCATGCGTTCTCGCGCGCCGTTGTCTTGAGGCTGGACGGCGAGGTAGTCGCGATAAGCGTCAACGGCTGCGGGCTTTTTCTGCGCGTCCAGGCTCAAAGCCAAGCCCTTGAGCGCGTCCGGGGACTTTGGATCGATGCCCAGCACGGCGCGGAATTTTGCTTCCGCATCCGCCGGACGATTAGTCTTCAAGTAGATTCGTCCCAACTCCATCAGCGCTTCCGAATCTTTTGGATCGAGCCGGGAAGCTCCTTCGAACGATTCGGCCGCACCTTTCAGATCGCCTGTACGCTCCTGCGCCAGCCCGAGAAGAACGCGTGGCCGGCTTTGGGACGGCAGCAACTCAACCGCTTTACCCAGCGGTGTCAGCGCGGCCGCGGGATCCTTATTGAGGAGCAACATGCCCAGATTCAACTGCGCCTCAGGCATCTTTGGATCCAGCGCGACGCACTTCTCGTACTCCGCTTGGGCCTCGTCCATGCGCTTGAGCGCGGTATAGGCATAGGCAAGTTGAAAATGTGCGAACGCTACGTCCGGCTTTTGCTCGATGAACTTCTGCAACGGAGGGATTGCGGCGTTGTAGTCGTTTTTGTCCAGTGCCGCTTGCGCTTCATCCAGAAGGTCGTTCAGTGGATTGCGTACCTTCTGAGTGGTGGACTGGGAGCCGATGGTGTTCGGATTCTGTTGCGCCCGCGCCTCCGGCACAGTGGCGGGGAAAACCAACAGTGCCATAAAGAACAAAACAGTTTGCGCGCGCATTATCCCTCGTTCGCAGGCCGCTTGGCGTCTGCCGGTTTCGTTCCGTTGCGCTTGCCTTGGGCATTGCCGTTGGTTAAGACACGGCTCAGGAAGCGCCCCGTGTGCGACTGCGCGTTGCGCGCCACCTGTTCGGGCGTGCCCGTGGCGATGATCTTACCGCCCTCTTCCCCGCCCTCGGGCCCCAGATCGATCAGCCAGTCCGCGGACTTGATCACGTCCAGATTGTGCTCGATTACAAGGAGCGAGGCTCCCGATTCGAGGAGCTTTCGAAACGCGGCCAGCAGTTTTGCAATGTCATCAAAGTGCAGGCCTGTCGTCGGCTCATCCAGAATGTAGAGGATGCCCTGATTTTCCGTGCGAGTCAGATGCGACGCCAGCTTCAGCCGTTGCGCTTCGCCGCCGGAAAGTGTCGTCGCGGACTGCCCCAGGCGCAGGTAACCCAAACCAATTTCGTTCAGCACGCGCAGCTTCGAAGTCACTTTCGGCACATTCACGAAGAATGCCAGCGCCTCGCGCACCGTCATCTGCAGGACGTCGTGCACGTTCTTTCCGTGATAGCGTACTTCCAAGACGCTACTCTTGAAGCGTTGCCCGCGGCACTCTTCGCAGATCAGTTCCACGTCCGCCAGAAACTGCATCTCCACCGTGACCGTGCCATCGCCTTGGCAGGTTTCGCAGCGGCCTCCCGGAACGTTGAACGAAAAATGGCCAGCCGCGTAGCCGCGCCGCTTCGCATCCGGTGTTTCCGCAAAGACTTCCCGGATCGCGTCGAATGCTTTCATATAGGTGGCCGGGTTCGACCTTGGCGTCCGGCCGATTGGCGATTGATCCACAATCACGACATCCTGAATATTCTGGTCGCCTTCGAGGCGATCGCAGAACTCTTTGATGCTGGCTCCATTTCGTTTCGCTGCCAGGGCTTTGTACAGGACATTGTGGACGAGGGTGGACTTCCCCGAACCGCTCACGCCGGTGATAACCGTCAGAGTGCCCAGCGGCAACATCACGTCCAGATTTTTCAAGTTGTGGAGCATGGCGCCAAAGAGCCGCAGAAATTTTCCGCTTGGCTTATGCCGCGTAGCCGGGACGGGGATCTTTGTCTCGCCACTCAGGTAGCGGCCGGTGATGGACTTCGTATCTGTCAGAATCTCCTCATACGTTCCGGAAAAGAGCAACCTGCCTCCGAGTTCTCCGGCTCCCGGGCCCAGGTCCAAGATACGATCAGCGGATTCGATGGTGTCCGGATCATGCTCGACCACGAGCACGGTGTTCCCCAAGTCGCGCAGCGATTTCAGGATATCGATCAGCCGCTGCGTATCGCGCGGGTGCAATCCGATGGAGGGCTCGTCCAACACATACAGCGCACCCACCAAATGGGAACCCAGCGAGGTGGCCAGTTGAATGCGCTGCGATTCGCCGCCGGAAAGCGTCGAGGTCAGACGGTCCAGGGTCAGGTAATCCAGGCCGACCTCATCGAGGAATTGCAGGCGCGTTCGAATCTCGTGGAGGATTTTGTCTGCGACTTTTGCCTGGCCTTCGGTGAGCTTCAACTCCGCGAAAAACTGGCGCGCCTCTTTCACCGTGAGCTTGCACAGATCGGTGATCGACTTACCCGTGATCCGCACCGCGCGCGCCTCGGCGCGGAGTCGCGTTCCCCCGCATTCCGGGCAAGTCGCGTAGCCACGATACCGGCTCAAGAAGACTCGCACGTGCAGCTTGTATTTCTTCCGCTCGAGCCAGTTGAAGAATCCCTTTACACCTTCGTATTTGTTGACGGGGTCGCCTTCCAAAATCTGGCGCCGCTGCTCCGCGCTCAATTGCCGCCAGGGCACGTTTGTCGGAATGCCTTGCGAGCGCGCCCATTTCCGTGCCTCCTGCATCAGTACGCGATAGCGGGGCTTCGTCCAAGGCTCGATGGCGCCATCATCCAGCGATTTGCTTCCGTCCGGCACGACAAGGTTCAAGTCGAAGTCGATGGTATTTCCGAATCCCTGGCAGCGCGAGCAAGCACCATAAGGGTTGTTGAAGGAAAAAAGCCGCGGTTCCGGCTCCTGATAGACCGTGCCGTCATTTTTGCATTCGAAACGCTCGTTGAAGGTCAGGCGCTCGGCAGGGTTTCCATCCGTATCCGCCACAAATTCCAGAATCGCTTCGCCGCCTTCGCGGTAGCAGATTTCAATCGAGTCTACGAGCCGCGCGCGTGATTCCGGATTCACCGCCAGCCGATCGACAAGAACATAGACTGGTTTCGCGAAGTTCACGTCCAGGAGTGATTCGGGGGAGGAAAACTCGTGAATTCTCCCATCCTGATAGAGACGATTGAATCCACGCTTCTGCAGTTCGATCAGCACGGGCTGCAGTGCTTCCTCGGCCGGCGCAGATGCTTTCTTCTTTCCGGACTTTTTCCCCGTCGCTGGAGTCTCTGGCCCAGCCAACTTCAGTGAATACAGAACATAAAACCGACGTCCCGGTTTGAGAGCCAGGATGCGATTGGCAATTTCGTCCGGCGAATCCCGCCGCACTTCCGCGCCGCATTTGATGCAGTAGGTTTGCCCGCAACGCGCGAAAAACAGCCGCAGGTAATCGTAAATTTCCGTGGCCGTAGCCACATTCGAACGCGGGTTGCGCGTGGTGTTTTTTTGCCGGATCGCCACCGCCGGGGCAATGCCGGAAATCTCGTCCACATCTGGCTTTTCCATGCGCTCCAGGAACTGCCGCGCGTAGGCCGAAAGCGACTCCACGTAGCGCCGCTGGCCTTCCGCGTACACGGTGTCAAACGCCAGTGACGATTTGCCCGATCCACTGACACCCGTGACCACCGTCAAGGCATTGTGCGGAATTTCCACCGTGATGTTCTTGAGGTTGTGGACACGCGCGCCGCGGACGAGCAAAACCTCTTGCTGCACGGGTGCGGGAGCGATGATTTCGTTCGTGGCCAAAGGGAAGCCCAGTCAGTGCGCCTTTTGCACACTGCTTAAACTTTAAAGTATACGACTCTCGGCAAGTGCGGGCAAATCCAGCAAATTCGCTTTTCTTACGGGTCGGCCGAATGAAGACGGCCCCTTAAGGACAACTAATCTTGTTCTAATCGGATGTGGCCGATGCCGCCTTCCACGGTGAGTTGGATGGTGTTGGGGGCTTTGCCGTAGGCGGCGTTGGTGTACTGGCCGTCCTCTTCCTTCAAACCATGAACGTCCACAGAGCCCAGACCGCCATGGACAGTGGCCACTACACCGACATTCTTCGGCAGCTTCACGATGGCTTCGCCCACGCCACCATGAATTTCCGCTTGCAAGTCTTTGCCGCGCTCGCCGGTCAAATCGACAATCGCCTGGCCCGCGCCAATGTTCACTTGCAGGCGGGTCAGGTCCACCTTGGAGAAATTGAGGTCACCTCGCCCTGCGCCCACATCCACTTCCAGTTCCAGCGGCACCTGATCGTTCACCTTTAACTTCCAGGTGTTGTCCGAGTTGTGCATCAATTGGCTGGCGCTTTCCTGTGTGATGGAAAGCTCGCCCACGCCATTTTCCACCTTGTACTCGACCGTAGGCTCGTTCCAGGAGGGCCCTTGGGAAAAGTCGCCTTCGAGCAATTTCACCGACCCGCCCTCCATGTGCAGTTCACCGGAAGGCATGTGTACGGTCATGCGCACGGCTTTCGCGTCCGTCAACTCGATGACTTTGGTTTCGTGCCCGTGATGCCCGGACCCGGCGGAGACATTCATCCAGTCGTGATGCCTGGCTCCGTGCCAGTGGAACATCAGGTATCCCATGATGAGCAGGAAGAGCAGGGTGCCGATGGCGGATCCTATGGGAAACGCCGGCGCGGCTTGCGGATCGCGCCGCCTTTGCGCACTGTCCCAGAACATTCCCAGGCCGATAAGAATCAAGAGCAGGGGCCAATATCTCCAGAGCACCGGCCAGGGTTCAAAATCTGGCATCGAGCGCATCAGAAGGAACATCACGCCAATCCCGATCAGAAGAAGCGGGAACACCACAGAGCTGCGCCGCACACGATAATCTTGAGGCATACCTTTCCCTTCTATTCTCTTCTACGCAGGAAACCACCCAAATGTTCCACCTGTGGGCCCGACGGGGTCATCGTAGGCCCTGCGGCCAGGGCCGTCAATTCCCATTCTCGCGCGGGGCATGCTAGAGTGCGCCTGTAGCTTGTAACGGTCTTTCCTCAAAATCCCGCAGGAGCGCTCATTCATGCCCCCGTTCGACCGCGTCATCTGGATTGTTCTCGACAGCGTGGGGATCGGCGCGTTACCTGACGCGGCTGACTACGATGACGTGGGCCGCAGCACACTGGGGCACATCGCGGAGGCGCGACCGCTCCGCATCCCCAATCTCGCAAAACTTGGCTTGGGAAATATCGCTCCACTGCAGCATATTCCTCCGGCGGCCCAACCGCTCGCCTCTTTCGGAAAAGGCGCGACCCACTCCCCGGGGAAAGACACGACGACAGGACACTGGGAAATGGCCGGCGTGTGGCTCAGCCAGGCGTTTCCCGTTTACAAGCAAGGCTTCCCGCCGGAAATCATGGAGGCGTTCGAAGCGCAAATCGGGCGGAAGACCATCGGCAACAAACCTGCATCCGGCACGGAGATTATCAAGGAGCTGGGCGAAGAGCACGTCCGCACAGGCAAGCCTATCGTCTACACTTCCGGCGACAGTGTCTTCCAGATCGCCACGCACGAAGACGTCATCCCCATCGCGGAGCTGTACCGCATGTGCGAGATCGCGCGCAAACTGCTCGATGGCAAGCACCGCGTCGGCCGCGTGATCGCGCGGCCTTTTATTGGCACACTCGGCAACTATGTGCGTACGCCACGGCGACACGATTACGCCGTCGATCCGCCGAAGCCGATGCTTCTTGATGTTCTGCAGGAAAAGCACGTGCCGGTTTTCGGCATCGGCAAGATTCATGACATTTACAACGGCCGCGGGGTCGACGACTTCATCACCACCAAATCGAATGCCGATGGCATGGAGAAGCTTTCCGCCGCTGCGCGAGAACGAAAGAAGGGCTTGATCTTCTGCAACCTGGTCGATTTCGACATGCTCTATGGCCACCGCAAGGATGTGGAGGGCTTTGCGGAATCGCTCGAGGAGTTTGATGGGTGGCTGACGGACTATCTTCCGCTACTCGATGCGCGTGACCTGCTGATTCTTACTGCGGATCATGGATGCGACCCCGATCCACGATGGGAAACTACGGATCATTCCCGCGAATATGTGCCGATTCTGGCGTTCTCGCCGGCGCAGAAGGCTGGCAAGAATCTGGGCACGCGCGCCACGCTCGCCGATATGGGGCAGACGATCGCCGAGAATTTCGGCGGGTACATTCCGCACGGGGAGAGTTTCCTGCCTCAGCTGCAGTAATCCATGCACGTCATTCCGAGCGAAGCGAGGAATCTCTCTTCGATTGCGCCATTGAGAGGGTCCCTCACTTCGCAGACTCCGTTCGGAATGGCGGATAGAAGAACTCCACAAAAACGAAAAGGCGCCTCGATGGAACCGAGGCGCCCTCAAATGCAAAGAGAGATTATTTTCCGGATGCGGTAGACCCACCGCTGGGCGCGTAATAGCCGTTGCGGGTGCGGGCAGTCAACTTGCCATGGCCGCGCGGGGGAATCACGTCTACGTGTACGCTGCGGAAGCTGCCGTCGCGTGCCGCGTTGGAAGGATAGTAGGCCAGCGTGTACTGGTGCCGGATGACGTGCGCCACCTGTTCACAAATCGAGTGGACGTCCTCCACGTTTTCCGGGAAGTAAGCCACGCCGCCGGAAGCCAAAGCAATCTCGGTCAGCGCGCGCTTTGCCGTCTTGGCGTTCTTCTTGCTCTCCTGGCTCAGCAAGCCGATGGTGTAAATCACCGTGTCGGTCTTCTGGATTTCGCGGATAGTCTTCTCCAAGGTGTTCCGGCTGGTGTTGTCCTCGCCGTCCGTCACCACAAGCAGGACTTTTTTCTCTTTCGTCCCCTTCTTCAAATGATCCAGCGAGCCAATGATGGCGTCGTAGAGCGCCGTGCTGCCGCGCGCGTCAATGCGCTCCAAAGCTTCTTTCAGTTCCGGGATGCTGTTGGTGAAGTCCTTGTCCAGGTCCAGGTAGAAGTCGTCGTTGAAGTTCACCACGAACGCTTCGTCCTGGGGATTGCTGTTTTGAACGAGGGTCAACGCGGCCTCGTTCACGCGGGGCCGCTTGTCGCGCATGCTGCCGCTGTTGTCGATCACCAGGCCCATGCTGACTGGAATATCCTCGCGCTTGAAGATGGAGAGTTTCTGTTCGACCTTGTCTTCGTACACGCGGAAATTATCTTCGGACAAGCCTTCCACGAACTTGCCGCGATCATCCAGCACCGTGGTATGCAGCACCACCAGGTTTACGTTCAGGGCAATTCTTCCCTGCTTGCTATTGGGAACATTCTGCTGCCCAGGAGAAGGCGGGGGAGGCGGCGCCTGTTCCGTTACCGGAAGCTGCGCGAAGGCGGTTCCAACACACGCCAGAAATGCGAACAGAAGAAGTACAGCCAATCGTGGGCAGGCGTTCAATGCGCGGGGCTCAGTGAGCCGGGGCGTAGTAACCGGTTTTGGCGTAAACCGAGAGAGGAGGGAGACCCTTGGGCGCGCGCAGTTTGACCTTGATCTTACGCCACCGCGCGTCGTGGACGTGGTTGCTTGGTCGATATCCCAGTACATATTGGTTGCGCAGCTCCATGCCGATCTTGGACGCAATGTCCGGCAGATCATTTAGATGCTCCACGGCAAACACACGGCCACCGGTCAATTCCGTAATCTCGGCAAGCAGTGAGGGCCCGTTGAGTTCTTCCGGCGTACGATTGCGATAACCAAGCGGGTCGTAGATTCCAATGGCATAGAGCTGGGTGTCTGCTTCTTTCACCAGCCGCTTGATATCGTTCTCGTTGTACCTGCTATGATTATCCCCTCCATCCGAAAGAATGAGCAAGGCACGTTTGGCGTTGTGTGCACCCCTCATCTGGCTCAGCCCCAGGTAGATTGCGTCCAATAGGGCAGTCCTGCCCTTTGGGGCAGTCAGCATCATCCGGCTTTGAAGGTCTTCCACGCTGTTTGTAAATGTACTGGTCAGCTCGGCGCGCTCGTTGAAGCTCACCAGGAAAAATTCATCCTGCGGATTGGCGGTCTTGAAGAACTCGAGGGCTGCTTCCCTGGCCTTATCGATCTTGTTCGCCATGCTTCCGCTGAAGTCAAAGATCACGCCGATGGAGATCGGCACGTCTTCGGAAGAGAAACTCACGATTTCCTGCTCAACGCCGTCCTCGAAAACGCGGAAGTTGTCCGGCTCCAGGCCTGTAACCAAGCGGTTATACGGATCGGTCACAGTGACATTCACCAGCGCCAAGTCGACTTCCGCCTTGATCACTTTGCCCGGCACAATTTTCACGGACGGGGTGTTGTGAGAAGCGTCTCCCGCCAAGGCTGAAGATGGCGCGACCTTCAATTTGGGATCGGGCGGAGTTTCCTGCGCAAAGAGGGAAAAGGCAAACAACAAAACCGCAAGGCACGCGAGGGGGCTGGTCATCGCTACCCTGATGATAGAACGCGTCTTGCAGTCGCGTTTCACGGCTCCCCCATACCTCCCGGTTCGCCGAGAGGGCCGCGCGGATGATTCATCATAGCACCGGCGGTTTGGAAGGCAAGGCCTTCCTCAGGTGTCCTAAAGCAACCTAAGGGCCAGTCGCGCACCCTTGTGCTAGCATCAGCTCGAAGAACTCTGCGGAGACTTTTCATCCATGACTGATCCTACAGTCGTTGTCGTAATTCCCGCCCGTTATGCATCCACGCGACTTCCTGGCAAACCTCTAGTACCACTCGCTGGAAAGCCGATGATCCAACACGTCTACGAAAGGGCCAAACAGGCCGAAACCGTCCATGAAGTCCTTGTAGCCACGGACGATCAACGGATATTGGACACTGTCCAATCCTTTGGCGGCAAGGCACGCATGACCCGCGCTGACCACCGCACCGGAACAGAGCGCATCGCCGAGGTCGCGGTCCACGAACCCGGCGATATTTTTGTAAACGTACAAGGCGACGAGCCGCTCATCGACCCGCTCGCTATCGATGCCGCTGTCGGGGCACTCCTGGAGGAGCCGCCCGCACAGATTTCCACCGTCGCCACGCCAATTCGGCATGCCGGGGACATCATGGACCCAAACGTCGTGAAGACCGTGCTCGATTTCGACGAGAATGCCCTGTACTTCTCTCGCGCGCCCATCCCCTGGATTCGAGACACGCAGCAAAAGCACAGCGTCAAATATTGGAAGCATCTAGGGCTGTATGTTTTTCAGAGGGAGGCTCTGCTCGAGTACCCCACGCTTCCCCAAGGGGAGCTCGAAAAAATAGAGCAGCTCGAGCAGCTTCGCTGGCTGGAGAATGGCTGGCGCATACGCGTGGCGGAAGTGCCTCACGATGCCGTGAGTGTGGATGTGCTGGATGATGTGGCTCGCGTGGAAAAACTGCTCAACGAGGAAAAGCGCGCGCAAGCGTAGGTCCGCGCTCTGCGTGCTTATTGTTGCGTGACAATCCCGCCCAGCGTCCTTAAATTATCCGAGCACACCAGGAAAGCCATGTGCGGATTCACAAAGTAAGCTTGGAAATTGACCGTGACGGAAGTCGAACCGTTCAGCACGAACTTGTACAGATTATTGGCAGTGGAGTCGTTCTGCATCATCAATGTTCCGCTGAGCACGATGTTGGAGTTTACGTTTTTTGTGCTGACTCCCAATTGCACGTAGTCGGTCACTCCCGCGATGTTGCTGCTGGTAGCATTTGACAGCGCGTATTGGCCCACAAACGCTTCTTGGATCGGAACAGCCGTCGTGGAACCCAATTGCACGCCGGTCCAATTGGTCACATACGAGCCCACGCTTCCGTTGACGGAAAAGGGACCGCCGGTCTGCGCGTAGATCGGTCCGCTGCCGACAAGGCCCGGCGACGTGGCAAGTACCGCGCCCTGCGAGGGCGAAATCAGGTAAAAGACATTCGAAAACGTGCTCGATCCCGAAGTGAAAGTGAACTCTCCTCTCCCGCTTCCGGAGTTGGCCGTGTCCATCGCATAAGTAGCCGCCGAAATATTTCCCGAGAGGTGCGTATACCTGCCGTCGTTATTAATGTCCTGTGTGGTGGCACTCAGCCCGCCGTTTCCGTCGGCAGTGAAACGCGCCACCAGATCCACCGGCCCTTGTGGCCCAACGACCGCGAAGCCCTGAACCATATAGACAAAGCTGCCGGTGAATTGCCCGTTCTGGGTGGGGATGCCCGGGGATTGCTGCAGCGCGTCGCCAGCGCTGCCTCCCAGAGAATCTTCCTCAATCAATTTAAAGTGCGTTGCATCCACGATGTAGAAGGCAAACGTGCGCCCGTTGAACTCCATCATGCCGCGCCCGAAGTTTGCGCCGTTTCCATTCGTGTCGAGAGCGTATGTTCCCGGCGCTATCGGCGTCGCGCCGGAAGAAGCGGGATTATTGCCGTCATTCGTGTCCATGACGCCGCCGGTGATGGCACCGTTGCCATCGCCGGTGAGCTTGCCAACCATAGCAACAGGGGCGGCATTGCCACCTGAAAAAGAGACTCCGGACAGATCGAACACGTAAGGATTTCCGAGCGCGGCCGCCGTGAAACTGCTGCTCGTTTGAAGAAAGAAAGTGCCGCTGCACACCGCGTTCAGGTCCGTTTCCAGCAGGAATCCCTGACTGGACGATTGCATCATCAAGCTCAAAGGCAACTGCAGTCCATTTGCGCCGGTAAGAGTGGCCTCCACGCGGCCGTTGGACTGAACTTGATATGTGCCACCCGTGAACGCGGTTGTCGATGCAGGCTCACCGGCACTGAGGTTCAGGGCATCTTCCAGCCCGCCGGTGATGTTCCCATTGCCGTCCGCAGTGAACGAACCCGCGCGCGCAAAATACGCCCCGTTCGGGTCCAGCCCGCTCATCGTGTAGGCATACTGCCCTTTCAGACTGGCGTTCGAGAACGGTCCCGATGGTGGGGGAGTAACGGTTCCGCCGCCACCGCAGGCGACCAGCAGAATGGAGGCGAGCAAAGCAGCAACGAAGAACGCAACTCTCAGTCCTGGCACGATCTTGGTTATCTCATTGCGCGTCTTCAAGGATGAATCCCAATAATTGAAGCACTGCCTCACAGACCCCGTCCCTGTTGGGTGGCCCGTTCCAGCATAATCGTTTCCCGGACTGCCGCAAAATGAACTGACGTGCGGTACTCCCGGCTGCAACTGCACCTAAGCGCCTGCAGCTGCACAAAGTTACACCAACGCCTGCCGGGAAACGAAAATTCCGATGCTTGGCCTCCAAGACTTTGCATTGACTCTCCCCGGCCTTCCGAACATAATTATATGTACGTCAATCCTGCGGAGGTTGGATAGGCTCAAGTTTGCTGTGGCAGACAAGAGCGACCCGGATGGCGCCAAAATATATATTTGTTACCGGCGGTGTTGTTTCCTCACTAGGCAAGGGCGTTGCAGCTTCCTCCATCGGTTGTCTCCTCGAAAGTCGCGGCTTCAAAATCACCATCCAAAAATGCGACCCGTATCTGAACGTAGACCCGGGTACGATGAGCCCGTTTCAGCACGGCGAAGTATTCGTCACCGACGACGGCGCCGAAACCGACCTCGACCTCGGCCACTACGAAAGGTTCACGCACGTCAAGCTCTCGCGCGACAACAACTGGACCACCGGGCGCATCTACGAAACCATTCTGTCCAAGGAACGCCGCGGCGATTACCTCGGCAAGACCGTTCAGGTCATTCCTCATGTGACCGACGAGATCAAGCGCTGCATCAAGAAAGTCTCCGAAGGCGTTGATGTAGTCATTGTGGAGATTGGCGGCACCGTTGGCGACATCGAGTCGCTTCCTTTCCTTGAAGCGATCCGCCAGATGCGGCTGGAACTGGGCGCGGAAAATACGCTCTTCGTGCATGTGACTCTGGTTCCCTACATTGCCGCGGCCGGCGAACTGAAAACCAAACCCACACAACACAGCGTGAAGGAAATGCTCGGCATCGGGATCCAGCCAGATATTCTGCTCTGCCGGAGCGAGCGCCACATCTCCGTCGACCTGAAACGCAAGATTGCACTCTTCTGCAACGTGGCGGAATCCTGCGTCATTTCCATGGAGGATGTAAAAACCATCTATGAAGTCCCCGTGGAGCTCAGCAAGGAAGGTCTGGACGCGCAGATCACCCGCCTGCTTCGGCTGGAGGATCGTCCCGCGAACATGCAGCCGTGGCTGGACATGCTGAACCGCCTGCACCATCCCAAGGGCGAAGTGCGCATCGGCATTGTCGGCAAGTATGTTCAGCTGGAAGACGCGTACAAGAGCTTGCGGGAGGCGCTCCTGCATGGCGGGTTGGCGCACAACCACAAAACAGTGATCGAGTGGATCGAGTCCGAAGAGATCGATTCTCTGGAAACCGCGGAAAAGCGGCTGAAGAACTACGACGGCATCCTGGTCCCGGGCGGATTTGGCAAGCGCGGGATTCAAGGGATGGTTTACACCATCCAGTACGCCCGCGAGCACAAGATTCCCTTCTTCGGAATTTGCCTGGGCATGCAATGCGCCACGATCGAGTACGCGCGCGACGCCGCGGGGCTCGTGCAAGCGGACAGTACGGAATTTGAGCCGCAGACGCCGCACCGCGTCATTTACAAGCTGCGGGAATTGCTCGGCATCGACGAAATGGGCGGCACGATGCGGCTGGGAGCCTGGCCCTGCAAGCTCGAACCCGGCTCCTTCGCGTACAAGGCCTATGGCAAAACGGAAATCAGCGAACGCCACCGCCATCGCTACGAGTTCAACCGCGAATACGAGAAAACACTGGTCGCCGCGGGCTTAAGAATCACGGGACGTACTCCCGATGAAAATTACGTCGAGATCGTCGAAGCTCCCAATCATCCGTGGTTCCTCGGCTGCCAGTTCCATCCGGAGTTCAAGTCCAAGCCGCTGGAACCACATCCGCTTTTTGCTGCGTTCATCGGTGCCTCGCTGGAACACAGAATCCAAAAGTCGCGCCCGAGCACGGCTGTGGCGGCCGTAGAGGCTCAGCCCCCCACCCCCGCCCTGCGCACCGCGCCCCAAGCCTCTGTTTAAATCCGGATGGGAACCGGATGATAACAACGAATCAGGAATTGAACAGTGCTCTCGAAGGGCTGGTTTATGGATGGTGCGATCGGAGATGTCTTTGTGCGTTACGAGCCATCCTCCCCGCTTATCCCATGCCATCCCAACTTACGGACAGCTGGGGAGAACTGATTCTAGCGCTGCAGAAGGTCAGAGCTTTCGCCCGGAACGAGACCACCGCCGACGAAAAGGTACTTCTGGATAAGTGTATTTTTTCGATCGACACGCTGCTGCGGAACAGATAGCCTCGGCGCCCGAACCCGTTGCCAAAACAATGGCGATGCACTACACTGTAGTGCATGAAAACGGAAGTATACAGCTGGCGAATCTCAAGCGGATTGAAATCCGACCTGGAGCGCGTCGCAAGGCGCCGCAAAGTGAAGGTGTCTGCCGTTTTGGAGACCGCCGTCCGCGACTGGATGGCCAAGAACGCTGCCGACACCGCGGATGCCGAGGAACAGGTGCGGCTGCACGTCGCGGCTGACCGGATTCTTGGCGCGTTTGCTTCCGGGAACCGGCACGGCTCGACGACAGTCCGGCAGAAAATCCGCAAGCGTCTGGCGAATAAGCATGCCCGCTGACGTACTCGCTGACACGGGCGCGCTTCTTGCCTCCTTGGACAAGTCCGATGAGTGGCACGAGGCGTGCCGATCCGCTTTCCGCCGTTTGCCTTTGCCCTTGCTGACTTCCGAAGCAGTTCTCACGGAACTTTTTCACATGATTGGAGACTTTCAGCCTGGAATCGAGTCGGTCTGGCAGCTTCTCCATTCCGGCCTCGTCCTGCTTGCGCCGATCGAGCATTCGGAATTGCATCGCATTCACGCGCTGATGTCCAAATATTCGGATCGCGGCATGGACTTTGCAGACGCAACACTTGTGTATTTAGCCGAACGTGAGTCCATTGATGCGATTTTTACCGTGGACCAGAGGGATTTTTCGGTGTATCGCATTGCGGGCAAACGCCGGTTTCAGTTGGTTCCAGCCGGGCGGCCGTAATAATGAATATGCTATCTTCGAGCACAAAATGACGACACGTGAAATCCAGCTGGGCGCTTTGCGCCTCGGCGGCCCCAACCCCCTTTTCCTGATTGCCGGGCCGTGCGTCATTGAGTCCGAAGGGCATGCACGGATGATGGCGGAGCGAGTGGCGAAGATCGCCTCGGACGCGAGCGTGCCGTACATCTTCAAGGCCTCGTACGACAAGGCGAATCGCTCATCCATAAAGGCTTTCCGCGGACCTGGCTTAACCGAAGGACTGCGCATACTCGGCAGAATCAAATCCGAGCTTCGTTTGCCCATCCTTACCGACATTCATGACGCTTCGCAGGCGGCTCCCGCAGCCGAAGTCGCGGACATTCTGCAGATTCCCGCGTTTCTTGCGCGTCAGACTGATCTGCTTCTTGCTGCCGCAAAAACGGGCCGCATCATTAACATCAAGAAGGCGCAATTCCTTTCGCCCTGGGACATGGGGAATGTCGCTGAAAAGGTGGCTTCCTCGGGAAATCAGAATATTATTCTGACCGAACGCGGCGCGAGTTTTGGCTACAACAATCTCGTCGTGGACATGCGCACCTTCCCGATTCTTCAAAAATTCGGTTACCCCGTGGTTTACGATGTCACGCACTCCGTGCAAGTCCCTGGCGGACTGGGACACGCCAGCGGAGGCCAGCCCGAGTTCATCGAAACGCTGGCACGCGCGGGCGTTGCCACCGGCGTCGATGGGCTGTTTCTCGAAACTCATGACAATCCGGCCGCCGCGCTTTCCGACGGCCCCAACGCCCTGCCCCTCGCGCAACTCCCTCAGCTTCTCTCCCGCATCAAGGAACTCTCCAATCTGGTCCGCCGCTGGAGCAACGCATGAGCCTCGACTCCGCGCGCCGCGTTCTCCGCATCGAAGCGCAAGCCATCACCGATCTTCTTGGAAGGCTGGATTCGTCGTTCGACCGCGCAGTTGAACTACTACTGGCATGCACGGGCCGAGTTGTCGTCACTGGAATGGGCAAGTCTGGGCTTATCGGCAGAAAAATCTCGGCCACGCTCTCGAGCACCGGCACCCCTTCGTTCTTTCTGCATCCTGCGGAAGCGCTCCACGGTGACCTGGGCATGCTTGCACGTGGCGATTCGCTGCTGGCCATCAGCTACGGGGGCGAAACGCCGGAGATTCTCAACCTGCTTGAGGCCCTCAAGCGTCTGGAAATCCCCATTGTTACGCTGACCGGAAATATGAAATCTACGCTTGCCGGCGCGAGCGAGGTGGCTTTGGACGTCAGCGTCAAGGAGGAGGCCTGCACGCTGAACCTTGCTCCCACGGCGAGCACTACGGTGGCCATGGCAATGGGCGACGCCCTCGCCATTGCGCTGCTTGACCGCCGCGGCTTCAAGCCCGACGATTTCGCCGCGCTTCATCCTGCCGGGCGCCTTGGCAAAAAGCTACTGCGCGTCGAGCACCTGATGCACACGGGCGAAGCGGTTCCGCGCGTCTCGCCGGATACGCCAATGCCCGCCACATTCCACGAAATGTCCGCGAAGAAGCTGGGCATGACGACCGTAACCACCGCCGACGGCGAGCTCGCCGGCATCCTGACCGATGGCGACCTGCGCCGCCTTATGGAGAAACACGGCGGCGCCACGCTTTCCATGACCGCGGGCGATTGCATGGTCCGCACTCCACAGACGATCGGCCCCAACCTGCTCGCCAGCGAAGCGCTCAACCTGATGGAGAAGAAGAAGATTACCTCCGTTGTCGTCGTCGATCCCGCTTCGCAGAAAGTCCTTGGCGTCGTCCACCTCCACGACCTCTGGACCCTGGAATTGATCTGAGCCCTGTAGCGCAGGGCGAGTCCGCGACCCCTTTCGTTCTTGCCCGCTCATGTGGTGACAGCTGCACAAAGAAAAAACTTTACCACAGAGGACGCAGAGGCGAACGGAGACTACAGAGATCTCGAGCGGCGTTAGCTAGGATGTGTCCGCTCTTATATCTGATATCGTTATCCCCCATCCGCTCCGCGCTATCTAATATCTGGAATCCGCAACGTTCCTGCTACACTTTACGATTCACAATATGACCGGAGGGTCCCTTGTCCC
>Ga0187766_10000178_pt1 | contig 32904 bp, 35 predicted proteins | sample 0216_QUI02_MP05__4_FD_132971 | JGI IMG/M metagenome (GOLD analysis project Ga0187766, IMG submission 132971) | Tropical peat soil microbial communities from peatlands in Department of Meta, Colombia - 0216_QUI02_MP05_20_MG | ecosystem: Environmental > Terrestrial > Soil > Wetlands > Peat ... | reverse complement strand
TCGGTGAGCGGGGGCCTTGCGGGTCTGGTCGGGGGCGTCTTCGCCTACTGGATCACGTTCATCGATCCCGAGGGCGTCTTCAAGGTGAGCACGACGATTCAGATGATCATCATGGCGGTGTTCGGCGGCGCGGGCACCGTGGCCGGTCCACTCCTGGGCGCCCTCGTGCTGTCCTCGGTGTCCGAGTTCCTGTCCACCCAGCTCGTGAGCCTCGCCGAGCTCGTCAACGGCCTGATCGTCATCCTCGTGGTGCTGTTCATGCCCCGCGGGCTGGCCGAGATGATCCGGAAGCGCCAGTTCTCGCTCCGCGATTTCGCCCGGAACTTCCGCGAATACCGAGTCTAGCGCCATGGCCATCCTGGAAGCCCAAGGCGTGACCAAGCGGTTCGGCGGGCTCGCGGCCGTCTCCGGAGTCAGCTTCAATCTGGGGGACGGCGAGATTCTGGGCCTGATCGGGCCCAACGGTTCCGGCAAGACGACGCTGGTCAACGTCATCACGGGGGCGCTCAGCAGCTCGGACGGGGACGTCCGCTTCAGGGGAGATTCCATCCGTGGGCTGGCATCCCACGAGATCGGCCGTTTGGGCGTCGGTCGCACCTTCCAGATCGTGAAGCCGTTCCGGAACCTGACCGTGCTCGAGAACGTGATGGTGGGAGCCCTCTTCGGCGCCCGCGGCGGCGCTCGCGCGCTGAGCGAAGCGCGTCGGCAGGCCGAGCGGGTTCTGGAGTTTGTCGCGCTGGCTCACCTGGCCGATGCGTCGGCCGACGGGCTCAACGTGCCCGAGCGCAAACGCATGGAGCTTGCACGGGCACTCGCAATGCGGCCGACGGTTCTCTTCCTCGACGAGGTGATGGCGGGGCTCAATCCGGCGGAGATCGACGCCGCGGTCGTGCTCATCAAGCAGATCCGCGACCGGGGCATCACCCTGGTCGTCATCGAGCACGTGATGAAAGCGATCCGGGATCTCTCCGACCGCATCATGGTTCTCTATCACGGCGAGAAGCTCACGGAGGGCCTCCCGCACCAGGTGCTGAACGACCCGGACGTGGTCGCCGCATACCTCGGACGGCGCTTCGCCGAGCAATCCCATGCTTGAGATCCGGGGCCTGGGCGCGGGCTACGGTGGAATGCAGATCCTCCGCGACGTGAACCTGGAAGTTCCGGCGAGAGAAGTCGTCACTCTCGTCGGCTCGAACGGCGCCGGCAAGTCCACTCTGCTCAACGCCATTTGCGGCATCGTGCGTCCCTCCGCGGGCCGGGTCACGCTTGACGACGTAGACATCACCGGGTGGACTTCGGAGGCCATTGTGGCCCAGGGGATCACCCAGGTGCCCGAGGGCCGAAGGCTCTTCCCCCAGATGACCGTGCGCGAGAACCTGCTGACGGGGGCATACCGCCGCCGGGACGGGCAGGGGATCCGCCGCGATCTGGGATGGATCTATAAGCTCTTCCCGATTCTCGAGGAGCGCCAGACACAGCGGGCGGGGAGCATGAGCGGCGGCGAGCAGCAGATGTGCGCCATCGGCCGGGGCTTGATGGCCCGGCCCCGAATCCTCATCCTGGACGAGCTGTCCCTGGGGCTCGCGCCCATCATGCTGGACGTCCTGGTGGACGCGATCCGGAAGGTGCACGAGGAGGGAACGACCATCCTCGTGGTCGAGCAGGACGTGGCCGTCGCCTTCGAGCTGGCGACCACCGGCTATGTTCTCGAGAACGGGCGGGTGGTCCTCTCGGGCCCGACCGCCCAACTCAGGACCGATCCCCATGTCAAGAAGGCATACCTGGGACTCTAGCCATGGAACCATGCCGCGTTCGGCTCCCGCACCGAGCTACGAACCTCCTCGGCCATCCCATGTACAAAGGGCAGTGCATTCACGCCGGAGGAGCGGCGGGCCTTCGGTCTGGAGGGCCTCCTGCCGTCTGCGGTCAACACGCTCGAGCAGCAGGCGCGAGCCCGGCTCGGGGGGCTTCGGTCGTTAATTTACATCATTGTCGATTCCGAACACCATCCGCTACCGTCCCGATCCAGAGAGGAAGTCATGCCATGATCCGGGTTCTACGGATGCTTGTCACGGGATCTGATCGGCTTCTTTCCTCTCTCAGAGAGCAGAAGTGACTCGGTTGTCCGCGTCGGCGTTCCTGGTCCTGATGGCGCCAGTGGCGGCCGCCGCAGCCGAAGGAGAGGTGCCGCTGCCGCGCGGCTGGATCGGGACCACGAGTCAGTGGCTGCAGGGCCTCGGCATCGCCTTCGCGCTCCTCAATCTCGTGCTGCTGGTGTTCGCCTGGCGGAGCCTGCGCGGGGGAACGATCACGGGCACTACGCGCGGCTGGCTCTTCGTGGCGGTTGCCCTCGTTCCGCTGATGGTCGCGTTCCTGTCTTTTGCTTACGGCCTGGAGAGCACCACCACCGTGTCATCCTGCGGCTCCTGCCACGTCATGAACCCCTTTGTCCGGGATCTCGAGAACGTCAAGAGCGATACGCTCGCGGCGACGCACTTCAAGAACCGCTATATCCGCGAAAACCAGTGCTACACCTGCCACTCGGACTATGGTTTGGGAGGCACCCTCAAGGCCAAGTTCGCCGGGCTGGGCCACGTCTGGCGCTATACAACCGGATCGTATGATCTGCCGATCAAGATGGGCCAACCCTACCCGAATACCCGCTGCTTGGGGTGCCACGGAGAGTCTCAGAAATTCCTGAACGCCGCTGGCCACCCGAAGGAAGATATGCGCCCGCTGATCGACGGCACGGTGTCATGCCTTGCCTGCCACGGTCCCGCTCACGCGGAGCAAAAGAAGGAGCCCCACCGATGAAGTACAGGCCGATCCCGCTCCGAGTGCTCAAGATCACCATCGTGCTGGCGGCCGTGTTCAACGTGCTCGCCCTCCTGGTGATGGTCCACGCGACTCCGGTCATCGTCACCCTGTTCATGTTCATCGGGCAGCCGCTCTTCGTCGTGGCCTTCGTTCTCCTCCTCGCCGCGGTGTTGGCCGACCTCACGACCAAGGGGCTCCTGTAGGTCAGACCAACCTCACAGTTCGAATAGAGCAAAGACACTATTGCCCCCGGCACCGTTGATCCCTAGAGTCTCGGTGGCGGCAGTTTGGTAGGGTACGCGTGACGTGACCGGAAGCCACCGGCGGCTGAAGGTAAGTCTCGATGCACGAGCTGTCGATCTGCCTGGGAATCATCGAAGTCGCGGCAGGCGCGCTGCCGGCGGGCATGCCGCGTGTCTCGACCGTAAGCGTGAAGATCGGCCGTTTGACCGGGGTCGTCGCCGACTCTCTCCGCTATTATTTCGGACTGTTCAGCCCGGGCACACCGCTTGCCGGCGCCACTCTCGTGATCGAGGAGGTCCCCATACGCGGGCGCTGCGGCGACTGCGCCGCTGACTTCACCATCGATACCCTCGTGTTCACCTGCCCGGTCTGCGGCTCGGGCTTCGTGGATCTGCTCTCGGGCCGCGAACTCCAGGTGGTCTCGGTCGACACGGCCGAGGAGATGGTTCATGGAAGTTAGCATCCTTCGGAACGTCCTCGATGCCAACGACCTCATCGCCGCCGAGAACCGCAGGGTGTTCGATGCCCGCGGCTGCTTCGTCGTCAACCTCATGTCCGCCCCGGGCAGCGGCAAGACGTCCATCCTTGAGCGGACCCTCCGGGGCCTCGACGGTCGCCTGAAGGCCGGCGTGATCGAGGGTGACGTCCTCGGCACTCTCGATGCGGATCGGCTCGCGCCCCTCGGCGTCCCCGTCGTGCAGATCAATACCGATCCGCACTTCGGCGGCGAGTGCCATCTGGACGCGCGGATGATCCGCAACGCGCTGCCCGAGCTGAAGCTGGACGGGCTCGACCTCGTGTTCATCGAAAATGTAGGCAACCTGGTCTGCCCCGCGGAATTCCGTGTCGGCGAGGACCGGAAGGTCATGGTGCTGAGCGTGGCGGAGGGGGACGACAAGGCGCTGAAATACCCCCTCATGTTCCGCGTGTCGCATTTGCTGCTCTTGAACAAGGTCGACCTCCTGAGCCACGTGGACTTCGATCCGGTGCGCTTTCGCGCCAACGTCGCACGCGTGAACCCGGGGCTGCCCGTCATCGAGCTCTCGGCGAGGACCGGGAAGGGGATCGACGCCTGGATCGGCTGGCTCGAGACCGAGGTCGCCGCGGCGAAGGGGAGGGTGCCATGTGGGGCGATCTGAACGGTTCCATCATTCCGCGCCACGCGAAGCCGAAGGGATGGGACGGACGGGCGCCGACCCGGTGGGCCGAGCGCGGCGTCTCGCGCCGGAGCTTCCTCCGGTTCTGCGCGGTGATGACCGCGACGCTCGCGTTGCCGGACCGCTACATGCCGAAGGTGGCCGCGGCGCTCGAGCGCGTGAAGCGTCCCGCGCTCGTCTGGCTCGAGTTCCAGGATTGCGCGGGCTGCACCGAGTCGTTCCTGCGCGCGAGTCGGCCTTCGGTCGGTGACATCGCGCTCGACATTCTGTCGGTGAACTATCACGAGACGCTCATGGCGCCCTCGGGCAAGGCGGCCGAGAAGTCCCTGATGGACACAGTGCGGCAGGAGAAGGGAAAGTACCTCGCCATTGTCGAAGGCTCGATTCCGACGAAGGACGGCGGCATCTACTGCACCATCGGCGGGCGCACGGCGCTCGACATCGCCACGGAGGTGTGCGGGAATGCAGCGGCCACGATCACCGTGGGTGCCTGCGCCTTTTACGGCGGCTGGCCGGCGGCGAGGCCGAATCCCACGGGCGCGGTCGGCGTCCAGGAGGCGGTGCCCGGGATCACCCTCATCAACCTGCCGGGCTGCCCGCCGAACGCCGTCAACATCACGGCCACGATCGTCCACTTCCTCACGTTCGGCGCCCTGCCCGCCACCGACCAGCAGGGCCGCCCGCTCTTCGCGTACGGGTCGCGGATCCACGACACCTGCGAGCGCCGCGCCCACTTCGACGCGGGCCAGTTCGTCGAGGAATGGGGCGACGAAGCGCATCGCAAGGGCTGGTGCCTCTACAAGTTGGGGTGCAAGGGACCGGAGACCTTCCACAATTGCCCCGTCGTCCGCTGGAACGATGGCACAAGCTGGCCAGTGGGGGGCGGCCACGGCTGCATCGGCTGTGCGGAGCGCCACTTCTGGGACGAGATGACGCCGTTCTACCGGCGCCTGCCGACGGTACCCGGCGCCGGTGTTCAGACGACGGCCGACAAGATCGGCGCCTGGGTCGTCGGCGGCACCGCCGTGGCGTTCGCCACCCACGGCCTGATCAGCACGATCCGCGCCAAGGTTCGCCCGCTCGACAAGGAACTCGAGACGAAAGAGGAGGCACGCTGATGCCGAAGATCGCGATCGACCCGATCACGCGGATCGAAGGGCACCTGAGGATCGAGGCGCAGGTGGACGGCGGTCGAGTCGCCGAGGCCTGGAGCTCGAGCACTATGTTCCGCGGGATGGAGCTGGTGCTGAAGGGGCGAGACCCACGCGACGCTTGGCTGTTCGCCCAGCGAATCTGAGGGGTCTGAACGACGGTTCATGCCGCCTGCTCCGTGCGAGCAGTGGAAGACGCCCTCGGCATCACGGTGCCGGACAATGCCCGGATCATCCGGAATCTGATCTCCGGCATCCAGTACGTCCAGGACCATGTGATCCACTTCTATCACCTGCACGCCCTCGATTGGGTCGACATCACGAGCGCGCTCGGGGCCGATCCGGGTGAGACGGCGAAGCTCGCCCAATCCATCTCGTCGTGGCCGAAGTCGAGCGCGGTCTACTTCAAGGCGGTCCAGGACCGCCTGAAGCGGTTCGTCGAGTCCGGCCAGCTCGGCCTCTTCGCCAACGGTTACTGGGGCCACCCGGCCTACAAGCTGCCGCCCGCCGCCAACCTCATGGCGGTGGCGCACTATCTGGAGGCGCTCGACTGGCAGCGCGAGGTCATCAAGATCCACGCGATCCTCGGCTCGAAGAACCCGCACCCGCAGACCTACCTGGTCGGCGGCATGTCGATCCCCCTCGACCCGAACAGCGCGGCGGCGCTCAACGCCGACAAGCTCGCCCTCCAGCGCCAACTCTTGGTGACCGCAAAGGCGTTCGTCGACCAGGTCTACGTCCCCGACGTCCTCGCGATCGCGCCGTTCTACAAGGAGTGGGCGGGACTCGGTGCCGGAGCCGGCAACTATCTCGCCTACGGCGACTTCCCCATCGACACGAGCGGGGACCCCGCGCGACTCTGGCTTCCTCGCGGCGTGATCCTGAACCGAGATCTCTCGAGGGTCCACCCGATGGACCAGCGGCAGATCACCGAACAAGTGACGCACTCCTGGTACGAGTACAGCGACGGTGACGGCCGCGCCCGGCATCCGTGGGACGGGGAGACGAACCCGAAGTACACGGGTCCTAAGCCGCCCTACGAGTTCCTCGAGACCGACAAGAAGTACACCTGGCTCAAGGCCCCGCGCTACAACGGCCTGCCGATGGAAGTGGGGCCGCTCGCGCGTATGCTCGTGGCCTACGCCAGCGGCCACGCGGGTGTCAAGGCGGGGGTGGACGGCGTGCTCAAGGCCCTCGGCGTTGGCCCCGCCGCCCTGTCCTCCACGCTCGGCCGGATCGCCGCGCGTGCGATCGAGACCCAGCTCACCGCCGCGGAGCTGCTCACCTGGCACGATCAGCTCGTCGCCAACATGAAGCGCGGCGATCTCAAGATCCACAACGGCGCGAAATGGGACCCGGCCACATGGCCCAAGGAGGCCCAGGGATGGGGCTTTCACGAGGCGCCGCGCGGCGCTCTGGGCCACTGGGTGCGGATCAAGGACGGCGCCATCGTGAACTACCAGTGCGTCGTGCCATCCACCTGGAACGCCTCGCCGCGGGACGCGCAGGGCCAGCGCGGGCCCTACGAGGCGTCCTTGCTCAGCACGCCGGTGGTCGATCCGAACAAGCCCGTCGAGATCCTCCGCACGGTGCACTCGTTCGACCCGTGCATGGCGTGTGCGGTGCACGTGACGGGTTCCGCCCGCGAGCCCATCACACGGATCCAGGTGGTCTAGGCCCCGGCCATGGCCAGCGCGCTCGAGCGCATCTACGTCTGGGAGGTCCCGGTGCGCCTCACCCACTGGGTGAACGTGCTGGCGATCCTGGTCCTGTCCGCAACGGGTTTCTACATCGGCAACCCAATCCTCGGCGGACCCGTCTATCTCATGGCCTGGGTGCGCGGCGTCCATCGCATCAGCGCGTACACGTTGATCGCGAGCCTCGGGTTCCGAATCTACTGGGCGTTCGCCGGCAACATGTGGGCGTCGTGGCGAGCACTCTTTCCTTACTTCACGCGGGACGGCCGGCGCAGCATGGTCGAGACCTTCGTCTACTACACGTTCCTGCGCCGGGAACCGCCTGGCACGGTGGGACACAACCCCCTCGCCGGCATCGCCTACTCCGCGGTCGTTGCGCTGCTGGGTCTCGAGATCCTTACGGGCTTTGCCCTGCAGTCGTTCGGGGCCGGCGGCTGGCGGACCCTCGCGTTCGGCTGGGTCTTTGCAGTGGCGAGCGCGCAGACCGTCCGCCTCGCCCACCACATGATCATGTGGCTTCTGCTTGGCTTCATGCTCCACCACGTCTACAGCTCCCTCCTGATGGACGTCGAGGAGAAGAACGGCCTCATGACGAGTATCTTCAGCGGCTACAAGTTCGTGCGCCGGCGTACATGATCCTGGTGCTCGGCCTCGGCAACATCCTGCTCTCGGACGAGGGGATCGGCGTCTGGGTGGCCGAATCGCTCCGGCGCCGGTTCGAGTTTCCTCAGGAGGTCACGGTCCTCGAGGGCGGAACGCTCGGCCTCGACTTGCTCCCGCGCCTCGACGGGGTCGAGCGCCTGCTCCTGATCGATACGGTGAGGCTCGGGCGCGCGCCCGGTGAGCTCGTGAGACTCGAGGGTGAAGAGGTGCCCGCCGCGCTCGACGTCAAGGTCTCCCCGCACCAGCTCGGGGTGGGAGATCTCCTGGCGACGGCGCGGTTAATGGGCTCGGAGCCCATGCAGGTCGTGCTCTGGGGGATGGAGCCGGGGCGGCTCGAGCCCGGCACCGGCTTCTCGGAGCGCGTCAACGACGCGCTGCCGCGGCTCGAGGCCGCGGTGCTGGGTGAGCTCCACCGCTGGGGCGTGGACGGGCGGCCGGGCGAGGGGGAAGGGCCCCTGCCGGTCTGGTGGGAGGCGCCCGGAGTTTGGCGGTGACAATGACGAAGGTGGCGGCCTGTCGCGTTGCCGTTCGCGGCGTCGTGCAGGGGGTGGGGTTCCGCCCCTTCGTCCATCAGCTCGCCACCGGCTTCGGACTCACCGGCACGGTTCGCAACACCTCGCGGAGCGTGGAGATCGAGGTCGAGGGTGCGCCCAGCGCGATCGAGGCGTTTCTAGATGCGCTCGTCGTCCAGGCACCGCCGCTGGCCCACATCGATGACGTAGAGGTGGTGGAGGCCGCCTGCCGGGGCACGCGCACGTTCACGATCGATGGCTCGCGTGACGGCGCGGGGGTTCTGCCGGTCCCGCCCGATGTGGCGACCTGTCCGGCGTGCCTGCACGAGGTCCTGGATCCGCGCGATCGACGCTTCGGCTATCCGTTCACGAACTGCACGCACTGCGGCCCGCGCTTCACCCTCATCCGCGCGATGCCCTACGACCGGGCCCGGACGACGATGGCTGATTTCGCGATGTGCGAAGCATGCCGCCGAGAGTACGAGGACCCGGCGAACCGCCGTTTTCACGCCCAGCCGAACGCTTGTCCGGAATGCGGCCCGCGGCTCACGCTCGTGGACCCGACGGGGCGGCCGCTCTCCGGGGACCCGCTCCTCGAGACCCGGCGACTCCTCGCCGCCGGAGGCATCGTGGCGATCAAGGGTGTCGGCGGGTTCCACCTCGCGTGCGACGCCACGAGCGACGCGGCAGTCGGGCGGTTGAGGGAACGCAAGGGTCGCGAAGCGAAGCCGCTGGCCGTGATGGTGCCCGACGAAGCCACGGCCCGCCGCGTTTGCGCGATCAGCGACGACGAGTGGGCGCTCCTCGCCTCGCCGGCGCGTCCGATCGTGCTCCTCGCCGAACGGCCGGGCTCCGGGGTCGCGCGGTCGGTCGCACCGGGACTCGCCGTGCTCGGGCTCATGCTCCCATACGCACCGCTGCACCACCTCTTCTGGCAGGGGGGGCGAGGCTGTCCGGAGATCCTCGTCATGACGAGTGGGAACCGGAGCGAGGCGCCGATCGCCACCGCTGACGACGACGCGCTCCGTCGCCTGGGCCCGATCGCCGATGCCGTCCTCCTCCACGACCGCCCGATCCAGACGCGCTGCGACGATTCGGTGACGCGCGTCGCGGCCGGGGCCGAGCTGCCGGTGCGCCGTTCGCGCGGCTCCGCGCCGGTCCCGGTACGCTTGCCCTTCGAGACGCGGCCGCTCCTTGCCTGTGGCGCCGAGCTCAAGAGCACGGTTTGCCTGGCCCGCGGACCCTACGCGTTCCTTTCGCCGCACATCGGGGATCTCGGGAACTACGACACGTACGCATCCTACATCGCGATGGTCGGCCACCTGGCGGCGCTCTTCGGCGTTCGCCCGGAGGCCGTCGCGCACGATCTGCACCCCGGCTACCTGTCCACGCGGTTCGCGCTTGAGTACGATCCGACCCTGCCACGCATCGCGGTCCAGCACCACCATGCTCATGTCGCTGCCTGCATGGCCGAGCACCGCCTGACCGGCCCCGTGATCGGCGTGGCGTTCGACGGGACCGGCTACGGCTCGGACGGCGCGGTGTGGGGTGGGGAGATCCTGGTGGCCGACTATGCGGGCTTCGAGCGCGCCGCCCACCTCGCATACGTCTCCCTGCCCGGGGGCGATCTCGCCGTCCGGGAGCCGTTCAGAATGGCGCTCGCGCATCTCGCGCACGCTTCCTGCGGCTGGGATCCCGCACTGCCCCCGGTCGCCACCGCAACCGACGAGGAGCGGCGGATCATCGCGCGCCAGATCGACCGCCGGCTGAACGCGCCGCCGACCTCGAGCGTGGGCCGACTCTTCGACGCCGTCGCCTCGCTTCTGGGAGTGCGCCATCGCGCCCGGTACGAAGCCCAGGCGGCCATCGAGCTGGAGGCCGTGGCGATTCCCGGCGATTACGGTTGCTATCCGGTCGAGCTCGGAGCCGGCGAGCCGACCGTCATCGATCCATCGCCGGTGGTGCGCGGCATCGTCCGGGATCTCCAGCACGGCGTCGCGGTCCCGGTCGTGGCCGCACGCTTTCATGCGTCGGTGACGGCGATGATCCACGTCGCGTGCGAGCGACTCCGGGGCCGCACCGGGCTGGGCCGCGTCGTGTTGAGTGGCGGCGTGTTCCAAAACGTCACGCTCCTGGCGGGCGCCTGTCGCGGTCTGAGAACCGCCGGCTTCGAGGTGTTCAGCCACCACCGGGTCCCGCCGAATGACGGCGGCATCGCTCTCGGCCAGGCGGCCGTCGCCCACGCGCGACTCGGGTAGCGAGGAGCTGAATCATGTGCCTGGGTGTGCCGGGAAAGATCGTCGACATCTACGAGGTGGCGGGGCTCCGGATGGGACGGGTGGACTTCGGGGGCGTGGTGAAGGAGGCCTGCCTCGAGTACGTCCCCGACGCGGAGGTCGGCGAGTACACGGTCATTCACGTCGGCTTCGCGATCGGGCGTCTCGACGAGGCCGAGGCGCAGCGGTCGCTCCAGTTCCTCCGGGACGCGGGGTTTCTCTCGACCGAGCTCGGCGACGGCACGGCGGAGGGTGGATTGTGAAGTACGTGACCGAGTTCCGCGACGGCGCGCGCATCCGCCCGACGATCGACGAGATCCGCCGCACGGTGACGCGCCCGTGGACGATCATGGAGGTCTGCGGCGGGCAGACCCACTCGATCGTGAAAAACGGCCTCGACGAGCTGCTCCCGGGCGAGATCCACTTGGTCCACGGGCCCGGCTGTCCCGTCTGCGTCACCCCGCTCGAGACGATCGATCGGGCGATCGCGATCGCCTCGCGCCCGGAGGTCACGTTCGTCTCCTTCGGAGATATGCTCCGCGTGCCGGGCTCCACGTCTGACCTCCTCCGGGTGAAATCGGCCGGCGGCGACGTCCGCGTCGTGTACTCGCCGCTCGATGCGGTCCGCCTGGCCCAGATGCGGCCGGACCGCGAGGTGGTCTTCTTCGGGATCGGCTTCGAGACCACGGCGCCCGCCAACGCGATGGCCATTCGCCAGGCCGCGCGGCTCGGGCTCCGGAATTTCTCGATGCTCGTCTCGCACGTGCTGGTCCCGCCGGCGATCGTGGCACTCCTGAGCTCGCCCGAGAACCTCGTGCAGGCCTTTCTGGCCGCCGGTCACGTCTGCACGGTGATGGGCTGGACCGAATACGAGCCGATCGCGGCGCGCTACGGGGTCCCGCTCGTCGTCACCGGATTCGAGCCGCTCGACATCGTGCAGGGTACGCTGATGGCGGTGCGTCAGCTCGAGAGCGGGCGCGCGGAGGTCGAGAATCAGTACACGCGCTCGGTCCACCGCGACGGGAACGCGGCAGCGCAGGCCGTCCTCCGCGAGGTCTTCGACGTGTGCGATCGCAAGTGGCGCGGGATCGGCGAGATCCCGATGAGCGGGTTGCGGGTCAGCGGGCGCTTCGCCACGTTCGACGCGGAGCGCCGGTTTCCGGTTGGCGAAGTCACGACCGAGGAGTCCTCGATCTGCATCGCCGGCCTGGTGCTCCGCGGCCAGAAGAAACCGGGCGAGTGCCCCGCCTTCGGCAGTCTCTGCACGCCGGAGCGCCCGCTCGGCGCCCCGATGGTCTCGTCGGAGGGCGCCTGCGCCGCCTACTATCACTACGGCCGCTACCGGGTCGCGCACGCCTGAGGACGTCGCCATGGACCTGTCCTGCCCGCTGCCGCTGACCGAGTCCACGCGCGTGCTCCTGGGGCATGGGAGCGGCGGCCGGCTGTCGGCCGACCTCGTCCGCCGGTTCTTCCTGCCGCGCTTCACGAACCCGTATCTCGACCGCCTCGACGACCAGGCGGTCCTGGACGTCGCCGGGCAGCGGCTCGCGTTTACGACTGACTCGTTCGTGGTGCGCCCGCTCTTCTTTCCCGGGGGCGACATCGGCCGGCTGGCCGTGAATGGGACGGTCAACGATCTTGCGATGGCGGGCGCCCGGCCGCACTATCTCAGCGCCGCATTCATCCTCGAGGAGGGGCTCCCGCTCGACGACCTCGCGGCGATCCTCGACTCGATGCGTACCGCCTGCCAGGAAGCGGGTGTGCTCCTGGTCACGGGCGACACCAAGGTCGTCGACAAGGGCAGTGGCGACCAGTGCTTCATCAATACCGCCGGCATCGGCGTCCTCGAGCACCCGTGGCTGCTCTCGGCTGACCAGGCCCGCCCCGGGGACCGTGTCGTGCTCAGCGGGGCCATCGGTGACCACGGCATGGCGGTCATGTCCCGACGCGAGGGACTCGAGTTCGAGGCGGAGATCACGAGCGACACGGCACCGCTCTGGAGCCTGGTCGGCAACATGCTCGAGGGGAGCTCCGGGATCCGCTGCCTTCGGGATCCTACCCGAGGCGGGGTCGCGTCCACACTGAACGAGCTCGCCCTCGCCTCCGGCGTCGGCATCGAGATCGACGAGGAGCGAATACCCGTCCGCCCGCCGGTGTATGCGGCCTGCGAGCTCCTCGGCCTCGACCCTCTCTACGTCGCCAACGAAGGCAAGCTCGTGGCCATCGTGGGACCGGAGGAAGCCGACGCTGTCGTCGGACGAATGCGTCGACATCCGCTCGGGGTGGACGCGTCGGTCATCGGTGTCGTGACCGAGCGGCATCCGAAGATGGTCGTGATGCGCACACGCGTCGGTGGCACGAGGGTGGTCGATCTGCACCCGGGGGAGATCCTGCCACGCATTTGTTGAGAACGTGAACCCGCGAAGGGCCGCCGCTCGCGCTCACCCGGCGGGCGTCAGCGCGGCGAAGGCCCCCGCGGTGTCGAGCGCTCGCGGATGCCGCTCCGGCGTCACCTGGGCACGACCGTGGCGGCAGCCGAGGTCGCGGGCGTGTTTCAAATCCCCGCGTGCGCCTTGTCGCACCTGCTACAGCTGCGGTGGCCGGGCGATCTTCTGCTCCGGACCCTCCAGCATCTCCTTCCGCTGCGCCAACCACGCTCTCGTGCGCGGGATGGCGAAGAGCACCGGGAACATCTCGACGGGGAAGCCGAGGGCGCCATAGATCAGTCCGGAGTAGAGATCGGCGTTCGGCCAGAGCTTGCGCGACACGAAGTATTCGCCGGATCTGCGGAAGACCTGAGATGTCCTCGTTCTCCTCTTTCTCCGTGCTATGTGGCCACCAGCCGATGTCCGGGGCCCGATCCCGCGTGTCCCTCACAGCAATAGAGCCGACGATCCCACCCCTTTCTCCGCAGGCCCTACCCACATCCAGAGCAATGGGGCTGCCACGCAAACAACGGGGTTTCGATAGTTAGCATCTGACGCGGTTGCTGTTTCGGGGGTGCCGCCATCTAGTCGAAGTCAGCCCCCTCAATTTCACACGGCATGTGTACGACCGGTGAGCACGTCCGCTGTCCGGCTTCCACTCAGCATGCCCCGTCTAGGGGCGCCTCGTAGTACATTTGCGCCATTGTTCCCGTTGGGAACCGAGAATTAACATCGGCAATTGCCGAGCGAGATCGACGGCTATTGCCCCAATTCCATCAGGAAGGGGTCGCGAATGATGCAAAGCGTGAGACGGACGATCCTCGCTATCGCCATTCTCGTCGCGCCGCTCGGCGGGGCCTCCGCGCAGCCGGTGATGAGTCCCAGCCAGGACCCGCTCGCGGGCTCGCAGGTGTTTGGATCCAAGGGCTGCATCAAATGCCACTCGGTGAACGGGGTCGGCGGGAAGGTAGGACCCGACCTCGGACGCGCGTTGAAGCCGCGTTCATTCGTCGATCTCGCGACCGCCATGTGGAATCACCTCCCGGGGATGACCGAACGGATGCGACGGCTCGGCATCACACGTCCGGTGCTGGACTCCAAGGAGGCCGGCGACCTGGTCGGATTCCTCTATACGCTGAACTACTTCGACGTCCCCGGGAACGCCGACGCGGGCAGGCGCCTCTTCTCCGAGAAGCGCTGCGTGGTCTGCCATACCGTGCGCGGCACCGGTGGGGTGGTCGGACCCAATCTGGATCACCTGCAGCAGTTCCGCTCGCCCATCTTCGTGGCGGCCGCGATGTGGAACCACGGTCCCCAGATGGCGGAGAAGATGAAAGAGCGGGGGATCGAGCGACCGACCTTCACGGGGAAGGAGCTGCGCGATCTCATCGCATTCCTGGCTCCCGCGACGGCGGGCCCGGAGGAAGGGCCGCTCTACGTACTGCCCGGTAACGCTGAGGTCGGGCGGCAACTCTTCGCGGAGAAGCGCTGCGTCGAATGCCACGCGGTCGGCGGAGCGGGTGGCCGCGTGGGGCCGGATCTGGTCGAGCGCGGGGTCCGGGAGAGCCCACTGGAGTTCGCGGCGACGATCTGGAACAAGGCGCCCGCCATGGCGGCGGCCATGCAGCCCAGGGGAATAAGCGTGCCCCAGCTGACCCCCGAGCAGATGGCCGATATCGTCGCGTACCTGTACTCGGTCCGTTACTTCGCGGGCGGGAGCGTCCAGCAGGGATATGCCGTCGCGGCCCAGAAGGGATGTCTGAACTGCCACGCCCTGCGGGGCGAGCGCGGCAAGCCCGCCGGCGACCTGACCAAAGGAAAGGAGCTGAGCTCGCCGGCCGCAGTGCTGGCTGCCCTCTGGAACCACGCGGTGGTCACGCCTACCGTTGCCGGAAAGAAGGCCGAGTGGCCGGTACTCAAGCCTCAGGAGATGGCCGACCTCATCGCGATGCTCCAGTCCGTCACCCAGCCGCCGAAAGCCCGCTGATTGCACGATGATCGGACTCGGGCTCGCCGGAGCCCTGCTGCTCGCTGGCGCAGTCTGGGCGGGCCCGGCGCAAGCCCAGCCGGCGGACGCGTGCGCGGCCTGTCACCTCGAGACCGGGGACGAGCGACTCGCCGCTCCTGCGAGGACCTTCGACGGCGACATCCACAAGGCGAAAGGCTTCGGCTGCGTCGACTGCCACGGGGGCGACAGTCGGCAGACCGGCATGGAGGCCATGGATCCTCGCAAGGGCTTCATCGGCAAACCGTCCCACCAGCAAGTCATCCAGGTCTGCGGCCGGTGCCACTCGGATGCCGGTTTCATGAAGCGCTACAATCCGTCGCTGCGGGTGGATCAGGTGGCGGAGTTCGCCACCTCGGTCCACGGCCGGCGTCTCAGGGAGCTCGGCGATCCGAAGGTGGCGACCTGCGCGAGCTGCCATCCGGCCCACGGGATCCGACCACGGTCCGATCCGAAGTCGAGCGTGCACCCGCTCCACGTCGCCGACACCTGCGGCGGCTGCCACGCCGACGCGAAGTACATGGCCGGCTACAAGATCCCCACCGACCAGCTGGAGAAGTACAAGACGAGCATCCACTGGGCGGCGATGACGACCAAGGGCGACCTCTCCGCGCCGACGTGCAATGGCTGTCACGGAAATCACGGCGCGGTGCCCCCCGGAGTGGGGTGGGTCGGCAATGTGTGCGGGCAGTGCCACACCGTGCAGGCCGACCTGTTCAAGTCGAGCGTCCACGTCAAGGCGTTCACCGACCTGGGGACCCCGGGCTGCGCCACGTGCCACGAGAACCACGCGATCCACGCGCCGGGAGACTTCATGCTGGGGCTCGGCGACAAGGCAGTGTGCACGAACTGTCATGGTCCCGACGACAAGGGAGGCAAGAGTGCGGTCGAGATGCGCGCGCTGATCGACTCCCTCCGGGTCGAGTCGGACAAGGCGGGGGCGCTCCTGCAGCGCGCGGAGCGGGCGGGCATGGAGGTCAGCCAGGCGGAGTTCGATCTGAACGGTGCCCGAGACGACCTGATCAAGGCGCGAGCGGCCGTTCACTCGTTCAGGATCGACGCCGTGAAGCAGGCTGTCGATTCGGGGCTGGCGGTGAGCGCCAAGGCCCACGGCCGTGGAATCCGCGCTCTGGGGGAGCTGGGGTTCCGGCGCAAGGGGCTCGCAGTCTCTCTCGTGGTCATCGTCGCGCTGATCGTGGGACTCGTGCTCAAGATCAGGCAGGTCGAACGGCGCGCGGCCGTCAGATCGCGGGCGGGGGAGGCCCCTCATGACTGAGCATGTGCTCGAGCCCGACGAAAACCGCCGGGGATTCATCAATTGGCTGCTCGGCACCAGCGCGGTGGCCTTCGCGCTCTCGGTCTTCTATCCGGTGGCGAGCTATCTGGTGCCGCCCACGGTCGGGGAGTCCACCGCGGGGACCGTGACGCTGCCCATCAAGCCGGACGACGTAAAACCCAACACGGGAGAGATCTTCAAGTTCGGAAGCCGCCCCGGCATATTGATCCGGACGGCGGGCGGTGACCTCCGAGCCTTCTCCGCGGTCTGCACCCATCTGAACTGCACCGTGCAGTACCGGTCGGATCTCAGCCAGATCTGGTGCGCGTGCCACAACGGACACTACGACCTGAACGGCAAGAACGTCGCGGGGCCGCCCCCGCGCCCCCTGGACACGTTCGTGGTCAACGTCCGCGGCACCCAGATCGTCGTCAGCAAGAGCGCCTGACCATGGGGCCGGGCGCGCGACACGGCCGGCTCTGGATGTGGCTCGACGAGCGCATCGGGCTCGAGGAGCTCGAGAAGCTCGCCCGGAAGAAGGAGATCCCGATCCACCGGCACAGCATCTGGTACTACCTGGGGGGCATGACGCTCTTTCTCTTCATCGTCCAGGTATCGACCGGCATCCTGTTGCTGCTCTACTATCGCCCGAGCGCGGAGGAAGCGTTCGAGTCGGTCCAGTTCCTGATGGCCGAGGTCCAGTTCGGCTGGCTCATCCGCTCCATCCACTCGTGGGCCGCCAATCTCATGATCTTCACCCTCTTCGTCCACCTCTTCAGCGTGCTGCTGCTCAAGGCTTACCGGCCTCCCAGGGAGATCACGTGGTTCTCGGGCGTCGCGCTGCTCGGTCTGGCGATGGGGTTCGGGTTCACGGGCTACCTGCTGCCGTGGAACGAGCTCGCCTACTTCGCGACCAAGGTGGGGACGGAGATCACCAGCGCCGTTCCCGGGATCGGGCGGTTCGCGGGTCGTCTGCTCCGCGGCGGGGACGAGGTGACGGGGGCCACCCTGACGCGCTTCTACGGGATCCACGTCGCGATCCTGCCGGCCACCGCGGTGGCGCTGCTGGGCCTGCATCTGTACCTCGTGCAGCGCCACGGAATGAGCGTGCCCCCCGATGTCGAGGGCAAGGGCGAGGCTCCTCGCGTGATGCCGTTCGTCCCGAACTTCCTGCTCCGTGACGTCGTGGGGTGGCTCTCGGCGCTGGCGATCCTGGCCGCGCTCGCCGCGTTCTTCCCGGCGGAGCTCGGCAAGAAGGCGGATCCCTTCTTGCCAGCGCCCGCGGGGATCAGGCCGGAGTGGTACTTCATGTTCATGTTCCAGACGCTCAAGTACTTGCCGAGCCACATCTTCGGAATCGAGGGCGAGGTCGCGGGCATCCTCGGTTTCGGACTCGGTGGCCTCTTCCTCTTGCTCGTTCCCGTCCTGGACCGCCGGGCGGCGCAGGGCGGACCGGGTCGCGTGTTCACCTGGATCGGGATCGCGATCATCGTATACATGGTCCTGTTCACCGTTTTGGGCTACACGGCGGGCGCGACCAAGTGACTGCGCGGCACCACGGCCCGCTCCTGCTCGGGATGGCCCTCGTCCTCGCCGGCATCGGAGCCGAAAGCGCGGCCGCCGCGGACAATCCCGGCGACGCGATGCGCGGACAGGCGGTCTTCACGGCCAAGCAGTGCGTGCGCTGTCACGCGGTCAGAGGCCAGCCGAGCGTGGGGCCGCCCCTCGAAGAGCTGAGACGACCCCAGGGTGCCTACGAACTCGCCGGCCGCTTCTGGAATCACGCCCCCGCGATGTTCACGACGCTGAGGAGCGAGGGGATCGCGTGGCCGGAGATCGGTTTCGCGGAGATGGCCGACCTGATGGCGTATCTCCAGGCGGATCCGGCCCGGGACCCGGCGCCCGATTTCTTCCAGGGCCAGACGCTCCTCGTCAGGAAGGGATGTCTCAAATGCCATCGGTATCGCGGGGAGGGTGGCTCCGTGGCGATCGAGCTGACCGAGGCCTATGCCGGCTATCAGTCGACCGTAGCCTGGGCTGCCGCGGTGTGGAGTCACGCGCCCCGCATGGCCGAGGAGGCCCGGCGCATGGGCCTCCTTTACCCGCGCTTCTCGGGAGAGGAGATGGGGAATCTGGTCGGGCTCCTTCGGAGCTCCGTCAGGGCACCGTGACGATCGACACCCAGGAGGAGAACACATGAGGTACCAGCTCGCTCTTTTCGCGTTCAGCGCAGGTGTCGTGATCTGCCTGCTCGCAGCTCCATCTGCCGAGGCCCAGGTCAAGCCGCCCGCCGACTTCAAGTTCGAGGGGGCCAAGGACAGTCCCGGGCCGGTGAACTTTAGCCACGAGGATCACAAGGAGAGAGTCGGCGGGTGCACCGCGTGCCACATCAAGATCTTCAAGATGAAGAAGGGAGCAGACGCTCCCTTCACGATGGAGAGGATGAAGAACGGGCAGTTGTGCGGGGCCTGTCACAACGGCACGACTGAGGTCAAGGGGAAGGTCGTCTTCGCGGCGACCGACAAGGCCAACTGCGAGCGGTGCCACAAGAAGTGACGGGCCGCGAAGAGGCGCCTGCCGCGCGCCGGCGGGTTCATCGCTGGCGCGCGGTCTGGATCCTCTTCGCGGTCGTGGTGGTCGTCGGAGGCGCCGCATTGACCGGCCTCTGGCATGTGAGCGCGAGTCCGCAATTCTGCAACTCCTGCCACATCATGCGCCCCTACGTCGACGCCTGGAAGGTGTCCAAGCACAACGGGGTGGCGTGCGTGCAGTGTCACTATCCGCCCGGTCTCCGCGACACGCTCTGGGTCAAGTTCCAGGCGATCAGTCAGGTTGCCAAGTGGGCGACGCAGACCTACAGCTCGAAGCCGTTCGCCGTCGTGGAGGACGCCAGCTGCTTCCGCTCGGGCTGCCATTCGGCGGCCCAGCTCGAAGGGCGGGGAGTGGTCATCTTCGGACGGGGTGTTCGCTTCGACCACCGCCCGCACCTGGACTCGACGAAGATGGGCCGGCAGCTGCGCTGTACGAGCTGCCACTCGCAGATCGTCGTAGAAAAGCATTTCGAGGTCTCGACGTCGACCTGCTTCACCTGTCACTTCAAGGGTCGGAAGAACGACCGGGACATCGCGGCGGTGGCGGGCTGCACCGGCTGCCACGAGCTCCCGACGCGTGAGATCACGGTCAGCTCGATCAAGTTCGACCACGCCCAGGTCGTCCAGCGTGGCGTGGGCTGCGAGAAGTGCCACCTGAACGTGGTCGAGGGACAAGGGGAAGTGCTCCGGGAGCGCTGTCTCACCTGCCACAACCAGCCGGATCGGATCGCGCGCTACGGCGACAAGGCGCTATTGCACACGGCTCACGTCACCGTGCGGTCCATCGACTGCACTCGGTGCCACGGCGAGATCAAACACCGGTTGCCGCCACCGATGAGCGTGCCGACCGCGGCCGACGAGGCGGGAGAACGCCTGGCCATGCCGAGCGGCCGATGAGGCGCCTGGCAGTCTTGTCGACACTGCTGGGACTGCTGGTCGCGTCGCCGGGCGTTGCCACGCCGCAGGGCTCCAGACCCCCGGCCGCGCCGTCGCCGGCCGTGGCGGTGCACGGGGGCGATCTCGATTGCCGCCAGTGCCATCAGGGCAATCACCAGGGAGTGGTGCGGATGTACCTCGGGATGGGCGGACGGGGCACCCCGATGATCCCGAGCCACATGTTCCAGGTGCGGGTGCAGTGCGTCGCCTGCCACATCGCCCCGAAGGGCGACGAGGGGCCTGCCCCGCTCGTGGCACAGACGTTCAGGCCCACCGACCAGGCCTGCGTCGACTGCCACGGCGAGAAGTACCGTGGGATGCTCCGGCGCTGGGCGGATACGCTCGGCCAGATGCGCGAGATCCTCGCCCCGAAGCTGGCTGCGGCCCGGGTTGCATTGGCCGAGAGCGGCGCCAACCCGAAGCAGGCAAGAGCGCGCGACCTGACGAACGACGCCGAGTACAACATCCAGTTCGTTGTCCTCGGCAAGGGCGTCCACAATGTCTTCTATGCAGCGGATCTGCTCAAGCTGGCCAACGGGTGGTTGGACGAGGCGTTGCCGCTGCTGGGGAAGTCGCCGATCAAGGGTAACGACGCGCTGGTCCGCGGCGGTTACTGCGCAGTGATGTGCCATTCGAGCTTGGGGGTCAGGCAGCGGGAGACCGTGACCTTCCAGAAGCGAGCCCTCCCGCACGTGCGGCACGTCACCGAGTTCGGGGCGGTGTGCACGGCGTGCCACTCGGCAGAGACCCACAAGGTGGTGTCCGCAACGCCAGCCACGTGCACGGCGTGTCATCACAGCGCCCAGAACGACCGCTGCGAGTCCTGTCATCGCGCCCAGAGCGACTTCTACCGGGGTCGGGTCGGTGCGACGCTGGTGAAGATGGAGCCCAACCCCATGGCCGCCGCGGTCGGCTGCACCGGATGTCACGACTGGTCGAAGAAGCACTCCCGTCGGGCGGTGGGCGAGCAGTGCGTCGGTTGCCACGACGCTGCGTACATGAGTTTTTTCAGCGAGTGGACCACTGGCCTCGATAGGCTGAGCGCCGAGACGACCCAGGCGGTCAAGCGAGCCGGGGTGGCGGTGGCACGGCAGCGGCGGGCACGGCACCCGGTTCCGGAGATCGAGGCGCTGCTGCGCCAGGCCCAGGAGGCGCTAGGGCTGGTCCAGCGGACGCGGGGTGTACACAACCCGGCCGGCGCTGAGGCCCTCCTGGAGGTCGCGCGGCAGAAGGCGGACACAGCTGCCGCGGAGGCCGGGAAGCCCTAGCAACCCGCTCCCGCGGCCCGGCGAGAGGACATGAGCGATCAGTCGCGCTGGCCGTCCCTCGAGGACACGTACGCCCGCCCGGGCCAGATCAAGAAGCTCAAGCGCCGGCTTCAGGCGGTCCTCGCGGCCATCGAAGCCCTTGACGCCGACCTGACCGCACGACGCCTAGGAGCCGACGAACATGGGCGGCGACGGGCCGAGCGGGAGCGCGAGGCAGGTCGTCTTCTCGCGACCATCCGACGGGCGCAGGCCGATGCCCGTGGACGGTCGGTGAAGCAGGCGGGCATCAGCGGCGGGCGCCGGCCCGCCTGGATGCTCAGCCCACCGGGGGTCGTCGCGGCGGGCTGTGCGCTCCTCGTGGCTGGTATCGGTGGGGGCGTGGCGGTCAGCCGCTGGCTCGCCGAAGGACGAAGGCCGACGGTGCCTGTCGCGCGTCCTGCTTCGACGGCCGACCCCGGGCAGACAGCGCTTATGACCCGCATCGACCTCGGCGCGCTCCGTCAGGCAGCGGGATCCGAGGACGCGGCGATTCCCACGCTGCTGGAGATGGCACACGGCGCTCTCGACCAGGGCCGGCTCGACGAGGCCCGCAGTACGTACCAGCGCGTGCTCGCGCGGGATCCTCGAAATGTCGAAGCGATCACGCATCTCGCGGCAGTTCTCTATCAGGAAGGGCAGGTGGACGAGGCGCTCGTCAAGGTGGAGGAGGCGCTCCGTATCGATCCCGCCTACATCCACGCCCACTGGGACCGGACTCAGTACCTGTTCTACGGCAAGCGGGACTTTCCCGGGGCCGTCAAGGCGGCGGAGGCATTCCTGCAGCTTGTACCCAAGGGGCCGGACGCTGACAGCGTGCGCAGGCTGATGAGAGCGGCCCAGGCGGAGGCGGTCAAGGGCCGGATCAACTAAACGGCCAGAGCCGGCCGTCCGGCTGCCGGAGGCCGAGGTGTTCCCATTCCGCCGACATGGGTGCCGGTGACCTCGACCGCCACGCACTCGGCGGGGCCGCCTGGCCCAGGGATCCGATACTGGGCGCTTCGCCGCGCCGGCGGTCATCGGGCGGAGGTGACAACCGTGCCAGTGTGCATCCGCGAACTGCGCCACCGCGCGGAAATGAAGCAAACGCACTATTGTTTCTGTCTCCTCCAATCCAATAGACTCGGCCGCGGTTTCGTTGCTGGCGCTATTCGCGCGAGGTTCCCGGGCCGGACAGCGGGAGGCAGGATGCTGTGACGGGGAGCCGTTGGCGGATGTTGATCGGCATCGGGACGGTCTTGGCCGGGCTCGTCCTGGGCGTGGGCTTCGGCTGCTCCCCGCGTACCCAGCAGCTGGCCTCACAGCCGGCTCCGCAGTCGACTGCCCCTTTCGCACTCGCGTCCGCCGAGGACTACGTCGGCTCGGCGACCTGTCAAGCTTGCCACGCGGAGTCCTATCAGACATTCTCGCATACCCGGATGGGCCGCCTCATGCTCCACCAGGCCCGCGACACCAAGCAGGCGATGGGCTGCGAGGGTTGCCATGGCCCAGGCCGCGCGCACGTCGACGCGGGCGGTGGCAAGGGCAAGGGCGGGCTGATCACCTTCGCCAAGAACGACCCCACATCCGTGGAGACGCGCAACGCCGTCTGCCTCGGCTGCCATACCAAGGGTGCTCGCATCTTCTGGAAGGGGAGCGCGCACGAATCCCGCGACGTCGCGTGCACCAACTGCCACAAGGTGATGGACAACGTCTCGCCGCAGAACCAGCTCATCAAGGCGAACGTGCTCGAGACCTGCGGCACCTGCCATCTCCAGAAGCGGGCGCAGCAGATGCGCTCCTCGCACATGCCGCTGCGCGAGGGCAAGATGACGTGCACCTCGTGCCACAACCCGCACGGTACCGTCACGCCCTCGCTCCTGAAGGAGATCTCGCTCAACGACACCTGCTTCAACTGCCACGCGGAGAAGCGCGGTCCGTTTCTTTGGAGCCACGCGCCCGTGACGGAGAGCTGCGCAAACTGCCACGACCCTCACGGGTCAAACCATCCCTCGCTGCTCAAGGCCATGGTGCCGAGGCTCTGCCAGGAGTGTCATGTGACTGCGTCGCATCCGACGCGGCCCTACGGGCGCGACACCGGCTCGCAGAAGTTCGTGATGGGCAACGCCTGCGTCAATTGCCACTCGAACATCCACGGCTCGAACGACCCGGCCGGCTACGTGTTCACGCGGTAGGGGGCGCTATGCGATCGACGCGAACCGCGCAAGTGCTTCTCGCGGCCGGCATGCTCCTGGTCGCGACTAGTGTCGCCTTCGCCCAGACGGAGCCTCCAAAGACCGACGACAGCGGGTGGCAGGGATGGAAGCTCGAGGGCTACGGCGAAGCCGGCTTCCGATTCCTCCCCGAGGATCCGAACCACAAGCAGGATGCCAAGTTCGAGGAGTACCGCGACATCAATCAGGGGCTCTACCTCGAGGACATGAGGGTCCGCCTCTACCGGCCCGACGAGAAGTATTCGGTCGAGCTGAGCGGCAAGGACTGGGGATTGAAGACCCAGGAGTTCCACCTGCTGGGCGAGCAGCTTGGCGTCTGGCAGGCGGGTTTCGACTGGGACCAGATGCGTCACATCTACTCCACCACGGCGAGGACCCTCGAGACCGAGTTCGGAGACGGAACCGTATGGAAGCTCCCGGCTTCCCGACCCACGCTGCCGTTCTGGAACAACGCTGCGGCCGGTCTCGGGGACGTCGGCGTGCAGTGGAATACCGCGCACGTGTTCTTCAAGAGCAGTCCGACGGAGGCGCTCGACATTCAGGCTGACTACACGCGCATTCACAAGGATGGCGAGCGGCCTCAGGGCATGGCCTTCGGCAGCCCCGGGGGCATCTTCCTCCAGATCCTCGAGCCCATCAACCAGACGATCCACGATTTCAGGCTGCGCGCCAGCTGGGTGACCGAGCAGTGGCAGCTCCAGCTCGGCTACACGCTGTCGCTCTTCGTGGAGGATGACCCGTTCTTCCGGGCGGACAACCCGTGCAACCCGATCAGCTCGGTGCCTCCGCCCTCCTCACTGGGAGCGTGCCCGGCCGTCGGCACCACCGCGCAGTTCGGGACGATGTCGCTGCCGCCCAGCAACCAGGCTCATACCGTGAGCCTCTCCGGCGGCGTGAACCTGCCGATGCACACGCGGCTCAACGCCAATGTGAGCTACAGCCTCCGCCTCCAGGACGACCCCTTCCTGCAGCAGACGTACTCGAACAGCCTGTCTCTGTCGACGCCGAGCGTCCGGCTACCGGCAAAGAGCTTGGGCGGGGACGTGCAGATCGGCCTGTTGAACCTGACTTTGACGAGCCGGCCGCTCCCGGCGCCCGTCACCTTCACGACCAAGTACCGTCTCTACAGCTTCAACGACTGGAGTCGCCAGCCGTCCTTCGAAGGATACCTGCTGAACGACCAGGGCAGCGTCTCGTTCCCGGGGCCCGGGCCCGAGCCGTTCAGGTCGGTGCGCGAAAGCTATACCAAGCAGAACGGGGACCTGGATGCCCGCTGGAAGATCGCCGCACCCGCGGCCCTCACGGTCGGCGCGGCTTGGGAGGAGTGGCTACGGAGCGACGTGCGCGAGGTGCCGAAGAGTGACGAGTTCTTCGCCAAGGCCGCGCTCGATTACTCGCCGAACGACTGGCTGTTGATTCGCGCGACGTACCTGCCCTCGTTCAGGCGAATCAGCCGATACAACACGGACGCACAGCGCGAGGTGGAGAACAACGCCCCACCTGGGGAAGGCAATGGCGGCTCGACGACCGCGCCGGTCCAGTCGTTCCTCCTTCGCAAGTACGACGAGTCCGACCGGGACCGCCAGCGGGCGGACCTGATGGTCCAGTTCACTCCCCTGGAGGGCCTAACCTTCACGCCGTCGTTTAGCTACCGATGGGACAGGTACCTCGATCCCAGCTTCACCATGGGCAACATGCTCGGGCTGCAGAACGAGGTGACGTGGTCGGCGGGCATGGATGCATCGTGGACTCCGTCGAAGTGGCTGTCGCTCGAGTCGGGCTACATGTACGAATCCAACTTCCAGAAGATGCAATCGCGAAACCGGTACATCACCGCTCCCGGCATCGGGGATACGCCGGCGGCCAACTGGATCTCCGACATGACCGATACGGTTCAGACCGTGCACCTGTCCGCGAAGGCCACGCTGATTCCGGACAAGCTCGATCTGAAGCTCAGCGGGAACTACTCGTATGCACTCGGGACCGTGGAGACGCGGAACCCGAACCTGGCGGGCGCGAACAACATCTCGCCAGCCGTGAACGGGAACACGCTCGCCCAGCGGTTCCCGGCCTACACAGACAGCCTGCTCCGTCTGGAGGCCGCCCTCGTGTACAAGCTGACGAAGAACCTGACGGCAAAGCTCTACTACATCTACGAGACGTACAACCAGCGCGACTGGCAGACCGACACGCTGAATCCCTTTCTGCCGGGCGTGGCGAGCATCTATCTGGGTAGCAACCCCAGCAACTACTCGGCGCAGATCGTCGGCGCGACGCTCCGCTACAAGTTCGAGTAGGCGCGATCCCGCCGCCACCTCGGCCGGTGGCGTGTTTGCTCAGAGCAGGTGGTGGCGAGTCGCGCAGGCGACCGCTTCCAGTCGGTTGTGGACGCCGAGCTTCGTCAGGATGCTCTGGACGTGATTGCGGACGGTCGCCGGACTGACCCCGAGCTTCTCCGCGGCGCCTTTGCTGCTCAAACCGGTCGCGATGATCCTGAGGATCTCCAGTTCCCGTGGTGTCAGCGGGCCGCAGTCCGGCGTGCGCGATGGGCGGGCCAGCCGATCCCAGAGGCGGGCCAGGGTTTCCCTGGCTGCCGTCACGTCACGGAATACATGCACGGTCATGTCGTGTCCCGCCCGCCCGTTCCGGATGGTCAGGACGCTGATATTGACCCAGATCTCACACCCGCGTTTGTTCCGGGTCCGCGTATCGAAGGTGTGGACAGAATCGCTCGTGCCGACGAGGCGCGCGACGGTACACTCTCGATGACACACGCGCCCGTTCCCGCCGCCGTCCCCGAACAGCTCGCAACATGACCGGCCCATCACTTCATGGGCCGTGTACCCGAGAATCTTCTCGGCCGGCAGATTCCACATGACGACGTTTCCATCCGGATCGATGACGAAGACCCCCTCCGCCGAGGCGGCCACAACCTCATCGAGATTCATCGTCTCGCGGCGTTCCATGTCGACCTCAAGGGGAATCTCATAGTCCGTAGTTGGCAGACGCAAACGCCGTGCCGATCGCGGAATAGACCGAAGGGTATGTTTCCGATGTGTTGCGCGACCCGACCACGCCCGGGGATTGCAACGTGTGGCGTGGACGCCTCACCTGGGGCAGGACAGACTGGTTTGCCAACAAGGGATGAGGCGGGTCAGCTCCGCTTGACCGAGCGGATCATCTGCTCGAAGGCCGTCCGCTGCGCTTCGAGGGTCGCTCGAGGGCCGGTCGCCCGGAAAAACCACTTCGCATCGGGGCCATCCGCGATAGCGCCCAGCAGCATGTAGTTCGGACGGCTCTCGCCGACAGGTCCACTGCCCATTCCACCGACATAGGTGCCGGCGACTTCGACCAGGACAACCGCGATGTCCCCGACCCTGATCTCACGAGTCTTGTACCCATCACCTACGGGAGCCCCGTCGGCCTCGCGGAACTGAGCGGCCCAGCGCGCCGCATTCGCCCTGGCGTCGCCTCCTTGCCCAGGCCCGAAGTAGAACACCACGCACTCGCCGGGGCCGCCCAGTCCAGGGATCCGATACTGGGCACGTCGCATCGGCGAAGCGGGGACCTCCTTGATCCAGCTCGCCGGTATCGTCCACGTCAGCCCCTGGCTTCCGCCACCAGTGCCGGGCGATGGTCCGGGAATCGTGGGAACCGCGTCGCCCTTGCCCACCGGAGGATGACCGGGTGGTAGCGGCACCGTCTGCGCGTGACTCCAGCCCAGAAAGCCGGACGACAGGACCAGCCCGAGGAGAACGCCCAACCCTATGGCCACAACTCTCCTCATGACTGTCGCCGGGCCTCCAGCGTGGAGGGATCACGATCGAGGCAGGCGCGATGGCACCGCACATCCGTCGAGGGGCTGAAGGCGGTGCAGCCAGCCACCGCGATGTATCGCCGGAGAGCGGGTGGTCCGCCCTCCTCGAACGCCACGTCCACCTCGCACCCGGCCTGCTCGCACCAAAAACGACGACGCACGGGGGAGCTGGTGATCAGCACGGCGAGGAGAAGGAGGATCACGGCGCCAGCCGCCCAACCAAGCAACGGCCACCAGTAGATCCTCGCCGCGCTGTCGGCCCACGCCTGCACATCGACGCCGTCCGATCCGACTGGCCAGTCCATGGGGCCCCCCATCACCAGATCGTTGCAAATCGGATGCCGCGCGCCGAGGGGCAAAAGGGACAGAAGCTCGTGACGTTGCGGGGTGCGAGCGGAAGGTGCCAAGCGATTGTGGTGCCAAGACGCCCCAGGGTGGGGACGCCGCGCCTCAGCCTCCGGCACTGCCCGGAAGCGCGTTCTGGCCGGCCGACGCGGCCGCAGATCGTACCATCTAGCGCGAGCTTCTCTTCCGAGATCTGCCGAATTGTGCAGGGGGAGTCGATTTCGGGATTGCGAGCTCCCCGGCAACGACCGAAGGTGCACGCACCGGAATCACAGTCGGGTGCTATCCGGCGGCATGCGGTGGTTGCTCTCCGGGCTCTATCTTGAACCGACAGCAGGTCCTGACGGGAGATCCAGAGACGACGGCCTGTCTTCGCGCCCCACGGCGGTGGTGAGCAGAGCCTGGACAAGTCAGGTTGACGCGCCGAAAGGATCACAACGGATACCTGCGCTTTACGTGTCTGAAGTTGGGGGTGTGGACGGTCTTGAAAATCCTGGTGTCGGCGCCTGGGATGGCTTGTGAGAACGGGTCAATACTTCACCAGAAACTTGAGGGGTCGCTCCCACAATCCAAAGCGTATGCGGGGAACCCAACGGGCCCCGGCTTGCCAAATGGACGCTTGGAGCGTGACGCGCTGGGTCAGATCGAGGCGAGCCTCGATCTCGTCGACGGTCAGGCAGATCAGTCTAGCTGATGGCCACGGTCACTCATATGCATTGGACGGATCGCGGCCGCTCCGCCGACTCTGATGCCCAGGGAGGCCATCACGATGACAATCGAACGTCACCTCATCACCGAGGAGCCGGACAACGGGCCAATCATCAGTCGCGCCGTCACCCACGGCGATCGGGTGTACATCTGCGGGATCACCGGCGACGCGGGCGGGGACATCACGGTCCAGACCAAGCGCGCTCTCGAGCGGATCGATCAGCTGCTCCAGCGCGCGGGGACGGATAAGTCGAGGGCGCTGACCGCGCAGGTGTGGCTGTCTGACATTCGGTTGTTCCGGCAACACAACGTGGCCTGGAACGCGTGGGTGGATCCGCAGAATCCGCCCGTCCGCGCCTGCGTCCAGGCGGAGTTGACCGCCCCGGGGTTGCTCGTCGAGATCATGCTCACGGCGGCACGCTGACGACGCGCGCCGTCGACGGATCGACGGCATCGCCGACGGCGGCGCGGCCGGCTCCGCCCGATGGGCCCGGCCAAGTCGCGGCCAAGTGACTTTGAGGGACGCGCAATTCCAGGCACTTCCCGGTGCGCACAGGATCGTGAATCCACCGCGCAGGACCAGCCGGGCAGACTGAACTTGGCCGATACTTGGCCGAATCGAGCGCCATCCGTCGGGAACGGACGGCTTCAGGGTCATGAAGAGCAGCTAACTTGCGGAGAAGGCGAGCATGGCGACCGATGCCGCGCAGTCATGTCGCCCCGGCGGACGGGGCTGAAAATCCTGGTGTCGGCGGTTCAATCCCGTTCCAGCCCACCATTTCTTCGACGCTTGCCAGCTCATTGTGGATCGAGATCTCCCGTGGTAGGGTGCCTCGCGTGAGAAGCAATCGTGTCGTGCAGCTGAGCGTAGTGGTCGTCGTTCGAGAGGACGGCGCCGACTAGCGCTTGGCCTGATTCGCACCCCAAGCCCCCGTCGGCCACCGGCGGGGGCTTTCGTTTGTGGGCCCCTCCTGGGACGCCGTCGGACCCGGAGACCCACGATGCGGGACTCGTTCAAGCTCGGATTTTTCATCCAACCCGTCCACCCGCCGTCCCGCCGTTACGCGGACGTCCTCCGAGAGGACCGGGAGGCGGTCACGCTGGCGGACCGACTCGGCTATCGCGAAGCCTTCATCGGCGAGCACCTCGTCGACTCGGCGGAAACGATCACTTCGAGCCTCGCGTTCATTGCGAGCCTGGCCGATGCGTGTCCAACGATCACCTTCGGTACCGGCGTGCTCCCGCTTGCCAACTACCATCCGGCGATGGCGGCGGCACAGGTGGCGATGGTCGACCATCTGGTTCACGGCCGGCTCGTGCTGGGAGTCGGGCCCGGAGTTCCCGGTGACGCTGAGGCCATCGGCGACCTGGGTTCGGACCGGCAGCGCAAGACCCAGGAGGCGCTCGAGCACATGTGCCGGATCTGGAGCGAGGAGCCGCCCTACCGTATCGAAGGCGAGTTCTACCGGACCACGACCGAGCGGTTCCTCGATCGGTCGATCGGAGTGGGCGTCGCGGTTCACCCGCGGCAGAGCCCGCATCCACCAATCGCGATCACCTCGATCCGGCCCGACTCCCGCGGACCGTATACGGCGGGCACACGTGGCTGGACCGGGATCTCGGCGACCTACGTGGGGGCATACGTCGTCCAGGCCCAGATTCGCGGCTATCTGGAAGGCCGACGGTCAGCCGGGCTGTCCGTCGACGCCTCCGGCTGGCGGGTGGCTCGCAGCATCTTCGTCGCCGATGACGAGACCACGGCGCGGCGCTACGCGCATCGCGAGGACGGTGCGCACGGCTTTTACTTCCACGTGATGAGGATGAAGCTCGCCAAGGTCGGGGGGCTGGACCTGATGCGCGATCATCCCGGCCAGCCTGATTCGGAGCTTTCGACGAGGCGGTGCATCGAGCGTCTGGTGATCGCGGGAACCCCGGAGAGCGTCGCGGATCAGGTCCTCGCGCTCCGCGCTCAGGTCGGTGAGTTTGGCACGTTGCTCTACACCGGACACGATTGGGCCGATCCGGCGCTGGCGCGCCGCTCCATGGAGCTCATGGCCACTGAGGTGTGGCCCCGGATCGATGCGGCCGTGCACCGCGCATCTTCTGAATGATCGGCGGCACCACCCGCCCGTTCAGCGCATGCTGGCCACACTTCACCCAGGAATCGAGAACGTAGTCGCGCACACTGCGCGCATCGTGGTGCTGCGCGATCGTCGGATCGAGTCGATCGTCCCGTACGCGAACACGAGCCGTTAGTACCGGCGAAACAAGAGCGTCCAGAAGGTGGCGTGTACGTCAGTGTCGAGGACGTCGGCGGCGGCTATTGCAACATGCGGGAGGAAGTGCTGCGCCCACCGTTTCGCAGCATCGCTTCTCCTCCGCACGTCACGCTCATCCATCCGCAGACGTCACCCCGCGGTCGTGAGGTTTGAGACCGTGGCGGCCTCCGACGACAGGTCCAGGAGTTCACGGTGGAGGAAGTTACGATCACCGCGTTCGATGGCGTTCGATGGGTTGTTCTCGTGACGTACGCGTTGGCGCGCAGGTGATGGCGGTGGTTCGGTACTTGGGGGAAGGATGAGGACGTGCGCCGGCGGTCTGCTGGTCCAGGGAGACGAGATGCTGCTCGCCAAGCGCTCGGCCGAGCGTGCCTTCTATCCCGGTGTGTGGGATGTACGCGCTGCTGGAAGAGCAGCGCGCCGCGCCCTGACCACGGTCAGCGGACCCGGCTGACCTATGACCTAGTCTCCCGACCGCAATGCCCGGCGGATCATACCGCCGCCGGGCACGGCTCGAATGCGGACCAGTCGGTAGCCTGAACAACGGTCGGATCGGGCGGAAAGGTGACCTTGAAGGTGAAGGCGAACGAGGTTGGCCCGTTGGCGTCGAGGTACGCGAGCCGTTTCTTGGCCTCATCGACGGACGGGCGATGACCGACCGGGACCCACCAGAGCGCCAGATATGAAGCGTCGAATTTGCTGAACCACTCCTGTCGATTTCGCAGGACCTCGACGTGCGCGCTCCGGTAGACGTAGTCCTTGAGGTGCCCGATGCTCTCCCACACCGAGAGGTTGAAGAGGATTCGGTCGTCCTCGTAAGGGCGGAGGTAGGTGGCGTTTCCTGCTTCGGTTTGGAGGCGCCAGACAAAGCCAGGGCTCCGGTCGGCGAGGGCGTTGATCTCCTCGAGTCGAGCGACGAAACCAGCCATCACCGTACTTTCGAGTGGTCCTTTCATCCGAGCGATGTTCACTTGCGCGAGACGCAATTGGTTCGTCATGTCGGCTCCTTTTCGTAGTGTCCTACCCACGCAGCCCGCGTGGGATCACGAAGCGGTCCAGAATCTCGAACCCCGCGTGAAACGCGAAGCGCACGTTCAAGGCAGTCCCGAAGGGGTGGTAAGCGGCTTTGCTGCAGCAGCTCTGCTTGGTCGCCATACGGCCGCACCCCTTGAAACACCGGACCGGGTGGTTCGTGAAGGGTGGTTCGAGCGTCAGGATCGAAGCGCCCTGGGGCGTCCAGTTGGCGCGCACTGGATTGCGGGCGAGTTAAATGCCGCACCGCGCAGGCGCGATGCATGGCCGGCCCGTTCCCATGACACGAAATCTGAACCCGAGTCGTGCCCAGGCCAGTTTCAATCGCGGCCTCCTCGCAACGAGGTCGACAGCCCGTTCTACACCGGCGCGGAAGTCTACCACTTGCAGTCTGCGCCGAAAGCTACTTGACCGGCCGCCTCTTGCGGCAGATTCTCGGGCGCATCGAGCGGCTGGCGCGGCACCCGCATGATCGCGAAGGCCGGAATAACACAAGGAGCGAGACCATGAGTCCAAATCGCAAATCCCGGATCAAGCTCTTCCGGAATCCTCTGACGGCACTCGCGCTGCTCTACGCGGTCGTGCTTCTCGGGTGCGCGCCAGAGGGCACGACTCGCATCCTGAATTACCACGGTCTCCTGGTGGGTGGCGGCCGATTTTCTGTTGCCCGTCACCCAGGTGTCGATTTCGATGTTTTCGTAGGGGATCCGGTGATCGCTGCGGCCGACGGGGTCGTCGTCAAGACTGGTTTTGAGTGGGGCTGTGGTAGGGGTGTCAGCATCGAGCACAGGGCCCAGGAGGCCCCGTTGGGGTGGACGCTCTATTGCCATTTTACGGAGATCAACGTCCGGGAGGGGCAGACGGTCAAACGAGGCGATGTCCTCGGCACGGCTGGCACAAGCGGCCAGACAGGGGGCGTCCCCCACGTTCATTTTGGACTCTGCCCCAACAAGCCCTGCCCATGGTATGGCGGCTTTGCCGACAACGTCGATCCCCTCGCCTTCATCGTCGGGTGTTTCAACCCCGCGAGACCCCTTGGCTACCCCGCATTCGAGACCAGCGAGGGGGGCTCGCGACTCGTGCTGACCTACCCGGTTCGATGCACAGGCCGGGCCCATGCTCAGTAACCAGATGCGTGGAGCGCCGGCTCGTAGCCGGCGACGGGGGCGTAGGACTCGGGTAGGTCGTTCCCCGCGCTAGGTCGTCGGCCTGGGCAGGGGTCGACCTCGTTCACACTGCCGATCCGTCATCAATAGTGATTAATATCGTAAATCGAATGCATCATTCAACGAAAGGGACGGACATGCTCGAAACAGCTAGCCCAACCGAAATATTTCACCGGCTCGTAGACGCGGTCGCGGAACGCAGGCAGTCAGAGATCGTCGACGAATGCTACGCGGACGACGTGGTCGTCGAGCACCCATTCATGCTTCCCGAACCGACCACGACGAAGGGA
>Ga0187766_10000177_pt1 | contig 32910 bp, 33 predicted proteins | sample 0216_QUI02_MP05__4_FD_132971 | JGI IMG/M metagenome (GOLD analysis project Ga0187766, IMG submission 132971) | Tropical peat soil microbial communities from peatlands in Department of Meta, Colombia - 0216_QUI02_MP05_20_MG | ecosystem: Environmental > Terrestrial > Soil > Wetlands > Peat ... | reverse complement strand
GGGCGCCGGTGTCTCCCATGGCCATTGGTCGCCGAATCCATGGCCATTGGTCGCCGAATCCAGGGCCATTGGTCGCCGAATCCAGGGCCATTGGTCCGCCGCGCCGATCACCGCGTGCGAGCGGCGGAAGTGCCGAATTCGGCGTGTCACCCGCTCGTGACGAGTTAAATACCGGGCGACCGGTCCACTCGTCGGCGAAGGGATCACGCTATGGAACCGGAGGCAGCACACTCGCGGCGCCCGCAGGCGGCAACCTCGGAACCGCTGATCGGCAAGGGCTGGGTTCAGGGTGTGGCCCTGGTGATGATCTTCGGTTTCCTGGTGATGGGCATCCTGGTCTACCGCACGTACACTGCGTCGATGCCGCTGCCGGACAAAGTGGTCAGCGAGTCCGGCGAGGTGCTGTTCACCGGCCCCGAGATCACCCGCGGGCAGGAACTCTACCAAGCGCGCGGGCTGATGCAGTACGGATCGGTTCTCGGTCACGGCGCCTACCTCGGTCCCGACTACACCGCGGAGTACCTGCGCATGGCCACCGATGACGTCGCCGCTCAGTGGCGTGCGCAGGGGGTGGCCGACCCGCGTGATCTGGTGGTCGCCGATTTCCGGACCAACCGCTACAACCCGGGCAGCAAAACGCTGGCGTTCACCGACAAGCAGGCTGCGGCGTTCGACCACATCCAGGCGCACTACGCCGCGTACTTCGGCGAAAACTCCACCAAGTACGGGCTGTTGCCACACATGATCACCGACAAGGCCGAAATCCATGACTTGACAGCATTTTTCGCGTGGACGGCCTGGGCGTCGGCGGCCCAGCGGCCGGGCCACATCTACAGCTACACCAACAACTGGCCGCCCGAGCAGCGGGTCGACAACGGTCCGACCGCGCAGCTGATCGTCTGGTCGGCGCTGTCGCTGATCGCGCTGCTGGGCGGTATCGGCATCATGTTCGCCATCTACGGCCGGTGGAGCCAACAGGTGGGGTGGCACAGCGCGGAGTCGTCCACGCTGTCGTTCCGCGAGCCAGGCGAGGTGAGCCTGACCCCGGCGCAGCGGGCCACGGTCTGGTTCTTCGCGATCGTGTCGGTGCTGTTTTTGGCGCAGACACTGGTGGGTGCTGCCGCCGAACACTACCGGGCGGACTTGAGCAATTTCTTCGGGTTGGACCTGGCCCGGCTGTTGCCGTACAACCTGGCGCGGACCTGGCATGTGCAGCTGACGCTGTTCTGGACGGCGGCGTCGTTTCTGGCCGGCGGCATCTTCCTGGTGCCCTTCATCGCCCGGCGGGAACCGCGCCGGCAGGGCTGGCTGGCCTACGGCTTGCTGGGCGCGGTTGCGGTGGTGGTGTTCGGCTCGCTGATCAGCGAGGCACTGTCCATCTACGGGGTGATTCCGGCAGGATCGCTGTTTTCCCAGCAGTGGGAATACCTGGACCTGCCGCGGCTGTGGCAGATCCTGCTCATCGTCGGCATGTTCCTGTGGATTGCGATCATCTGGCGGGGAATGCGGGCCCGGCTGCGGGGTGAATCGAAGATGAACATGCCGTGGCTGTTCTTCTTCGCCGGGTTGGCGATCCCATCGTTCTACGCGATCGGCCTGCTGGCCAGCAGCGGCACCCACTACACTGCCGCCGATTTCTGGCGGTTCTGGGTGGTGCACTTGTGGGTCGAGGACTTCCTCGAACTGTTCACCACGGTGATGGTGGCCTACATCTTCGTGCTGCTCGGGGTGGTTCGCGAGCGGATCGCGCTCGGGGTGATCTTCCTCGACATCATCTTGTACTCGGGCGGTGGCGTCATCGGCACGATGCATCACCTGTACTTCTCCGGCACCCCGGTGGAGCACATGGCGCTGGGCGCGTTCTTCTCGGCGGCCGAGGTCATTCCGCTGACGTTCCTGACGGTGGAAGCGTGGGCATTTTTGCAGCTGGGGTCGCGTCAGCAGGCCGGCGACGCCAAGCCGTTCCCGCACCGCTGGGCGGTGATGTTCCTGGTCGCCGTCGGATTCTGGAACTTTCTGGGCGCCGGTGTCTTCGGATTCCTGATCAACCTGCCGGTGGTGTCCTACTACCAGATCGGCACCGCGCTGACCGCCAACCACGCTCATGCGGCGATGATGGGTGTCTACGGCATGCTCGCCGTCGGGCTGGCGATGTTCGCCTTCCGCTACGTGATCCCGGCCGACAAGTGGCCGGAAAGGGCGGCCCGACTTTCGTTCTGGGGCTTGAACATCGGGTTGGCCTGGATGGTTTTCGCCACCCTGCTGCCACTGGGTGTGCTGCAGCTGTACCACTCGGTCAACGACGGCTACTTCGACGCGCGTTCGCTGGGCTACATCACCCGGCCGGGCAACTCGCTGCTGGAATGGCTCCGCTTGCCCGGCGATTTGATCTTCATCCTCGGCGGTGTACTGCCGTTCATGTGGATCGCCTGGACGGCCCTGCGCAACTTCCGCTCGGGGTCGACCGCCGAGGAGTTGCCCGAGCATCCGCTTTACACCCAGGCCGAGTCGGTAGCGAAGGAATGACGTGACACCGCCCGCAGCGTCAGTATGGTTGGTCAGCGGGTACGCGCTGGTCCTGGTCGCGGTGGGCTGGGGCTTCGACGAGATGGCGCGCCGGACGTCCCGGCGTGCTACGAGGTGGCGCACCGGCGGCTTCGTCTACCGCCCGGATCATGACGCGTGGGTGTGCCCGCAGGAGCACTGGCTGTGGCCGACCTCCTTTGATCCCCGGCACCGGGTGGTGCGGTATCGGGCGCTGCCGGTGGTGTGCAACAAGTGCCCGGTCAAGTCGCGCTGCACAACGTCGGATCACGGCCGGGAGATCAGTCGCGAGATCGATCCGTGGCCGTATTCGGATGCGGGCCGGTTCCACCGCGGCATCGCCTGTTCGGTGGCAGCGCTCGGGGTGGTGATGCCGCTGGCAATGCTGATCGGCCAACACACCGCCGCCGATGTGCTGCTGTTGCTCGTTACCGCTCTGCTGGTGGTGCTCGCGGGACTGCCGCTGGCTCGCCACCTTTGGAACACACCGTCGAACGCGCCTGATCACCTACCGCAGCGATCCGGCCTAGAAGATCAGGTTGCCGCCGCAATCGACCGGTATTCCACCAGATGGGGCGGCGGTTGGAAGGACAAGGAGGGTTCCCGGTGAGTGCAGTGGTGATCGCCGTCCTGGCCGCCGCGATCGTGGTGCTGGCCGTGCTGGCGCTCGTTTCGTTGGCTGTGCTGCGTGAATACGAACGCGGCGTGGTGTTCCGGATGGGCCACGTCCGGCCGCTCTACCGGCCCGGGCTGCGGTTCCTGATTCCGTTGGTGGACAAGATGATCCGGGTGGACCAGCGGGTCGTGACGCTGACCATCCCGCCACAAGAGGTGATTACCCGCGACAACGTGCCGGCCCGGGTGAACGCCGTTGTGATGTTCCAGGTGGTGGATCCGCTGAAAGCGATTCTGGCGGTGGAGAACTACGCGGTGGCCACCTCGCAGGTCGCGCAGACAACATTGCGTTCGCTGCTTGGCAGGGCCGACCTGGATACCCTGCTGGCACATCGGGAAGACCTCAACAGCGATCTGCGAACCATTATCGAGAAGCAGACCGAACCCTGGGGTGTGCAGGTACGGGTGGTGGAGATCAAGGACGTCGAAATTCCGGAGTCGATGCAACGGGCGATGGCACGCGAGGCCGAGGCCGAACGGGAACGCCGGGCCAAAGTCATCAACGCTCGCGGGGAACTACAGGCCTCTGAGGAGCTGCTCGAAGCGGCCGAGACGCTGTCGAAGAACCCGGCGTCGCTGCAATTACGCTACCTGCAAACGCTTCTGGAGCTGGGCGCGGACCAGAACTCGACGGTGGTGTTCCCGCTGCCGGTCGACATCATCACCCCCTTCTTGAGACGTCCCGAAGTGTTGGAAGCGATTGCGAGCTCGCTAAACGACCGCCGCTGAGCCGTGCTGCGCCAGACCGTCGGACAGGGTCCAACGGCACCGTGGCGAGGACCAATGACCCTGGCGCCAGCACAGGGTTTCGGAGAACCCTTGAGGGCAGCTGAAGATGGGAGTCGTTATGCCCGCAACGACGGTGCAAACCGAAGTCATCAAGAACGCGGTGCAGTTGGCGTGCCACGCCCCATCATTGCACAACAGCCAACCCTGGGCGTGGGAATACCACAGCGGTCGACTGGACCTGTTCCTCGATCCCAGCCGAGTGATGGGTAGCGACCGATCGGGTCGGGAGGCGCTCATCAGTTGTGGCGCGGTGCTCGACCATCTTCGGGTAGCGATAGCCGCGGCCGGTTGGCAGGCCAATGTCAACCGGTTCCCGGACCCCGACAACCCAAACCACCTGGCGTCGATCGACTTCACCGCGACGGATCAGGTGACCGATGCCCAGCGTCGGCGCGCTGAGGCGATTTTGGTACGCCGCACCGACCGGCTGCCCTTCATGGCGCCGACGGACTGGGAGTCGTTCGAGCCCGCGCTGCAAAACGCCGTCGACGGGAGCGGGGTGCGCCTGGAGGTGATGTCCCGCGACGCGCGTCCGCAACTGGTGGAGGCGTCCCAGCTCGCCGACTCACTGCGGCTCTACGACTCTTCATATCATGCCGAACTGGCCTGGTGGACAGCACCATTCGAGGTGTCAGAGGGCATCCCGCACGGTTCTTTGCTGTCAGCGGCCGAGAGTGACCGGGTCGACGTCGCGCGGCTGTTCCCGGTCGCCCGCCACGGCGAAAGGCGCGCCGGGGTTCCAGAAGACCACGCCAAGGTCCTGGTCCTGTCCACCGACGGCGACGATCGCGCCGACGCATTGGCGTCGGGTGAAGCGCTCTCTATCGTCTTACTGGAGTGCACGATGGCCGGCTTGGTTAGCTGCCCGGTCACCCATATCACCGAGGTGCGGGCCAGCCGTGACGTCATCCGGGCGCTCCTTGACCAGGACGCGATGCCCCAAGTCCTGGTTCGTGTGGGCGTGGCGCCCGCCATGGAGGAGCCGCCGCCGGCGACGCCGCGGCGGCCACTCGACGACGTCTTGCGCGTGCGGGATTGACTGCAGCCCGCCAGCTTCAGTCGGCGTCAGGTTTACGAGCGACAATCGCGACGGCGGCCAGCCGCTCGCGGTGTGTGCGAAAAGTGCGGCGCATCTGAAGCATTCGCCGGCGGGCGTCGCGATGGGTGAGCACGTTCCCAGCGAACCGCAGCGCACCGAGGATACCCTCGTCGGCAACCAGGCGTCGCGGTTCTAGCAGCGCCATCGCCGCGGTCGCGACGTGGTCGACGACCAGCCCGTGGTCTGCCAGCAGCTGTGACCATTCGGCAACGGTCAGTGGACGAATGTTGACCTTGATCGCGCGGGCGAGGGACTGCCGGACGTCTGTCTTGACCTCATCGGAGACGGTGTCGGGCGTCAGCGCAAGTTCGTGGATCGCGTAGCGTCCGTTCGGCCGGAGCACCCGCGACGCCTCGGCCACGATGGCATGCTTGGCCGCGTTGCCCTGCATGCTCAGCATCGCCTCGCCGATGACGACGTCGGTGCTGGCGTCGGGCAGGCCGGTGTCGGCTGCGTCGGTGATCCGCACGTCCCCGTGTCCGCTGACGAGGGTGCGGACCGACCTGGCCGCGTCGGGGTCTCGCTCGGCGCCGAGATACGAGCGGGGATGGCGGGCGAGGATCTCTGTCGCGGTGCGGCCTAAACCCGGCGCCAGCTCGAGCACGTCGGCGTTGGCCACATCGGCGTGGGCCAGCAGCGTCCGGGTCAGCTCGACACCGCCTGGGCGAAGCACCCGTTTGCCCAGCCGCGCCAGCAACCAGTGTCCTTGCACCGTGTCGTCAGGGCGACTGGCGAACGGGAGGTTCTCCCGTGCATCGCCGTGCTCGGTGCCGGTCATCGAACCGCCTGCCGCACAGCGGTATTCAGGACTAGGGCGTAAGCCGCGAGGATGCTCTGGTGTTTGTCTGGCTTGCGCAACTGTCGGACGTCAAGTTCGTTATCGGCCACGGATTTCTCCGCCCTCGTAGTTTTTACAAGTGGGATTGTGTAAACTCTACCCCATCACCTACGTGATCGGAAAGCTATGTGTTGATGTGGTGGAGAGCCGCTGGGGTCACCGGGCGGGGCAGCCAAGATCGGCCCGCTGGGCGTGGACACGCCACTGGTGGCTAGGCTGCCGAAAGTAAGCGAACTCAGGAAGCGTGAGCGATATCGCCAGGTCATCCGAAGAACCCGCCGGTCGCCGCCGTGAGGTGCTGCGCGTGCTGAAGGCAGCGCGCGGCCCCATGAGTATCGTTGCGATCGCCGATGAGCTGGGCGTGCATCCGAACACCGTCCGCTTCCACCTGGACACTCTGGTGAGCGACGGCCAAGTGGAGTGTGTGGAGTCGGACCGTGGAGGTCCGGGCCGTCCGCCGCTGATGTTCCGGGCGACCCGGCAGATGGACCGCGGCGGACCGCGGCGTTACCGGCTGCTCGCCGAGATTCTGGCCACAACCCTTGCTGGCGAACGGGATCCGAGCGCCAAGGCGCTTGCCGCGGGCCGTGCGTGGGGGCGCCGGCTGGAATCGCCGGTCCGACGCGCCGGTGGGATTGGTGTGGAGGAGTCGATCGACCACCTGGTCGGCATGCTCGATGAGCTCGGGTTTGCGCCCGAGCGCCGCGAATCCGATGGGGAGGAGCAGGTCGGCCTGCGGCACTGCCCGTTCCTCGAACTCGCCGAAACCCGAACTGCCGTCGTGTGCCCGATCCACCTCGGGCTCATGCAAGGAGCCTTGGAAACGTGGGAGGCACAGTTGGGCGTCGATCGACTGGATGCATTTGTCGAACCGGATCTGTGCTTGGCCCACCTCACGCTGGAAGGAGCTACCAATTGAGCACCGCAGTGGCTGTCGCCGTCGCCGTCACCTTCGTCTGGCTGGGCATGGTGGTAGCCATCTCGTTTCTGGAAGCGCCGCTGAAATTCCGCGCACCCGACGTGACGCTGCAGATCGGGCTCGGCATCGGCCGCCTGGTCTTCCGCGCGCTCAATGGCGTGGAGGTCGTTTTCGCAACCGTCATCCTGGGGGCTACCGTGGCCAGCCCGCCACCAGCCAGTGTCACGGCGGCGTTCGTCGTTGCGTTTGCCGCGTTGGCCCTCCAACTTGGAGCGGTGCGGCCTCGGTTGAACCGCCGCTCCGACGAAGTCCTCGCCGGCCTGGATGCGCCCCGTTCTCGTGGCCACTACGCGTACGTCGGCCTTGAGGTGATCAAGGCGATCGCATTGGTCGCGGCCGGGAGTCTTCTACTATCCAGCTAAGTACTCGATCTTGCGGACGAAGGACTTATTGATGGAATCCATCTCGCTGCCCAGCCTGGGCTCCGAAAAGCTGGCCGAGGCGCGGCAGGCGCACAGCGGCCGGGCCGCGCACACCATCCATCGAGGTCACACCCACAAACTGCGGCAGACCCTGGTGGCATTGTGTGCCGGGCAGGAGCTGGCCGAACACGAAAGTCCGAGCGAGGCGACGCTGCAGGTGCTAGATGGCCGGGTGCACCTCACCGCCGGCGACGATGCGTGGGAAGGCCAGACCGGCGACTACGTCGTGATCCCGCCGCAGCGGCACGCCCTGAAGGCCATCGAAGACTCGGTGGTGATACTGACTGTCGTGGTAAGCGTCGCGCCAGATAGCTGACCCGTGGTGCTCACGACGCCGTGGTCGCGGAGCATTGGCCTGCGGGTTCCGATCGTCAACGCACCGATGGGCGGGGTAGCGGGCGGCCGACTGGCCGCAGCGGTCACCGCGGCCGGTGGGCTGGGCATGGTCGGCATGGGTAGTACCGCGTCGACGGCGTCGCTGGAAGCCGAGTTGCAGTATGTGCGTGGGACGTTCGGAATCGGCTTGGTGGACTGGGTGATCCGCAAGGAGCCGGACCTGCTGGACACCGCGCTGGCCGCTCGGCCGGTGTTGTTGTCGGTCAGTTTCGGCACCGACTGGTCCTGGGTCGCTCGGGCCCACGACGCCGGAATCGCCACCGCCACACAGATCTACGACAGCAGCGAGGCGCGACGGGCACAAGACACTGGTGTCGACGTTCTGGTCGCGCGGGGGGCCGAGGGCGGCGGTCACGGGGACACCAAGATCGCGACGCTGCCGTTGCTGGACGCCGTGCTGAACACGGTGTCGGTGCCGGTGCTGGCCGCCGGCGGAATCGCCTCGCCGCGCAGCCTGGCCGCGGTGCTGGCCGCCGGTGCGAGCGGAGCATGGCTGGGCACCCGCCTGTCGGCATGTTCGGAGGCGCTGACGACCGACGCCGCCCGCCGAGCCCTGATCGCGGCGCGGGGGACCGACACCACGACCACTCGGGTCTTCGACATCGGCCGCGGACTCGCCTGGCCGGCCTGGTTTCCGTCGCGCGTGCTGCGCAACGACTTCGTCGCGCGCTGGGCGGACAAGGAGGACGCACTGGCCGCCGACGCGCGTGCCCGTGACGAGCTGGCCGCTGCGATCGCCGCCGACGACCCGCGGATCGCCCCGGTCGACGCCGGCCAGGGCGTCGGGATGGTCACCTCGGTCCAGCCGGTCGGCCAGGTGATCGAGCAACTGTGCGCGGGTGCGCAACGCCTGCTCGCCCGGTGGGGCTAGCCGGCCGTGAGCACCACACAACACCGTGCCGGTCCGGGGTCTAGCCGGGCGCGCGGGCTGTACGGCGCCAACGCCTCGGCGACGCCGGTGATCAGCGCGTGGTTCATGTTGCAGGCCAATTCGGTGCGCTCCTGGGCCAGCCCGTAAAACGGGCAGTTCGCCAAGTAGACCTCGGCGTCGACGTGCCGGGGCTCATAGCCGTGCTCGCTGAGCACCCCGACCGCGAGCTCGAGCGCCGAGTCGCCGTCGGCCGGCCGCTGCTGGCCGGCCGTGACGGCGGCGGCTCCGATACCGCGGCCATAGTCGTGGGCGGTCTGGTTGAGCAGCTCGACGACCGGCGCGCCGGTGCTCGCGGATTGTGCGATGGCAGCGGCCATCAGGCGCCCGGCCAGCTCGTACTCCCGCTGCGGGAGGCTGACCGCGATATTCCGGCGGGCTCGGCGATACAGCTTCGACGTCCGCCCTGCGCCCGGGCCGGACCGGCCCGTCAACCGCGCATAGTCGCTTTCCAGCAGGCCCTCGGCCTCAAGCCGGTCCAGGTGGAATTTCGCCTGGTGACGAGGAATCCCGACAGCGTCAGCCGCCTGATCACGGCTCACGGGTGCCGGTTGAGAGCACACGAATTGGTAGAGCTGGTGGCGCACCGGATCGGCAAGTGCCCCGATCCTGGCGGCGTCGCGCCGCAGGGAGTCCTGCGAAGAGTCCATGACGATCCATTTCTAACAAACAAAACTCTTGACGTTACATTCTATGCGTTCTAACGTTCAATTTGTGATCTTTTAGAATAAAGGAGTCGATCATGAGCACAGATCAAGCCAGCACGACCTCCCCACTCACGGAGCGATTGAAGGATCCGACGTTCTCGGCGTATTTCTTGCTCCGCGTGCTGTTCACCGTCGCGCCAATCCTGTTCGGGCTGGACAAGTTCTTTAATCTCCTGACGCATCCGCATCACTGGAGCATGTACCTGGCAAGCTGGATCAACGACATCGTTCCCGGTACCGCCGACCAGTGCATGTATGTCGTGGGCGTAATCGAGATCGCGGCCGGTGTGCTGGTGGCCGTCGCTCCGCGCATCGGCGCGTGGGTGGTCGCCGCCTGGCTGGCCGGGATCATCATCGACCTGCTGACTCTGTCCGGCTATTACGACATTGCGCTGCGTGACTTCGGTCTGCTGGTGTCGGCCGTCGCTCTGGCCCGGCTGGCTCAAGGGGCTCACGCAGCGGAGACGCACGGGCGCTAGACCTCAGGAGACTCAGCAGCCTCTTGAGTCGCTCCGGGAGGGGGGATCAGTGCATCTCCAACTGATGGCGCACGTCAGTACCCATCACACCGCGCGCACGTAGCGTTTGGCGACGGCCCGCTGGGCCATCGACACCAGCGGTCCGCCCGCCTTGGTCCACCAGGTCGCGGGCCGGGAGAACGCGGAGACCTCGGCGTACACGACGGCGGTGATCGGGTCGTGGCGCACCGCGAACCGTTCTTCGCCGGATACGGGGTGACCGGGCAGGGTGCCGTAGGCGAAGCCCCGAAGGTCAGGTTCGTCGATGACGTACACCACGCGGCAGGGTGCGCGCAGAAAACCCATCCCGACCAACACCACCGCGTCGACAACGGCGACCTCACTGCTGGCGCGGACCCGTAGGCCGGCACCGTGCTGCATACCCCAGCGCATGACGGCGTCGGCGGCCTGCCCGAAACGCTGTTGACCCACGCCAATCTGGGTCACGAAGCCTAAGTGGTTGTATCCCAGGGGCAGCCGGCCTGATGCGGTGGCGCCGACCTCCGGGTAAGTCAGCGGCAGATCCGCCAGCGCTTGCAAATCCACGCGCTTAGCTTGCCACGCGGCGACTGGCGGATACGCGGTCTCGGCGTACGGTCTTACACGTGACTGCACAGACCATCGCACAGGCATCCGGAACGTTCACCCTCGGCGGTGACCTGACGGTCAACCGGCTCGGTTTCGGCGCGATGCGCCTGACCGGCAAGGGGGTGTGGGGCCCGCCGGCCGACCGCGCTGAAGCCATCCGGGTGTTACGCCGCGCCGTGGAACTCGGCGTCAACTTCATCGATACCGCCGACTCTTACGGCCCCTACATCTCCGAGGAGATCATCCGGGAAGCGCTGCATCCGTATGCCGGCCTGGTCGTCGCGACCAAGGCCGGGTTGCTGCGCACCGGGCCGGATGTATGGATCCCGCTGGGTAACCCGAGCTACCTGCGCCAGGAAGTCGAGATGAGCCTGCGCCGTCTCGGCGTTGACACCATCGACCTGTTTCAGTTGCACCGCATCGACCACAACTTCCCGCTGGCCGACCAGGTCGGCGAACTGGTCGCGCTGAAAACGGAAGGCAAGATTCGCCATATCGGCCTGTCCGAGGTCGACGTCGACCAGCTCACCGCGGCCCAGCAGATCACGCCGATCGTATCGGTGCAGAACCTGTACAACCTGGCGAACCGAACCGCGGAACCCCTGCTGGACGCCGCGACCAGCCAGGGCATGGGGTTCATCCCGTGGTTCCCGCTGGCTGCTGGACCGCTGGCGGCCCCCGACGGTCCGCTGCAGCAGATCGCCGCGGACCATCAAGCGACGCCGTCCCAGTTGGCGCTGGCCTGGCTGCTGAAGCGCTCCCCGGTGATGCTGCCGATTCCGGGCACGTCGAGTGCCGCGCATCTGGAGGAGAATGTCGCCGCCGCCCAGATCACGCTCACCGACGAGGAATTCGAGACCCTGGCGGCGCTCGGTGCCCAGCAGAGCGCCTAACTGCCGCCACACGCGCGAGGCAATACGGTGTGCTGGTAGCCAGCGAACAGAAGCGACACCCGGTATGACGTCCGCGGTGCGCGTGTCGGGCCGGTCGAGTGATGGCGACACCGTGCTGACCGACGGTGAGGCGCTGTTTGTCCTGCTTAAGCTGGGCCAGCCCTGAGCGGGGGATCTGCCTGGTCGAAGAGTGCCCTCGGCCTGGGGGTGGTAGCGGCCTACCCCGATAGCATGGCAACGGTTAGCGCGACTGGCAGATACCGCGAGAGACACCCTGAGACACCGAGACGTCACCCCCAACGCCGTGGAGACCACCTGAGATGAGTGCCCCCGCACAGCCCCCCGCAGCAGCCCCGATCCGGGTTCCTGCGGGGACCACCGCGGCCGCCGCGGTCCGCAACGCGGGGTTGCCGAGCCGCGGCGCGCCGGACGCGATCGTGGTGGTGCGCGACGCCGAGGGCAAGCTGCGTGACTTGAGCTGGGTACCCGACCACGACGCCGAAGTCACCCCGGTCGCGGCCAACGCCAACGACGGTCGCAGTGTCATCCGGCACTCGTGTGCGCACGTGTTGGCGCAAGCCGTCCAAGACCTGTTCCCGGAAGCGAAACTGGGTATCGGGCCACCGATCGCCGATGGCTTCTACTACGACTTCGACGTGACAGAGCCGTTCACCCCGGAGGACTTGGAGGCGCTGGAAAAGGGGATGCGCCAGATCGTGAAGGACGGGCAGCCGTTCTCCCGGCGGGTTTACGAATCCAAGGAACAAGCCCTCGCCGAGCTGGCCGACGAGCCATACAAGCTGCAGCTCGTCGACGACAAATCCGGTGACGCCGAGATCATGGAGGTCGGCGGCGATGAACTCACCGCCTATGACAACCTCAATCCCCGCACCCGGGAGCGTGTTTGGGGCGACCTATGCCGGGGCCCACACATTCCCACGACCCGCTACATCCCGGCGTTCAAGCTCACCCGCAGCTCGGCCGCCTACTGGCGCGGCGACCAGAACAACCCCAGCCTGCAACGCATCTACGGCACTGCGTGGGAGTCGCAGGAGGCGCTCGACCGGCACCTGAGGCTAATCGAAGAAGCGCAACGCCGCGACCACCGCAAGCTGGGTGTCGAACTGGACCTGTTCAGCTTCCCCGACGAAATCGGTTCCGGCCTACCGGTTTTCCACCCGAAGGGTGGCATCGTGCGTCGGGAGCTGGAGGAATACTCGCGGCGCAAGCATCTCCAAGCGGGGTACGCCTTCGTCAACACCCCGCACATCACCAAGGCGCAGCTGTTCGAAACCTCGGGGCATCTGGACTGGTTCGCGGACGAGATGTTCCCGCCGATGCACATCGACGCCGAGTACAACGACGACGGCACGGTACGCAAGCCGGGGCAGGACTACTACCTGAAACCGATGAACTGCCCGATGCACCACCTGATCTTCCGGTCGCGGGGGCGGTCGTATCGCGAGCTTCCGTTGCGGCTTTTCGAGTTCGGCACCGTCTACCGCTACGAAAAGTCAGGTGTGGTGCACGGGTTGACCCGGGTGCGCGGGCTGACCCAGGACGACGCGCACATCTACTGCACCCGTGAGCAGTTGCCCGACGAACTGGCCTCGCTGCTGCGGTTCGTGCTCGACCTGCTCCGCGACTACGGGCTGACCGACTTCTATCTGGAGCTGTCCACCAAGGACCCGGACAAGTTCGTCGGCTCCGAGGAGGTGTGGGACGAGGCCACCGCCATACTGGCCGACGTCGCCCGGCAGTCCGGCCTGGAACTGGTGCCCGATCCCGGGGGCGCCGCGTTCTACGGCCCGAAGATCTCGGTGCAGACCCGCGACGCGCTGGCCCGCGCTTGGCAGATCTCGACCATCCAACTGGACTTCATCATCCCGGAGCGTTTCGAGCTGGAGTACACCGCCGCCGACGGCACCCGGCAGCGACCGGTACTCATTCACCGCGCGCTGTTCGGGTCGATCGAGCGGTTCTTCGGCATTCTTACCGAGCACTACGCCGGGGCGTTCCCGGCGTGGCTGGCGCCGGTGCAGGTGGTGGGCATCCCGATCGCCGACGAGCATGTGGCCTACCTGGAAGGGGTTGCCGCGCAACTGAAGTCGCACGGCGTGCGGGTCGAGGTCGATGCCAGCGACGACCGGATGGCCAAAAAGATCGTGCACCACACCAACCAGAAGGTGCCGTTTTTGCTGCTGGCCGGTGACCACGACGTGCGGGCCGGCGCGGTGAGCTTCCGGTTCGGTGACCGCACCCAGATCAACGGAGTGGCCCGCGACGACGCGGTCGCAGCAATCGTGAAGTGGATCGCCGACCGCGAGAACATCGCCCCCACAGCCGACCTGGTGAAAGTAGCCAGTCGTGAGTGACGACGAACGCGCACGCGAGGAGCCGGCGACCATCATCGACAGAGGCGTGGGTGAGGCCGACCACCTGCAGCGGTTGTGGACGCCATACCGGATGAGCTATCTGGCCGAGGCGCCGGTCAACAGTGACCAGTCAGCGCTGTCACGACCCTTCACCGACATCCCCTCGCTGCCCGACGAGGATGGGCTCGTGGTGGCGCGCGGTGAGACGGTGTATGCGGTGCTCAACCTGTACCCGTACAACCCGGGCCACCTGATGGTGGTGCCCTACCGGCGGGTGGCCGAGCTCGAGGACCTGACCGAGCGGGAAAGCGCTGAATTGATGGTGTTCACCCAGAAGGCCATCCGCGTGATCAAGGCGGTGTCGCGGCCGCACGGCTTCAACGTGGGCCTGAACCTGGGGACATCAGCGGGAGGGTCGCTGGCCGAGCACCTGCACGTGCACATCGTTCCGCGGTGGGGCGGCGACGCCAACTTCATCACCGTCATCGGTGGTTCGAAGGTCATCCCGCAGTTGCTGCGTGACACCCGCCGGCTACTGGCCACGGAATGGGCGAGGCAGCCGTGAGCAAGGTGCCCTTCCTGTCCCGGGCGGCGTTCGTCAAGATCACCACACCGGTGGCTAGGGCGTTCCTGCGGGCCGGTTTCACCGCGGACAGTGTCACCATCATCGGCACCGCTGCTGCCGTGCTGGCCGCACTGACGCTTTTCCCGACCGGTCAACTGTTCGCCGGCACGCTGGTGGTCTGGTTCTTCGTGCACTTCGACATGCTCGACGGGGCGATGGCCCGAGAAAGCGGCGGCGGCAGCCGTTTCGGCGCAGTGCTGGACGCCACCTGCGACCGCATCAGCGACGGCGCGGTGTTCTGCGGACTGTTGTGGTGGGCGGCGTTCGGCCTGCGCAGCGCGTCGCTGGTGGTGGCGACCTTGATCTGTCTGGTCACCTCGCAGGTGATCTCCTATATCAAGGCCCGGGCAGAAGCCAGCGGGCTGCGCGGTGACGGCGGCCTCATCGAACGACCGGAACGGTTGATCATCGTGCTGGTCGGTGCCGGCCTGTCGGACCTGCCGGTCTTTCCGCTGCCCTGGGCGCTGCACCTGGCGATGTGGGTGCTCGCGGCGGCCAGCATGATCACCTGCGTACAGCGTTTGCACACCGTGCGGACCTCGCCCGGAGCGGCGGATCCGCTGCGCCGCGAAGAGCAGGACCACGCGAGGCCCGGGAAGTCGGGAAAGAGCCAGCCGTGATCTCCATGCCTGCGGGCCTGAAAATGCCTGGGGTCAATGGCTTCCCGCTGGGTAGCTGGGTGAGCGACTGGGGGTATGCGGCCGGCTGGATGGTCGTGCGCGCCATGCCGGAATTCGTCGCACGCAGCGCATTCGACGCCGGAGCCCGCTACGCGGCCCGCAACGGCGGGCCGGTGCAGCTGCGCAGGAACTTGGCCCGCGTCATCGGCGCGGCGCCGGCCGACGTGCCCGACGCACTGATGCGGGCCTCGCTCGCCTCCTATGCCCGCTACTGGCGGGAGGCGTTCCGGTTGCCGGCGATGGACCACCGCGCGCTGGCCCGACAGCTTCACGACTCGGTCCTGGGGAAAGAACACCTGGAGGCGGCGCTAAGCGCGGGCCGCGGCGTGGTGCTGGCGTTGCCGCACAGCGGCAACTGGGATATGGGCGGGGTGTGGCTGGCAGAGACCCACGGCACTTTCACCACCGTCGCCGAGCGGCTCAAACCGGAGTCGCTGTACCGCCGCTTCATCGGTTACCGCGAGACCCTCGGCTTCGAGGTGCTGCCGCTGTCCGGCGGCCACCACCCGCTCTTCGAGCTGCTCAGCGAACGGCTGCGGGACAACAGGGTGGTGGGTCTGATGGCCGAGCGCGACCTCACCCGCACCGGGGTTCAGGTCGATTTCTTCGGCGAACCCACCCGGATGCCGGCGGGGCCGGCCAAACTTGGAATCGGGACCGGAGCGGCGCTGCTCCCGGCGCACTGCTGGTACGAGGACGAGGGTTGGGGTTTCGAAGTGTATCCGGCGCTGGACTGCACCGGTGGTGACGTCGGCGTCATCACCCAGGCGCTGGCGGACCGGTTCGCCCAGAACATCGCCGCCCACCCCGCCGACTGGCACATGCTGCAGCCGCAGTGGCTGGCCGATCTCTCCGACGAGCGCCGGGCCGGATTGGGGGAAGCCTGATGCGGATCGGGATGGTGTGCCCGTACTCGTTCGACGTGCCGGGCGGGGTGCAGTCGCATGTGTTGCAGCTGGCGGAGGTGATGCGCGCCCGCGGGCACACGGTCAGTGTGCTGGCGCCGTCGTCGCCCCACACGAAGCTTCCCGATTACGTGGTCTCCGCTGGCCGGGCCGTCCCGATCCCCTACAACGGGTCGGTGGCCCGGCTGCAGTTCAGTCCGGCGGTACACCGCAAGGTCAGGCGCTGGCTGGCCGACGGCGAATTCGACGTGCTGCACCTGCACGAGCCGAACGCGCCCAGCCTGTCGATGTGGGCTCTGCGGGTGGCCGAGGGCCCGATCGTGGCGACATTTCACACCTCGACCACCAAATCGCTGACACTCTCGGTGTTCCAGGGTGTGCTGCGGCCCTGGCACGAGAAGATCGTCGGCCGGATCGCGGTGTCCGACCTGGCCCGGCGCTGGCAGATGGAGGCGCTGGGTTCCGATGCGGTGGAGATCCCCAACGGTGTTGACGTGGCCTCCTTCGCCTCGGCGCCGCGGCTGGACGGATATCCGCGGCCGGGCAAGACGGTGCTGTTTTTGGGCCGCTACGACGAGCCCCGCAAGGGCATGGCCGTGCTGCTCGACGCGTTGCCGAGTCTGGTGCAGCGCTTCCCAGGCCTGCAGCTGCTGATCGTCGGCCGCGGTGACGAGGACGAATTGCGCCGCCAGGCCGGCCGATTGGCGGGGCACCTGCGCTTTCTCGGCCAGGTGGACGATGCCGGGAAGGCGTCGGCGATGCGCAGCGCCGACGTGTATTGCGCGCCGCACACCGGCGGAGAGAGTTTCGGCATCGTCTTGGTCGAGGCGATGGCGGCGGGAACGGCCGTGGTGGCCAGCGACTTGCACGCGTTCCGGCGGGTGCTGCTTGACGGTGAGGCCGGACAGTTGGTACCAGTTGACGACAGTGCTGCCTTGGCTGCCGGGCTTATCGCGGTGCTGGAGAACGATGTCTTGAGGGAACGCTACGTGGAGGCCGGCACCTCTGCGGTGCGCCGATACGACTGGTCTGTGGTGGCCAGCCAGATCATGCGGGTGTACGAGACGGTCGCCGGTTCGGGTAGCAAGGTGCAGGTGGGCACCTGATGACCTGGATGGTGGTCGCCATCGCAGTACTGGTCGCGGTGCTGGTGGCGTTCGCCGGGTGGGTATACCAAACGGCCAACCGGCTGGACCGGTTACACGTCCGCTACGACCTGTCCTGGCAGGCTCTCGACGGTGCGCTGGCACGGCGCGCCGTGGTGGCCCGCGCGGTCGCGGTCGACGTGTATGGCGGTGCCGCGGAGGGCAAGCGGTTGGCCACGCTGGCCGGCGTCGCCGAGCGCGCGCCCCGGCACGCGCGTGAGACCGCGGAAAACGAGCTCTCGGCCGCCCTGGCGATGGTCGATCCGGCGGCGCTGCCGTCGGCTCTGGTCGCCGAGCTGGCCGACGCCGAAGCGCGGGTGCTGCTGGCCCGGCGGTTCCACAACGACGCGGTCCGCGACACGCTGGCATTGCGTGAGCGTCCGATGGTGCGTCTGCTGCGGTTGGGTGGAACCGCAGCGCTGCCAACGTATTTCGAGATCGCCGAGCGGTCCGACACGGTGGCGCAGGGCGATCATGGCGCGTCCAACCAGCGCACCTCCGCGCGCGTGGTGTTACTCGACGACACCGGCGCGGTGTTGTTGCTGTGCGGTTCGGACCCAGCGATCACCGACGGTTCGGCGCCGAAATGGTGGTTTACCGTCGGCGGCCGGGTGCGGCCAGGCGAGCGGTTGGCTCAAGCCGCCGTACGGGAGCTGGCCGAGGAGACCGGTTTGCGGGTCCAGCCGGCTGACCTGATCCGACCGATCTGGCGACGCGAGGAGGTCTTCGAATTCAACGGCTCGGTGATCGACAGCGAAGAGTTCTTCTTCGTGTATCGCACCCAGCGGTTCGAGCCGTCGGTCGCGGGGCGCACCGAGTTGGAGCGCCACTACATCCACTGCCACCGCTGGTGTGACGCCCACGACATCGCCAAGCTGGTCGCCGCCGGCGAAACCGTGTATCCGCTTCAGCTCAGCGAACTGCTTGCCGACGCGAACGCGCTGGCGGACCGTCGGATACCCGGTCCGCCGCGCCAGTTGCAGTCCATCCGCTGACGTACGCCACATCGCGACTAAGGCGCCGACGGGCGCAAATACCCGTTTGCCACTCACCACTAGACTGGCTTAGTGCCAGGTGAAGGAGAATCAGCAGTGGATACCGCCGCTTCGTCGAACGGTGCCGGGCAAACGGGATCGGCGCGGGTCAAGCGCGGCATGGCCGAGATGCTCAAGGGTGGCGTGATCATGGACGTCGTCACCCCCGAGCAAGCCCGCATCGCCGAGGGTGCCGGCGCCGTCGCGGTGATGGCACTGGAACGCGTGCCCGCCGATATCCGTGCCCAGGGCGGCGTCGCGCGGATGAGCGATCCCGACCTGATCGAGGGCATCATCAACGCCGTCACCATCCCGGTGATGGCCAAGGTGCGCATTGGGCACTTCGTCGAGGCGCAGATCCTGCAATGCCTTGGTGTGGACTACATCGACGAGTCCGAGGTGCTGACTCCCGCCGACTACACCCACCACATCGACAAATGGAAGTTCACCGTGCCGTTCGTGTGCGGCGCGACCAATCTCGGTGAGGCGCTGCGGCGCATCAGCGAGGGCGCGGCGATGATCCGCTCCAAGGGCGAAGCCGGCACCGGCGACGTCTCCAACGCGACCACGCACATGCGGGCGATCAGCGGTGAAATCCGCCGCCTGACGTCGTTGTCCGAGGACGAGTTGTACGTGGCGGCAAAGGAATTGCAGGCACCCTACGAGCTCGTCGTCGAAGTGGCCCGGGCCGGGAAGCTGCCGGTCACCCTCTTCACCGCCGGCGGTATTGCCACTCCCGCCGACGCCGCGATGATGATGCAGCTGGGCGCCGAGGGCGTCTTCGTGGGTTCGGGCATCTTCAAGTCCGGCGATCCGGCGCAGCGTGCGGCCGCCATCGTCAAGGCCACCACCTTCTACGACGACCCCGATGTGCTGGCCAGGGTGTCGCGCGGGCTGGGCGAGCCGATGGTGGGCATCAATGTGGAGGAGATCAACACTGGTCAGCGGCTGGCCGAGCGCGGCTGGTAAGCAAGTCGGATGGCGATCGAAGAGATCCTCGATCTCGAGCAGCTCGAGGTCAACATCTATCGCGGCCGCGTTTTCAGCCCGGAATCGGGCAATTGGCAGCGCACGTTCGGCGGCCATGTCGCTGGCCAGTCGCTGGTATCGGCGGTGCGCACGGTCGACCCGCGTTTCCTCGTGCACTCGCTGCACGGATACTTTCTGCGGCCCGGAGATGCCAAGGTGCCCATCATTTTTCTCGTCGAACGCCTCCGTGACGGCGGCTCGTTTTGCACCAGACGGGTCAACGCGATCCAACACGGCGAGACCATCTTTTCCATGTCGGCGTCGTTTCAGACGGATCAGAGCGGCATCGAGCATCAGGACGCGATGCCATCGGCGCCGCCGCCCGACGACCTGCCGGAGCTGACGGCGATGAAGGTGTTCGATGACCCGGGCTTTCGCCAGTTCGACGAGTGGGACGTGCGCATCGTGCCGCAGCAGAAGCTGGAACGCCAGCCCGGGCTCGCGTCCCAGCAGCAGGTGTGGTTCCGGCATCGCGATCCGCTGCCGGACGATGCGGTGCTGCACATCTGCGCGCTGGCCTATATGAGTGACCTCACGCTGCTCGGCTCGGCGCAGGTGATCCACGTCGAGGATCGCCACCACCTGCAGGTCGCGTCGCTGGACCACGCGATGTGGTTCATGCGCCCGTTCCGCGCCGACGAATGGCTGCTGTATGACCAGTCGTCGCCGTCGGCGTGCGCCGGTCGCGCGCTCACACAAGGCAAGATCTTCAACCCATACGGTGAGATGGTCGCGGCTGTGGTGCAGGAGGGCCTGACCCGCTACAAGCGCGACTTTCGGCCGACCACGCAGTGAGCGCGCCGCGGATCGGGGTCCTGGCGCTGCAGGGCGACACCCGCGAACATCTGGCGGCGCTGCGCGAGGCCGGAGCCGACGCGCTACCGGTGCGCCGTCGGAGCGAACTCGACGCGATGGATGCGCTGGTCATTCCCGGCGGCGAGTCCACCACCATGAGCCATCTGCTGCGCGAGGTCGACCTGCTGGAGCCGCTGCGGGCGCGGCTGGCCGCCGGGTTTCCGGCCTACGGGGCCTGCGCCGGGATGATCCTGCTGGCCAGTGAGATCCTCGACGCCGGCGCCAACGGCCGCGAGGCCCTCCCACTGCGCGCGATCGATATGACGGTGCGGCGCAACGCTTTTGGACGGCAGGTCGACTCCTTTGAAGGCGATGTCGCGTTCGCGGGCCTTGATGATCCGGTGCGCGCGGTGTTCATCCGCGCGCCCTGGGTCGAGCGGGCGGGTTCGGGTGTGCAGGTGTTGGCCCGCACCGCCGGCCACATCGTCGCGGTGCGGCAGGGCCCGATGCTGGCGACGGCGTTTCATCCGGAGATGACCGGCGACCGCCGCATCCACCAGTTGTTCGTCGACATCGTCAACGGCGAGGCGTGACCGCCACCGTCACGCTGGCGTGGCGCTCAGCCGCCGCGGCCACTCCAGCGTGACGCTCGTCGCTAAGCGGCGTCCACGTAGACTCGTCTGGCCAACAAATAAGCAGAGGGATTTCAGAAGGACGGCGATGAGCGGCCATTCCAAGTGGGCCACCACCAAGCACAAGAAGGCCGTCATCGACGCCCGCCGCGGCAAGATGTTCGCCCGGCTGATCAAGAACATAGAGGTCGCGGCCCGCGTCGGTGGCGGTGACCCCGCGGGCAACCCCACGCTGTACGACGCCATCCAGAAGGCGCGGAAGAGTTCGGTGCCCAGCGAGAACATCGAACGGGCCCGCAAGCGCGGTGCCGGCGAGGAAGCCGGCGGCGCCGACTGGCAGACCGTCACCTATGAGGGCTACGGCCCGAATGGAGTAGCGGTGTTGATCGAGTGCCTGACCGACAATCGCAACCGTGCGGCCAGCGAGGTGCGCGTCGCGATGACACGTAACGGCGGCACCATGGCCGATCCGGGTTCGGTGGCCTACCTCTTTTCCCGCAAGGGCGTGGTCACCTTGGAGAAGAACGGCCTGACCGAGGACGACGTGCTGACGGCCGTGCTCGATGCCGGTGTCGAGGACGTCAACGATCTTGGTGACAGCTTCGAGATCATCTCGGAACCGGGTGATCTGGTGGCGGTGCGGACCGCGTTGCAGAACGCCGGCATCGACTACGAGTCAGCGGAGGCCAGTTTCCAGCCATCAGTGAGCGTGCCCGTCGACCTCGACGGCGCTCGTAAGGTGTTCAAGCTCGTCGACGCGCTGGAGGACAGCGACGACGTGCAGAACGTGTGGACCAATGTCGACGTCTCCGACGAGGTGCTGGCCGCGCTCGACGAAGATTAGGGTCAACGCGCGGACTGGCACAACGCATCCGCGCCCGCTGACTTCGATGCGTGCCTGAACCGCTAGAGTCGCCGCGGGCCAGCTTTTATCGCTCCCTGCGTGTTGAAGGCAAGGCCGAACGCGCGCTCGTGCGGTATGGGCGACCGCTGGTGTAAAGCGAGCTGAGTCGTGTAGAAGAGTCTGATGGAGAATCCGCCCCTCAGATCGATCAATCCGTCGATGCTGCGCGAAGCGATGGCCCGGCGGTTGTATCGCCGCTCGGTGGTCACGGGGCAGATCACGCTGCCGGCCGTTCCGGCCATGATCGACGAGTGCGTCAGCATGTGTGACAACGTCTTTGCCGACGTGGGCGTACGGTTCACGTCCGAACAATTTGCTCAGCTCAAGACGGTGCTGGAGGACCAGTTGGCCGAGGCCTATGCGGCCTCCTCACGGTCGAACATTGTCATCTCGCTCCACAAACCCTTCGGCACGATCCTGAACTACCGCGTCAACGCCCAATTGTCGACGATCGAGGCCGAATACGACCACTGGGTTGCCACCCGCGAGCCGCCACTGTTCGGCACCGAACCGGACGCGCGCGTGTGGGCGCTGGCCAGCGAAACAGCCGATCCCAAGACCCATCGGGTGCTCGACATCGGCGCAGGAACCGGGCGCAACGCCCTGGCCCTGGCGCGACGCGGCCACCCGGTGGACGCGGTAGAGATGGCACCGAAGTTCGCCCACATCATTCGCTTGGAGGCCGAACGGGAATCACTCGACGTCCACGTCATCCAGCGCGACGTCTTTGCGACCATGGATGGTCTCTGCCGGGACTATCAGCTGATCGTGGTCTCCGAGGTAGTGCCCGACTTCCGGACGACGCAGCAGCTACGCGGCATGTTCGAACTCGCCGCCCGTTGCCTGGCTCCCGGCGGACGCTTGGTGTTCAACGCCTTCTTGCCGCGCCAGGGCTACACCCCCGACAACACCGCGCGGGAACTCGGGCAGCAGTGCAACACCATGATCTTCACCCGGGACGAGATGACGAGTGCGGCGGCCCTGCTACCTCTCGAGCTCATCGCCGACGACTCCGCCTACGAGTACGAGAAAACCCATCTGCCCGAAGGCGCTTGGCCGCCCACAGGCTGGTACGACAATTGGGCCAGTGGCCTTGACCTGTTCGACGTCGAGGGTGAGGAATCCCCGATCGAGTTGCGCTGGCTCGTCTACCAGAAGACGGGTTGGGGCGCTCGACCAGCAACCTAGCTCCGCCGGTGCCGGGCAAACTGTTGTCGCCGGTGTTGCCGTTGGCCCTGCCGCCCTTGCCGGTGCCGCAGTGCCGCCGTTACCGCCCGGCTGGTCCGCGGAGGCCGCATCGCGGGCGCCGCCCTGAGCTCACGGTTCCACGGAATTGAATCGTCACCGCGTGTCCTACCCGCCGATGTCAGTCGCGCCCGCTAAGGTATCGAACAGTCGTTCGGGACGAGGTTTTGGGGGCATGCGGTGCGAGTGATGGGAGTCGATCCCGGGTTGACGCGCTGCGGGCTGTCGGTGGTCGAGTGCGGCGACGATGCGGGCCGCGCATCGGCCCGAGGAGGAGCCGGACAATCGGGCTGGAGCGGACGCGGTCGCCAGGTCATCGCCTTGGATGTCGATGTCGTGCGGACACCCGCGGACCAACCGCTGCCGCGGCGGCTGCTCACCATCGATGACACCGTCGAGCATTGGCTGGACACCCATCACCCGGACGTCGTGGCCATCGAGCGGGTGTTCTCCCAGCAGAACGTGTCGACGGTGATGGGCACCGCGCAGGCCTGTGGGGTGATCGCGCTGGCGGCGGCCAAACGCGGCATCGAGGTGCATTTCCACACCCCGAGCGAGGTCAAGGCCGCGGTCACCGGCAATGGCGTCGCCGACAAGGCACAGGTCACCGCGATGGTCACTAGAATCCTTGGGCTGCAAGCCAAACCGACACCACCCGACGCCGCCGACGCGCTGGCGCTGGCGATCTGTCACTGCTGGCGGGCCCCGATGATCGCCCGGATGGCGGCGGCCGGGGCGATAGGCGCCGAACAGCGCAAGAGGTTCACGAAGAACATCAAGGCCGCCCGATGATTGCCTCGGTCCGTGGGGAAGTGCTCGGGGTCGCGCTGGATCATGTCGTCATCGAGGCGGCCGGGGTGGGCTATAAGGTCATGGCCACGCCGTCGACGCTGGCGACGCTGCACCGGGGCAGCGAGGCCCGGCTGATCACCGCGATGATCGTGCGCGAGGATTCGATGACGTTGTACGGGTTTCCCGACGGAGACACCCGCGACCTGTTTCTGACGTTGCTGTCGGTTTCGGGCATCGGGCCGAAGATCGCGTTGGCCACACTGGCGGTGCACGATGCCCCGGCGCTGCGGCGGGCGCTCGCCGACGGCGACGTCACCGCGCTGACCCGGGTCCCCGGCATCGGCACGCGGGGCGCCGAGCGGATGGTGCTGGAGTTGCGCGGCAAGGTGGGGCCGGCGGGCGTGGGAACGGCGACGGTCAACGGGCACGCGGTGCGCGGATCTGTCGTGGAAGCCCTTGTGGGACTTGGCTTTGCGGCCAAGCAGGCCCAGGACGCCACCGACAAGGTGCTGGCCTCCGATGACGGGGCCACCACGTCGAGTGCGCTGCGGGCAGCGCTGTCGCTGTTGGGGAAGACGAAATGAGTCGCTTCGAGGACGAGGACGTCGAGGACCGCGAAGTTTCCGCCACCTTGACCGTCGGTGAGGGCGATGTCGACGCCGGCCTGCGGCCACGCTCGTTGCGGGAGTTCATCGGCCAGCCGAGAGTGCGCGAACAGCTGCAGCTGGTCATCGAGGGCGCCAAGAACCGCGGCGGCACACCGGATCACATCCTGCTGTCCGGGCCGCCCGGGCTGGGCAAGACCTCGCTGGCGATGATCATCGCCGCCGAACTCGGGTCTTCGCTGCGGGTGACGTCCGGGCCCGCGCTGGAACGCGCCGGTGACCTGGCCGCGATGCTGTCCAACCTCATCGAACACGACGTGCTGTTCATCGACGAGATCCACCGCATTGCACGGCCCGCCGAGGAGATGCTCTACCTTGCGATGGAGGATTTCCGCGTCGACGTCGTCGTCGGCAAAGGCCCTGGGGCGACATCGATTCCGCTTGAGGTCGCACCGTTCACCCTGGTCGGCGCGACCACCCGGTCCGGTGCGCTGACCGGCCCGCTGCGCGACCGGTTCGGATTCACCGCGCACATGGATTTCTACGAGCCCGCCGAGCTGGAACGGGTGTTAGCGCGCTCCGCCGGAATCCTGGGCATCGAGCTGGGCGCAGAGGCCGGAGAGGAGATCGCCCGCCGCTCCCGGGGGACGCCGCGGATCGCCAACCGCCTGCTGCGCCGGGTACGTGACTTCGCCGAGGTGCGAGCCGACGGCGTCATCACCCGCGACGTCGCCAAGTCGGCGCTGGAGGTCTACGACGTCGACGAGCTCGGCCTGGACCGGCTGGACCGCGCCGTGCTGTCGGCGCTGACCCGCAGCTTCGGGGGCGGCCCGGTCGGGGTGTCGACGCTGGCGGTGGCGGTGGGGGAGGAAGCCGCCACCGTGGAGGAAGTGTGCGAGCCGTTTTTGGTGCGCGCGGGCATGATCGCACGCACCCCGCGGGGCCGGGTGGCGACCCCGCAGGCCTGGACCCACCTGGGCATGACTCCGCCGGTCAACGGCCTCGGTCAGCCCGGCCTGTTCGACTAAACTCGATTGTCCAGCTCCTCAGCGGGCCGTTTCGGCCCGCATCGTCGCCGGACTGGGCTCAGCGCCCGCGTAGTGAGGCAACGCCCGCCGAAAAGCGCCAAACAACTTCAGGGGTCTGCGCGGTTGTCCGGGACTCTGTACGGCCCACGTTTCTGCATTGCGCGGGTTACACCGCCATGCGATGTGGGTATTCAGCTGCTACTTATCGCCGGTGTAGCCGGTGTCCAACGTTCAAGGAGACGTGATGAAGAACTCGGGCGGGCGAGGTAAAGGTCTGGACAGTCTGCACATGCCGCGCAGCCGTGGCGCGGTCACCGGATTGCTCCTGGTCCTCCTCGGTGCATGGGGGGCGTTGATACCGTTCGTCGGGCCATACTTCGACTTCGCTTATACGCCGGACCAGCCGTGGGCATGGACCGCGGCCCGGGGCTGGCTGGAGGTATTCCCCGGAGTCACCACCCTGGTGGGCGGCCTGCTGTTGGTCGGTTCGGGAAACCGCGCCACCGCGATGTTCGGCGGTTGGCTAGCGGTCTTCGCCGGTGTCTGGTTCGTGGTCGGCGGCGCGTTTGCCTCCACGTTGGGGATCGGGGATATCGGCCATCCGGTGGCTTCGACGGAGGCCAAGCGGGCCGTGCTCGAGGTTTTATACTTCTCCGGCCTGGGCGCGCTGATTGTCTTCCTGGGCGGTGGGATTTTGGCGCGCTTGACGGTCCGATTGGCGCGGGACGTCGAAGCCGCACCGGTGCCCGCGTCCGAGCCGGGCTCCACGCCGGAGGCGTATTCCGCCGCAGTGTCGCCTGACGCGGTGACCCAAGCGGGGGCGGAACAGTTCGCAGTGCCCGGGGCAAAGCCGCGGGCTAGCAGGGGTGGCATTTTCCGGCGACACCGCGCCGGCGCATAGCGCCAGTCGGCAAGTTTCATCCTGGCGCGCTGGCTTAGGCCAGACAGAAAGGCCGGTCGCCAGCATTGAGCTGGCGACCGGCCCTCGGTGTCAGAGCAATCCGAGCAGTTGCAAGTCGGTGATGTACTTGACGATCACCTCCGGCGTCACATGCGGAATGTCTTTGTCCGGGCCGATTTTCGCCTCCTGCACCGCCGCGCGGAACCGATCTGTCGGCGCAAGCGATCCGCAGACCGGCACTGAAGGCTTCTGGTAGTTGTGCAGCAGCGGCAGTAGTGAGTACTGACGCTGCCGATCCGGCAGCGCACGCATGGCGGTCTCGAACCGCTGCAGCCAGTCCGCGTAGTCCGGAATCCGCTGGATCGAGTAACCGGCGTCGATCAGCCAGTTGACATACTCGTCGAGCCCGATGCCGTCTTCGTACGGGTTCATCACGTGATAGGTCTGGAACCCGTCCACAACCTGCGCGCCCAGCGTGGAGATCGCCTCGGCGATGAATTCCACAGGCAGCCCGTCGTAGTGGGCGCGCTGCGGGTTGCCGTCGGCGTCGAGCTCGTAGAACGAGCGGGGCGCGATGCCGGTGGCCACCAGGGAAAGCATCATCCGGGTGAACATGTCCGGCAGGTTGAGCTGGCCCGCGTACGTGGTGTCCGCCAGGATCATGTCGCAGCGGAACACCGCGACCGGCAGGCCGCACAGGTCGTTGGCCTCGCGCAGCAGCACCTCACCGGCCCATTTGCTGTTGCCGTAGCCGTTGGCGTAGCTGTCATCGATCTTGCGGGTGGGGCTCGCGACCCGGATATCTCCGTCCTCGGTGAACGCCGACGGCTCGATCTGGTCGCCCACGCCGATCGTCGACACGTAGGTGACGGGCTTGCGCCGGGTTGTCAGCGCGATCCGGATCAGTTCGGCGGTGCCCACGACGTTGGGGCCGAACAACTGGCTGTACGGCAGCACGTGGTTGACCAGCGCCGCGGGGTCGACGATCAGATCGACGGTGTCGGCCAGCCGCTGCCACGTTTGCCGGTCCAGGCCGAGGTCGGGTTCGCCCTTGTCGCCGGCGATCACCTCCAGATGATCGGCGGCCAGTTCCCGGTAGTGCGCCAGCAGTTTCGGGTCGCCGCTGTCGAACGTCTTGTCCAGGCGGCGGCGCGCATCCTCGTCAGACTTGGCCCGCACCAGGGCGATCAGCTTGCCGTCGACCAAGCCCATCCGCTCCAGCCACTCCAGCGCCAGGTAGTGGCCGAGGAAGCCGGTCGCGCCGGTCAACAGCACTGTCCGCACCTCGGCGCTCGGGCCAGGCAGGTTCGGGGCGGCAGCCAGTGTCTTGGCGTCGATGAACTTGTCGAGCGTCAGGTCGCGGGCGTGCACCTCGGTCGCGTCCCGGCCATGCACCGATGCGAACATGGGCCGCTTGGAGCCGGGTTTGCGCTCGGCCTCGATGTAGTCGGCCAGGGCCTGCAGGTCGCTGGCCGGGCTGACGATGACGCCCACCGGAACGTCGATGTCGAAGATCTCGCGCAGCAGGTTGGCGAATGTCAACGCCGACAACGAGTCTCCACCCAGGTCGGTGAAGTGTGAGTCGGGCGCCAGGTCGGCGGCCGAGGCACCGAGCAGCGCGGCCGCGGCCCTGCTGACGGTTTCCAGCACCGGGCGGTCGGCGCCGCTGCGGCGCAGCTCGCTCAGCTCGTTGGCCTGGCCTTCGGCCAGCTCGGCGTAGAGCTGCTCCAGCCGCTCGCCGTAGTGTGCCTTCAGCTTCGGCCACGCCAACTTGCGGATCCCGGTAAGCAGGCCGTTGTCCAGCGTGAACGGTGTGGTTTCGATGATGAAGTCGCGCGGCACCTCGTAGGACTGCAGGCCAGCCTCTTTCGCAACGTTCTGCAGCGACTCGGCGATCAGCGGTTTCAGCGCCTCGACACCGTGGCGGGCCAGTGCGTCCTCGGTCGGCACCACGACCGCCAACAGATACGGGTGCGCGCTGTTGCCGTAGACATAGATCTGCCGGACCAGCGGGCTGTTGTTGAACACCGCCTCCAACTTCGCGACGGTCACGAACTCGCCCTGCGCGAGCTTCAACACGTTGTTGCGGCGGTCGACATACACCAGCTGGGCGGGGCCCACCTCGGCCACCACGTCGCCGGTGCGGTAGTAGCCGTCGGCGTCGAACACGTCAGCGGTGACCTCCGGGCGCTTGTAGTAGCCGGGGAACATGTTCTCCGTTTTGAGGAGCAGCTCTCCGCGCGGATACGGCCGGTCGGTGCGGAAGTAGCCCAGATCGGGCACGTCGACCAGCTTGTATTCGATCACCGGCGGGCGTTGCACCACGCCGTTGAAATAGACCATGCCGGCTTCGGTCGAGCCGTAGCCGTCCATCACATGCATCTCGAGGAGGGAGTCGACCCAGGCCTTCAACTCCGCGGAGATCGGCGCCGAGCCCGTCATCGCGAAGATGTACCGACCGCCGAGCAGGTTCTGCCGTAGCTCGGCGATGACCTCCGCCTCAGCAGTGGCTCGCTCGGTGCCGTCGGATGTGCGCCGGTCGACTTCGCTCTGAAATTCGCCGTACAAGGTGTCCCAGATCCGCGGCACAAAGTTCAACTCGGTGGGCCGCACCAACGCGAGGTCTTCCAGCAGCGTCGACAGGTCACTCTTGGCCCCGAAGTAGGCCGTGCCGCCATTGCCGAGCGTGCCGTACAGGATTCCACGACCCATGACGTGGCTCATTGGCATGAAGTTGAGCGTGATCGACGCGGCGCTCGGCCCGAACCAGTTCCTGCTCGACCTGCGCCACATTTTTGCGACCCCGCTCTGCAGGTACATCGCGCCTTTAGGTGCGCCGGTGCTGCCGGAGGTGTAGATCAGCAGCGCCAGCGGGTCATCCTCGTCGGACACGGGCATCGACGCGGCGGGCAGCGCCTTTCCGCGTTCCAGCACGTCGGCCAGCGTCTCCACGACCACCGGGCTGTCCGCTAGCCGGGCGCGTGCGGCGTCGAATCCCTCGCGGTGGTCGTCGACCTCGGGGTGGTAGTCGAACACCACCAGCCGCGCGGGCATGTGCCCCGTCAGGATCAGTTCGACGGCGTCGGACAGGTAATCGATGCTGGCCGCTATCACGCTCGGCTCGGTCTCCACGATGATCGGCTGCAGTTGGGCGCTCGCCGCGCTGGTCTGTAGCGGAACCGACACGGCGCCGAGCTGGGCCAGCGTCACATCGATGGTGGTGTAGTCGAGGCTGGTGAAACCGAGCACACAGACGCGTTCACCGGGGGACACCCCGTCGTTGGCCCACGCGCTGGCGAGTGTGCCGATTCGGTCCCACAGCTCGCGGTAGGTGATGGTCTCGAAGCTGGGCAGCAGCTGCGGCGAGGTGCGGCCGGTATTCGGGTCCTTGATGAACTGCACGGCGCGCTGCCCGAGCGCGTGCCGGTCCGCGTAACCCTCCATCACGGTCTGGATAACTTGCGGCAGGCGCAGCCCGGGCTCCTCGACCGCCGCGGCGACCGCCTCGCTGGGACGGGCGGCCGCGAACTGCGGGTCGTTGGCGGACAAGTCGGCGATCCGGCGCTCCAGCCGGTCTTCTTCACGGGTATCAATCGACATAACAGGACCTCTAAACAACGACTTGGGGAGTTTGACCGGCGCCCCGTTGCGCCTAGCAGAAACTACGTTAGCGAAGCTAATGTTATTCCGGAAGGGGGTTCGTACGCGATCTGCTGTGAGATGCGTTACCGCGTCGGCCGAGACGCGGGGGCGTCACGCCGACCCCAGCCTGACCCGGTCAGAGTTCGGCCAGGATCGCGCCCAGGACGTCGAGACCCTCGGCGAGCAACTCATCACTGATAGTCAGCGGCGGCAGGAACCGCACCACGTTGCCGAACGTGCCGGCGGTCAACACGATGACCCCGGCGGCATGGCACCTCGCGGCCAGCGCCTTGGTCAGCTCCGCGTCGGGGTCGGCGGTGCCGGAGCGCACCAGCTCGGCAGCGATCATCGCGCCACGCCCGCGGACGTCGCCGACCCGGTTGTCGTCAGCTTGCAGCCGGCACAGCCGATCCTTCATCAGCGTCTCGATTTGCCAGGCCCGCTCGACCAACCCGTCGCGCTCGATGGTCGCGATGGTGGCCAGTGCGGCCGCGCAGGCGATCGGGTTGCCACCGAAGGTGCCGCCCAGGCCCCCGGGCTTAGCGGCGTCCATGACCTCGGCGCGCCCGGTCACCGCCGACAGCGGCAGCCCGTCGGCGATGCCTTTCGCCGTGCAGATCAGGTCGGGCTCGATGCCGTCGTGCTCGCAGGCGAACATCGCCCCGGTGCGCGCGAATCCGGTCTGGATCTCGTCGGCGATGAAGATCACGTCGTTCCTGCGGCACCACTGCTGCAGGGTGGGCAAAAATCCGTCGGCCGGGACGATGAAACCGCCCTCGCCCTGGATCGGCTCGATGACGACGGCGGCGAGGTTGTCCGCGCCGACCTGCTGGTCGATAACCCGAATGGCCCGGGCGGCGGCCAGCTCGCCGTCGGTGGCCAGTTCCTTGTCGAGCAGGCGGTCGCGAAACGGGTAGGACAACGGCGCGCGGTAGATCTCCGGCGCGAACGGCCCGAAGCCGCTCTTGTACGGCATGGACTGGGCAGTCAGCGCCATCGTCAGGTTGGTGCGGCCGTGATACGCGTGGTCGAAGGCGACCACCGCGGTCTTGCGGGTATACGAGCGGGCGATCTTGATGGCGTTCTCCACCGCCTCGGCACCGGAGTTGAGCAGCACCGAGCGCTTGTCGCCTGCGCCCGGGGTGACCCGGTTGAGTTGTTCGGCGACGGCGATGTAGCCCTCGTAGGGCGTCACCATGAAGCAGGTGTGGGTGAATTCAGCGACTTGCTCGCGCACGGCGTCGACGACGCGGGGGGCGGCGTTGCCGATCGTGGTCACGGCGATGCCGGAACCCAGATCGATCAGCCGGTTGCCGTCGACGTCCTCGATGACGCCGCCGCCGGCCCGAACCGCGAACACCGGCATGGTGCTCCTGACGCCGCGGGCGACCGCCGCGGCCCGCCGCTTGGCCAATTCCACCGATGCCGGGCCCGGGATTTCGGTGACGAGGTGACGACTCTGTTCGAGAGCGGACACTCCTGCCTCCTCGGCGGGCCGTGCGGGGGTGGCGTGGTCATTCGAGCCTATCCGTGCCGAGACCGGCTACGACCGGAACCCGCTGCCCTGGTGGCTAGGCGGGCGGCGGTACCAGTGGCGGCCGGCACACGTTGGCGGTCGGGTCCCACCACCGCCCGGCCTCGCATGGCAATCGCAAACCTCTCAAGAGAACGCGTCCGATCTTGGCCGGTTCAGCTCATGCAGGAGACGTTCGTGACCTCAGCCGGGCGCGCGTAACGCCGGCCCGTCCACGGAGTCGACGGTGGCAAACGAGCTGACCGGCGCGCGGCTGAGCCGTCGCGGCTGGTGAACCGGATACCCCAGGGCGATCACCGCGGCGAGCGCCAGCGGATCGCGCGCTCTGAGCAGAGCCTTCACCTGATCCTCCTCGCGGATCAGGATGGTGGTGATGACGCCACCCAGGCCCTCATCGCGGGCCGCCAGCAGGATGCTCCACGCGAAGGGGTAGATGGAGGCGCCGCCGGCAAAGGAATACCGGGCCGCGTCGCGGTCCATCGCCGCCAACAGCGACAGGTCCACGAACAGCGCCAGCAGAGCGGGTGCCTCGTCGAACCGCTCGGCGAATGCGCCGCCGGTCGCTGCGGCGGTGTCGCCGGCGGCATGCGTGGCCGCCAGTGCCCTTGCCTCGGCGTCGCGGTCGTTGGTCGGTGCCCAGGGCCGCAGGCCGGCGGCGCTCATGGCCAGGTACCGGGTCATGCCCTGCAGGTACAGCTCGCCGAGCCGACGACGAGTCGCGGGATCCTTGATGACCACGACCCGCCACGCTTGCGCGTTGCCGCCGCTGGGCGCGAACCGTGCGGTGTCGAGGACGCGGGCCAGCACGGTGTCGTCGACGGCTTGGTCGCGGAAGGTGCGGACCGCGCCGGTTGTTCGTAACGCCTCGGTGAGTTCCATCGGGACGAGAGCTTAGTGCTGGAGCAGCCAGTCAATGTTGGTGTGAAAGAGACCCGGCATCTGCGGCTCCTCGCAGCCCATCCGCCGGTAATCCTCCAGGGGCGTCGCTGTCCCCTCGGAGTGCGGGTAGTCGCTGCAAAACATGAACACATCGCCGCTCTGCTCGGTCAGCTTTTTGGGGTTCTCGTAGGAGAAGGACGAGACGCGGACATGGTCGAGGAAATACTCGCTTGGCCGCCGGGACAGCTGCGCCATCGGCATCCCGTTGAGCCGGGTGGTGAAGTCGGAGGCGCCGTCGAGCAGCAGCAGGAATTGGGGCACCCAGGCGGAGCTGAGCTCGACTACGCCGAAGCGTAGGCGGGGATGCCGGTCGAACACACCATGCAAGATCAGATCCGTCAACGCCAGCGCCGGAGGCACCCAGAGAAACACCGCATCGGTGGCAGGTACCAAGTTTTCCACCCGATCGTCGGGATACCAGCAATCGTCGAAAACCCGCACCTGATCGGCGACGTGGAAAACCGGTGTGACGGCGTGGTCGACAAACGAGGACCAGATCCGGTCGTGGTCGGGGTGCGAGAGCGCCCGGCCGTCCACGGATCCGGCGCCGATCATGGCCAGCGCGACACCGGCGCCTGCAAGCGAATCTAGCTCGGCCTCAAGCCATCCGGGTCGCGCAACGTCAGGTGTGCGACCGGGTGTAGTCGACCGCGACCCTCGGCCTGCACCTCGGCGCACCACCGGTTCCACGCCGTCATGTTGGCGGTCGCCGCGGGCAGCGGCG
>Ga0187766_10000176_pt1 | contig 33005 bp, 27 predicted proteins | sample 0216_QUI02_MP05__4_FD_132971 | JGI IMG/M metagenome (GOLD analysis project Ga0187766, IMG submission 132971) | Tropical peat soil microbial communities from peatlands in Department of Meta, Colombia - 0216_QUI02_MP05_20_MG | ecosystem: Environmental > Terrestrial > Soil > Wetlands > Peat ... | reverse complement strand
TTCTGCGGGATCGGCAACCCGCGCGCCTTCTATCAGGATCTCAAGAACTGGGACCTCCCGCTCGCCGGTCAGTGTGAATTTCCAGACCATCACCGCTACGACTCGCGCGACATCGCCGAGCTCGAAACGGCCGCGCGCGCTGCGGGTGCGCACGCTCTCCTGACTACCGAAAAGGACGCGATGAACCTGGCGGCAACCAATTTCGCGGAATTCCCGCTCTATGTCGCCGTCATCGACTTGCTTATCGCAAAAGAGACTGCATTTCTCGGCCTTCTTCGCGAAAAATTGCTAGCCACGGAGCCGGCCGCATGAGGATTCTGATCCGAGCCACGAACTGGGTCGGTGACGCCATTATGGCACTTCCCGCGCTTCGTGCCGTCCGCAGCAAATTCCCGGACTCTTACATCGCCATCGTCGCCCGCCCCTACGTCGCCGACATTTATCGTGATCAGGACATCTGCAACGAGCTGATCCCCTACAATCCCAAAGGCGAGCATCGCGGCTGGAAGGGCAGGGAACTCCTGGCCTCAAACCTACGCGCCCAGAAGTTCGACGTTGCCCTCCTCCTGCAAAATGCTTTTGAAGCTGCCTGGCTGGCTTGGCGCGCCGCCATCCCCCAACGAATCGGCTACGCCCGCGATGGCCGAAGCTTCTTCCTCACGAAAGCGATTCCTGTTCCAAAGCTCGGGGAAATTCCGCCCCACGAAAAGTTCTACTATCTGGAACTTTTGCGCCGCGCCGGCTGGCTCGACTCCTTGCAGGACGATCCTCATATTGCCCTTCGCGTTCCCGGCGCCGCCCGCGAACAAGCGGCTCACACTCTTCGCGAAGCCGGCTCGCGCGAAGACGCATTCCGCATCGCCGTGGGTGCAGGCGCCTCCTACGGCTCTGCCAAATGCTGGCCGCCCGACCGCTTCGCGAAAGCCCTCAATCAAGTCCTCCCCGCTCACGACGCCGACATCATTCTCTTCGGCACTCCCGCCGAAGCCGCCGTCTCTTCCGCCATCGGCGCGGAACTCCAACGGCCCCCCATCGACCTTACCGGAAAAACCTCCATCGCCGACCTTCCCGCTCTCCTTTCCCAGTGCCATCTCTTCCTTGGCAACGACTCCGGCGCCATGCACGTCGCCGCCGCCGTAGGCCTGCCCGTCGTCGCCGTCTTTGGGCCCACCGACCCGGACGGCACCGCCCCTGTCACGCCGCGCTCCACCATCGTTCAGCAAAAGCCCTACTGCAGCCCCTGCTTCCTCCGCCGTTGTCCCACGGACCATCGCTGCATGAAAGCCGTCACGCCCCAAATGGTGCAGACCGCCATCCTTGCTCGCGTCGCGGAGGTGCCTTCTGCCTGACCCTCCCGCCCTCAAGCCCGCGGTGTTTCTCGACCGTGACGGTACCATCGCCGAAGAAGTTGGTTACTTGAATCATATCGACAGATTTCGTATGTTTCCTTTTGCGGGGTCGGCCATCCGCCGCTTGAATCAGGCGGGTCTGGCTGTCATTGTCGTGACCAACCAATCCGGGATCGCTAGAGGCTATTTCCCGGAGTCGCTCGTACAGACTGTGAAGGAGCACATCCAGCGCGAACTCGCCGCTGCTGGTGCGCGCTTGGATGCGGTCTACTATTGCCCGCACGGTTCCTTGGACGGCTGCGATTGCCGCAAACCGAAAACCGGGATGCTCGAGCGGGCCGCGAGAGAGCACCATCTCGATTTGTCCCGCTCCTTTGTCGTGGGGGATCGCTATCTCGACATGGAATTGGCGTTTCGCGCGGGCTGCAAAGCCATACTTGTCCGCACGGGATACGGTTTAGGCGAAGAAACTTGGCATGCGAAGGAGTGGCCCCGGCAGCCGCACGCGATCGTGGAGAATTTGCAGCAGGCAGTCGATTGGATTCTGGTTCAACACCGATGAAGCCGAAAAAAACACAAAAAGACACTTCCAGTGCGGTCGATTTGATCGCCCTTGCGGAACTCGTCGAGCGCTTTGAAGGCAAACGCATCGTCGTGTTTGGCGATTTTGTCGCCGACTCCTTTCAGTACGGCGAAATCACACGTGTTTCCCGCGAAGCCCCCGTGCTCATCCTGCGCCACCGGGAAACGCAAATCCTTCCCGGCGGTGCCGCCAACGCAGCCAGTAATTTCGCGGCTTTTGGCGCTCGAGTCATGCCCATCACCGCCGTCGGCGATGACGATGCCGGCGAATGGCTCTACCAGGCTTTCCGCCAAATGAAAGTGGATGTCTCCGGAATCCTTCGTATCCAGGGCGCCATCACGCCCACAAAGACGCGCTTTCTTGCTGGGTGGGCGCACACCGTCGCACAGCAGGTCCTCCGTGTCGACTACGAGCCGCACGCGGAAATCGCCGAATCCTTCCGCAGGAAGATGCAACAGCATTTGCGCGCGAAGCTGAAAACAGCGGATGCCTTGGCAATCTCCGACTACGGCCTCGGCGTGGCCGATCCGGAAGCAATCCGCTCTGCGCTCGGCCAATCGAAGCGTAAAATCCCCATCAGCCTCGATTCCCGCTACCAACTCCATGCCTACCAGCGTGCTGGCGTCACGAATGCAACCCCGAACGAAGCCGAAATGGAAGCCCTGCACAACACTTCCATCGGCCAGAACCTTGCCGAACTCGAACGTTGTGGCCGCGCAACTTTGGCTGAAATGAGATTGAGCTCGCTCGTCATCACCCGTGGCAAAGACGGCATGGCCCTCTTCCTGCCCGGCGCATCTACCGTCCACATTCCTGTCCACGGCAGCGATCAGGCCGTGGACGTCACCGGCGCCGGTGACACCGTACTCGCCGCCTACACCCTCGGCCTGGCCAGCGGCGCTTCCCCCATCGAAGCCGCGCACATCGCGAACATTGCCGGAGGGCTCGTGGTCATGAAGCGCGGCACGGCCACCGTTTCCCGCGCCGAACTCCTCGACGCCATTCGGAAAGCCGCATCGGAGGTGGCCCCTTAGGCAACGTCATGCGGTCCGCCCAATCCAAAATTCACTCTCGCGAATTTGTCCGCGCAGCCGTGGAAAAGCTGCGCCGCCAAGGCAAGCGTGTGGTTCTGGCGAACGGCTGCTTCGACACGCTTCACGTCGGCCACATTCGCTATCTCTCCGGAGCCAAACGCGAAGGCGATGTTCTGGTCGTCGCGGTGAATGCGGACTCCAGTGTCCACGGATTGAAAGGACCCGGCCGCCCGGTTCTCGACGAGCAGGCCCGCGCGGCGCTGGTGGGCTCGCTGCGCGATGTGGATTTCGTTCTGCTCTTCTCGGAGCCCAACGTTGAATCCCTCCTAGAGGAACTCCATCCAGACGTCCACGCCAAAGGCACCGACTACACAGCCGAAAACGTGCCGGAGCGTGCTGTTTCCGATCGCCTCGGCATCCGCGTCGCCATTGTCGGCGACCCCAAAAATCATTCCACACGCGCGTTCCTCGACGCCGTTCGAAAAGGTCCGCATGGCTGACCAGCGCATCGTCGTCGTTCGCCTGGGCTCTCTCGGCGACATTGTGCACACATTCCCCGCTGTCGCGGGCCTGCGCGACTCCTTTCCCGGCGCGGAAATCGTTTGGCTCACGCATCCCCGCTGGGTCGATCTCGTCGTCAGCAGCAGCTTGGCAAGCGAAGTCTGGCCAGTCGATTCGCGCGACCTTTCTTCCGTTCGCCGCGTGATTGGCAAACTCCACGCTTCCCGCTGGGACGCGGCTATCGATTACCAGGGCCTCTGGAAGTCAGCATTTCTTCCATTCTTCGGAGGGGCCTCGAAGCGCATCGGATTCTCTTCCGCCACCATCCGCGAATTCGGCGTGCCTATTCTCTATACGGACAGAGTCGATTGCCGCACCATTCATATTGCCGACCAGAATGGCGAACTCTCTCTCCGCGCCGGGGCAAAACAGCCCGTAGGCCGTTTCGCTCTGCAAGTTGCTGACGCCGACGCCGTCCGCGTCCGCGTCGATCTCTCGAAGGAAGGCCTCTCGCAGTACGTCGTTCTCACCCCCGGCGGCGGTTGGCGTTCGAAGTGCTGGCCCGCCGAACGTTTTGGCGCGCTCTGTCAGCGGATATGCAAGGAAACCGGCCTTCGCTGTGTCATAAACTATGGCCCGGGCGAAGAATCCCTCGCCGCGGAAGTGCAGTCCGCCAGCGGCGACGCAAAACCCGTTTCCTATGATGGCGAGATGCGCACCTTGAAAGCCCTCTTGCGAGACGCGCGCTGCATCGTCGGTGGAGACACTGGTCCGCTCCATCTCGCCGTAGCCCTTGGCACTCCCGCTGTGGCTCTCTTTGGTCCGACGGATCCCGTGCGTAACGGACCGTATCCTCCGGGCGAAATTGTTTTGCGGAGCCCGAACGCCGTCACAACCTACGGCCGTTCGCAGTCTACCGATCCTTCCTTGCTCGATCTCTCCGTCGACGAGGTCCTCGCCGCCGTCAAGCGACGCATGGAGCCACGCGCGTGACAGCTCTGGATTTTTTCGCGCGCTGGCGTGTGCGTCTCGGTTACCTGCTTGCCCTCATCCTCCTTTTGCTCGCCCGTCCTACGCCGCGCTCGATTCTTCTCGGCGCAGCCATCGGCGTCATCGGCCTCGGGATTCGTGCCTGGGCCGCCGGCTATCTTCACAAGCAGGAAGTTCTCACCGTCACTGGTCCCTATGCCCGCACCCGCAATCCGCTCTATTTCGGCAGCGGGTTTCTCACGCTTGGTGCAGCTGTCGCCATGAACTCCTGGTGGGCCGCCGTCTTGCTCCTCTTCTATTTCGCCTTGGTCTATAGCTTCGTGATGCGCCGCGAAGAGTGGGAACTGCGCCAGAAGCACGGCGCGGCCTTTGATGCCTACGCCGATTCTGTCCCATTGTTTTTCCCCAGACTATCCGCCAGCCCAACTGTCGAACCAAATGGCGTCGGTTTTTCCTGGTCCCAATACAAAAAGAACCACGAGCACCAAGCCGCCATCGGCTTTGTACTCCTGCTCCTGGTGCTGCTCTTGATCTGGTTCCTCCGCTCTCCAAAACCGTTGTAGCACCGGCCCCAGCCGATGTGCCTGTCGCTGCCACCTTTCGCTGATTACTGATTACAGATTACCGATTATTGTTGCCTGCACATCCCCCAAAACAACTCACCTCCACCCTCTGCCCATCCGTCAACACCCGCACCGCTCCATCTCGATCCGTCCGAAAAATCCGCGTCCCGCTCCCTTCCAATCGTTCCAGCAACTCCGGACTCGGATGCCCATACGGATTTTCCTCTCCTGCGGAAATAATCGATATTCGCGGAGAGACGGCGTTCAAAAACTCCGGCATCGTGGAATTCTTGCTCCCGTGATGCCCCACCTTCAACACATCCGCATGCAGAAACGACGCCTCATTCTCATCCAGCAACTGATACTCCACCTGCTTCTCCGCATCCCCGGGCAAAACAATCGTCCGCTCTCCGTACTGCAGTCTCACCACGAGCGAGTCGTTATTCTTCGCTTGCGCCGCGACTTCCTCGGACCCCGCCTCCGGCCACAGAACATCCACGCGCACGCCATCCCACGCAAAACTCTGAGACCGTCTCTCATGTTCCAGCGGAATCTTCAGACGCGCCGCCAACTCCTTCAGCCTCCCGAATGCTGGCGCTTCCGTCTCACGTCCCACCAGCAGCCGCGAAACGCGAAAATTCTCCAACACGGCGGTCAGCCCGCCGATATGATCCTGATGCGCGTGGGTCAGCGCCACCGCGTCCAGCCTCTGAAACCCCCGCGACCAGAGATATGCCGACACTGCCTCCTCACCAGGATCTGGTCCCAGATGCTCCTCCCGCCCACGAAAGCCTTCGAACGCCCCTCCGCCATCGATCAGAAGCGTACTGCCTTTCGGCGACACCACAAGGATGGAATCGCCCTGCCCCACATCCAGTACGGAAATTTCCAGGTCTCCGCGAATCACAGAGGGCGGGAACGGATGCACCGCAATGACTGCGGCGATCACCAGCATCAGCGCCACAAACAAGCGAGCCTCCCAAGGAGGCAGTTCTCTATCCCCACGCAGCCGGATTGCCGCCAGCACCGCCACTAGAAAAAAACATGCCATCACCCACCCTGGCGGTCCCGGTATCCGGTAGCTCCCATGTGGAATTTCCGCCAGCCTGGACACTATGCGCTGCTGCAGGGCCACAAGCCACGTCAGCGGATGAGCAATCAGCACCGCCACGTGCGGCAGGAAACTCGCCAGCCCCAAGCTGAAAAATCCCATCGGCACAATCAACCCTGTTAGCGGCACGGCAAGCAGGTTTGCCATTGGCCCCAGCAAGGAAACGCGATGAAAATCGCGTGCCATCAGGGGCAGCATGCCGATCTGCAGAATCAAGCTCAGTGCCACCAGCTCAACAACACGGCAACTCGCGCGCACACTGGCCGCTGCCAAAGCCTGCGCCCACCTCGCGTACTGTTCTCTCAGCGGTGAAGTCAGCGCCAGGATCGCATCGCGAAAATCCAGCCGGAATTGCACCAGCACGGGGGAATGAATCGTATCCCGCGTCACATCCCTCCAGTTTTCCATAGCGTGAAGGACCGGCTGCACGCCACGCCGCAAAATAGGTAGCGCCAACCCCGCAATCGCGCCAATAGCCAGAAACGAAAGCAAAAATCCCGTGTCCTTCACATACTTGGGATGGGCTACCAGCAGCACCAGCGCCGCCATCGCTGCGGAATTCAACAGATCGAGCCTTCTGTAGAAATACGACCCCAGGATGACCAGCACCGCCATCAGCTTGGCTCTCAACACCGGCGCGCGCTGCTCCACAATCGCCACGTACGCAAACAGGCCCGCAAGCGCGAACAAGGTCTTCGCCGTCTGTGAAAACCGTAGCTTCTGCGCCGCCCAGTACAAGAAATACGCCAGCGCGCTCACGTGAAGTCCCGCCACAACCAGCACATGGAACACGCCCGTCTTCTGGTAATCCACGGACTCCGCACGATCCACAAAGCTCCTGTCGCCCAGCAGCATTGCCCTTAAAATCGCCCCCGTCTGCGGCGACCCAGGAAACATCTTGTCCAATCGTTCGCGAAGCCGCCCCCTCCAGCGCGCGATTTGAAACCTCCACGTCGGCGCCGCTGTTCCCGTCTTCTCCAAAAGCGTGCTCGCGTGCAGCGTCGCAATCACGTGAATGTCCTGGCCCGCCAGAAACTCGCGCCGGTCAAACGCTCCCGCATCTTTGTAGACCAGCGGCAGCCGCGCCTCGGTCAACACAGAAATTTCGTCCCCCGCGTGCAGCTCCGGCAGACCGGGCGCGTCTTCCTTGGGCGTATACCCCAGCCGCATCCCCCCGCCCACGGGCAAAGAGCGTTCCGCTGTCTCCACGCCCGTCAGTTCCAACTCTAGGCCGTAGCCCCACGGAAGCCGCGCCGGTTCGCTTCGCAAAACGCCGTGCCATCGCAGCGGCGTCCTCTGCGGAATCTGTTGGGCCGCGAACCGCGACAACACATGTTCCGCCGCCAGTGGCCGCAGGCTCAAAACCCCAGCCAGAGTCCCCAATCCGACCCAGGCAATCAACGACACCACGGCCGCAGGCCACACGAACCCTCGCCCAGCAGCCACAAATCCAAAAATAAGTAGCAAAAGAACCGCGCCCGTCAACGCGGCAACAAACAGAGAGGAACCACAAGGAAGCGAAACGCCTGGTGCCATGCCGAGCAAAATGCCCCCCGCAAAAGCGGCGGCAATCGCCACGGCAGGCACCTTCATGACACTTTTCGCAGCCTCACCAGCGTTTCAATGTGAAAAGTCTGCGGAAACAGGTCGAACAAATGCACTTCCGCAAGTTCGTACCGGTGAGCCACCGCTACTCCCGTCTCCTGCTTGCGCTCCGAACCCATCAACACCGCCAGGTCCCGCGCCAGCGTCGCTGGATCGCACGAAAGATACGTAATTTCCTGCGCTCCCAGATTCGCCAGCCGTGCCGCCGCGTCTGCGCCCAATCCTGCCCGTGGTGGATCGAGCAAAACCAGGTCCGGCTTCTCCTGCTCCTTCTTCAGAAACTCTTCCGCATGTTCATTCTCGGAAGTCACGGCTGACCCAGCCGCCTCCGCGTTCTGCCGCAGGTCGCGCGTGGCCGAGAGGTTCGCATCGACGCTCACCACCCGCGTAAACGTCTTTGTCAGCGGAAGCGTGAAAAACCCAACACCCGCGTACAGATCGAGCGCATATCCCCCCTTCGCGCCCCCCACCATCGTTTGCAGCAAATCCTCAATCAGAAACCGGTTCACCTGGAAAAACGACAAGTGATTCACGCGGAACGTAAACCCGCCGGCTTTCTGAATCAGGTACCCCGGCCCATCCAATTCAAATCGGTTCTTGCTCTGATCCAGCATCAACAGGCTTTCGAGCGCCGGCACCGCGTTCTTGAAATCAGCCGCCAAAGCCTTCGGCGGTTTCGGAAACCGTTCGAAAGCGATATTCAGGGCTACTTTTTCGTCCGCGCTGTCCGTAAAAGCCTCGATTTCCAGAATCCCCGGGGGCAGGGAATTGGCACGCGCCAGTTCCTGCAATTGCCCAAACGTCTCGGCCAGCCGTGGCGACAGCACGGGACATTGATCAATCGGCAGGATGTGTGCGCTTTCCGGCAGGAAGTAACCAAATGCGCGCGGCGTTGCGTCCCGGAACGCCCATTGCGCGCGGTTGCGATACCCGTACGGCTGTGCGGTATGCTCCTGAATCGTCCCCGCCCACTGCACTCTACCCAGGCGCGACAGGGTTTCCCGCAAAATCTCTTTTTTCAGCCGGACCTGCTCCCCGATCTCAATGTGCTGGTAATCGCATCCCCCGCACGTTCCAAAATGCGGGCACAAAGGCGAAACTCGTGAAGGAGCCGCCTTTTCTACTTCCACCAGGTTGGCATGGATTAACCTCTTCTTGCGCGTGCGCACCGACGCGCGCACCTGCTCTCCGGGGAGCACATACGGCACAAACACCGTGTTGCCGTCAGCGTGAGCCAACCCGTCACCGCCATAGACTAGCTTCTCAATTGATAACTGTAACTCATCAGCCATATTCGTTTCAATCCCTCTTGGAATGCGGCAGCTTGCTTGCCCTGAGCCTCGAAGGGCCGCCGCTTTTGTGGTGTAGTCCTAATCTTCCGGACTCGCCTTTGAAGGCGGGTCGTCAGACCCTCGCTCTCTTCCTGCTTCCCTGTAACGCTGGCTTTTATGCCATCCCGGCGCGGTGCCTGACCCGCGCTTCTTCGCGTCCAATTACTGATTACCGGTTACTGATCACTGCTTCTCGCCGCGCTCACGAAAAGTAAAACAAACTCAACCTCGGCAATCGATACTCATCCAACAGCCTCTTCTGTAAATACTGCTTCTCCACCAACGCCAACTGCTCCGCCTTCATTTTCCGCCGGTACGTCGCTAACTGCGAATCCACCTCGCGCCGGATCTTCAACATCAACTCCTCCGAAGCATCCGTCAGCAAGGCCGCATGTATTTTTTCGTCCAGAATCGTCAGCCGCCTCTCCAGATCTTCCAGGTCCAGCAATCCGGGCGCTTCCACCAACGTCCCCGCCGAGGCCACTTTCTCTGCCGTCTCCCGCAAAAAAGTCGCCAGCTTTGTCTGCGCCGCTTCCTGCTGTTCGGCGGTTTTGCGCAACAACTCCTCGTTTCGTTTCAGGTAGGCATGCAACTCCGGCCGGGCAAACGGCTCCTTCGCCGTCGCGCCCTTCGCCGGCTGCGCTCCCGCCGCCGCTTCCTGCCGTTCGTCGGCCGCTTCCAAAACCGCGTCGGTGCAATACGCCAGGCTCTTCAGCGGCTTCCCCGCGCCCCGCCGCGATCGTTGATAACTCTCAAACGCCCGGTCGATTCCTTTCAGTGCGGCTTCCAGCGGCACGCCCGCCTTCTGCCACGTCTCCATGATGGCCCAATCCAGCGGAGACACCAGAAGGTGCGCGCCGCGTTTCTTCCAGAAATGTTCCTCAATTTCCGTGAAATAGTTGAAGTAATTCCAGGTTTCCATGCCGGGACCGCGCGATCAGCGAGGCGCTTTCCTCGCTTTGGAACCGTCGGTCTTTGCGGCGCCAGTGGTCGCGGACACTCGATGAGCTTCCCCAGGCTGGTTTTTCTCCCAGATGTACCGCAATCCCGTCAGTGTCAGGAATTCGTCCACATGCTGAATGTGTTTCGACCCGCGCGCCACCAACCTCGCCTGTCCCCCGGTCGCCACCACTTTTGGCTCTCCGCCCATCTCGGCTTTGATGCGCGTCAGGATTCCATCCACCAAGTCCACCGCGCCGTAATAGAGTCCTGCCTGGATGTTCGTCACCGTATTCGTCCCAATCACTTTGCCCGGATCCTTGATCTCTACCCGCGGTAGCCGCGCCGCCCGCGAAAACAGCGCTTCCGACGAAATTCCCAGCCCCGGTGCGATCACGCCTCCCAGAAATTCGCATTTCGCGGAGATTACATCGAACGTAATCGCCGTGCCGAAGTCCACCACCACGCACGGTCCGCCATATTGATGAAACGCCGCCACGCCATTCACAATCCGGTCCGCTCCCACTTCCATGGGGTTGTCTACGTGCACGGAAATTCCCGTCTTCACTCCCAACTCGACAAACAGCGCTTTCTTTCCGAGGTACAGCCGCGACATCTCCGCCAGCGTCCAGTTCAGCGGCGGCACCACCGAGCTGATGATCACGCCGCTCACCATCTCTTTCGTGAGCCCGGCAAGCGAAAACAGGTTCCGCGTCAACACGCCGTATTCGTCCACCGTTTGCGCCTGTGCGGTCGTCAATCGCCAGTTGGCGACGAGTTCGTCGTCCCGGAAAACGCCCAGCACCGTATTCGTGTTGCCCACGTCAATCGTCAGCAGCATCTCTTATCGAACCTCGGTCACATCCCCGGCAATGACGGTCGTCAAAGCGCCGTTGTCCCTGTTCACCAGCAGCAATCCCTCCGGACTGAGCCCTGCCGTCACTCCGGTGTACGATTCGGCGCCCGTTTCCACGCGCACGCGGCGCCCTTTCGCAAAGGACGACACGCTCTCGAATCTTTCCACTACAAAGCTCGGCCCTTCGCGCAGAAACCGATTGTAATCGCTCTCGAACTGCGTCAGCAACCGCACCAGCAATTCCAGCCGATAGCTCATTCTCCCCGATTCCTTCCGGATTGATGTCGCAATCGACGCCAGCTCCGGAGGAAACTTCTCCTGATTCACGTTGATTCCAATGCCCACGATCACGAAGCGCACCGCGCTCGGCTCAGCATGCATCTCCGTCAAAATCCCGCCCAGCTTCTTTCCGTTCAGCAGCAAATCGTTCGGCCACTTCAGCTCAGGAACCAATCCCGTCTGCGCAGCAATGGCCGCGTATGCGGACACGCCCGCCAGCATCGTCAGCAGCGGCGCCTGTGCTGGCGCAAGTTTCGGCCGCAGCAGCACCGTGAAGTACAACCCCGTCCCTTTCTCCGAATGCCAGCTTCGCCCCACTCGTCCGCGCCCCGCCGTTTGCGCTTCGGCCATCACTACGGTACCTTCCGGCTCGCCCGCGTAACCCAAATCCATCGCCACTCGATTCGTCGAATCGGTTTTGAAGAAATGAAACACGCGCTTGCCGAACAAATTGCCCTTCAGCCGTTTTCGCAACAGGTCTGGCGTCAGCACATCGGGCACTTTTTCCAAAAAATAGCCAGTGCTTCGCTGACCCTTCACTTGTACTCCCAGCTTCCGCAGCTGGTCCACCCATCGCCATACCGTCGTGCGAGACATCCCTGTCTCGCGCGCAATCCGCGCTCCACTGATAACAATCGTGGCATTTTCCGAAAGCAGCGTGAGCAGCGCCGCCAGCCGTCGATCGGTTGTTCCTGGTAAAGAAGGTGCTTGATGAGGCATTCGCGCCCGGTCCTGAGCTCCTGCCTGCCCTAGCTTATCTCAAAACCCCTTGGATGCAGCGGCTCGCTTGCCCTGAGCCTCGAAGGGGCCGCCGCTTTATGGTCTTCCCAGCCTGTGGTTGCCTGATGCCCGCTTCAACTTCTTCCCGGGTGCCCCCACATGCCGATTTTGCATGTGAGCTCTTGGGTTCTTCGCCTCTGTAGTGGCGGGTCCTCAGACCGTGCTCTTACTTCTGACCACCAACTTCTGACTACCGACTACTAACTACTAACTATCACCTGCCAACTACTCTTCCCCCAAGCTCTTCAACCTCTCTCCCAGCTTCTCCAACTCAATCCTCTGTCCGTGCAGCGCCTCTTCCATCTGCTTGATGATCTTCTCCGGTGCTCGGTTTCGGAACGTCTCATTCCCCAACTGGTTTTCCTTTGACGCAATCGCTTTCTGCAGACCTTCCATCTCCTTCTTCAACCGCGTCCGCTCCGCCCCCACGTCCATCGACTCGGTCGCATACGGAATCCGCACGTCAAACTCCGCCGTCGACCGCGTCCCTCCGCCGCCCTCTGGCAGCTTCTGCGAAAGCACCGCGAACTCGGACAGGATCGCCAACCGCAAAATCCCATCCTTGTTCGCTTCGATAACACCTCTTGCCCAGCCATCGCTGCTGAAGAACTCCGCCGCCACTTTTTTCTTCGGGTCCAGCTTCATCTCCGCCCGGATCGTTCGCAGCGATTGGACAATCTCCTGAACCAGACCAAATTCCTTCGCCGCGGGCGCGTCGTTCCACGGCTCCTGCGCCGCTGGATACGCCTCCAACGCAATCGATTTCGCGCCCGCCCGTTGCGGCAGCTGGTGCCACAGTTCCTCTGTCAGGAATGGCATAAACGGATGTAGTAGCCGCAGCGCCGCATCGAATCCGGCAAACAGGTTCTTCCAGGCCACCGCAGCTCTGGCGCGATCCGCGCTCTGCAACTCAGGCTTCACCCACTCGATGTACCAATCGCAGAAATCGCCCCAGAAAAACTGGTAAACGCCCTGTGCCGCCTCATGAAAACGGTAGTTCTCGAGCGCGTCATCCACCGCCTTCACCGTGTCCGCCAGCCGCGCAAATAGCCAGCGGTCGATCAGCGGCACTTGTCCCGCGTACGCGTGCGGAGCCTTCGCTCGAACGGCCGGATCGGTCAGTTCTTCCATCGAAGTCCCGCCCTGCTCGAACTTCTCCAGGTTCACAAACAAAAACCGCGCCGCGTTCCAGATCTTGTTCGCAAACGCCTTCGCCCCGCCCAGCCGGTCGTCGGACAGCACAATGTCCGTTCCCGGCGCCGCCATCGACGCCAGGCAAAACCGCATCGCGTCCGTCCCGTACTCTTCATTCAGAGCGATCGGATCGAGTCCCGTCCCTTTGGACTTGGACATCTTCTCGCCGCTCGCCGTTCTCACCAGCGAGTGTAGATACACCACACGGAAGGGAACTTCCTTCGTAAAATGCAATCCCATCATGATCATCCGGGCCACCCAGAAAAACAGGATGTCGTACGCGGTAATCAACAAACTCGTTGGATAGTATTTCTCGTAATCCGCCGTATTCTCCGGCCAACCGAGCGTGGAGAAGGGCCATAATCCCGAGCTGAACCACGTATCCAGCACATCCGGGTCCTGCTCCAATTCCGTCGATCCGCACTTCAGGCACTTCGGCGGATCTTCCCGCGCGACAATCACCTCTCCGCATTTCCCGCAGTACCACGCGGGGATTCTGTGGCCCCACCAAAGTTGCCGGGACAGCGTCCAGTCGCGGATGTTCCGCATCCAGTTGAAATACTCTTCCCGCCGGTTCTCGGGAATAATTTGGATATCCCCGCGCTCCACGGCCGCGATCGCCGGCTCCGCCAGCGGCTTCATTGAGCAGAACCACTGCGTCGAAACGCGCGGCTCCACGATTGTTCGGCTGCGCTCGCAATGCCCAATGGCGTTGATGTGTTCCGTGATCTTCTCAATCAGGCCCTGAGCCTGCAGATCGTCTACAATCTGTTTCCGCGCCGCGAATCGTTCAAGCCCCGCATACGCGCCCGCGTTGTCGTTCATGTGAGCGTCGTCCGTCATGACGTCAATCAGCGCCAGGTTGTGCCGCTTCCCGGCTTCGAAGTCATTCGGATCGTGCGCGGGAGTGATCTTCACTGCGCCCGTGCCGAATTCGCGTTCCACCATTTCATCCGCAATGATGGGAATCTCGCGGTTCATTAGCGGCAGCACGGCGTTCTTCCCAATCAGACGCTTGTACCGTTCATCTTCCGGATGAACGGCCACCGCCGTGTCACCTAGCATCGTCTCTGGCCGCGTCGTGGCCACCACCAGAAATTCGTTCGTTCCCGCCACTGGATACCGGATGTACCACAGGTGTCCCTGCTTCTCTTCGTGAATCACCTCCAGATCGCTCAACACGGTCCGGCATCCGGGACACCAATTCACCATCCGCTTTTCCCGGTAGATCAGTCCTTCTTCGTACAAACGCACAAACGCTTCGCGCACCACCTTCGACAATTCCGGCGAAAGCGTGAATTTCTCCCGCGACCAGTCGCACGACTCCCCAATCTGTTTCATCTGCCGCTGAATCGTGCCTCCGCTTTCTTCTTTCCATTTCCAAACGCGCTTGATGAACTCTTCCCGGCCCAGTTCCCGGTAATGAATTCCCTGATGCGACAATTGCCGCACCACCACTCTCTGCGTAGAAATCCCTGCATGATCGGTTCCCGGTAGGTACAGCGTGTTGTAGCCGCGCATCCGGTGCCACCGCGTCAGCACGTCAATTTCGGTGTGATTCAGCATGTGCCCGATGTGCAGCATGCCCGTCACGTTCGGCGGGGGAATCACAATGGAAAACACCGGCCCTGGCGCGCTCACATCGGCCTTGAACAACTCTTCCTTGACCCAGAACTCCGCCCATCGCGCTTCAATTTGTTTGGGATCGTACGCTTTGGCTATCTCTCGGGGCATTCCATCCTCGTGTCCTTGCCGCGCGCATAGGCACACGTTTCCGCTCGCAAGGTAATCTTTCACTATACGAGCACCCCCGCGCGAGCGTCAACGCGCCTTGGACTGACTGAATGCCCCGTGCAAAGTCGGAGCAAGTTGAGTTCACGGGCGCGACGCACTGGATTGAAAATGTGGACGGCAGCGGAGTAAATCCGCTGCTACGACGAAGAGCGACCCGCCTCGGAAGGCGGGCCCTACAAAGGCGAAGAGACCGACCCCAAGACGAAGGTCCATACACCGAACCTGAGGCACCCGGCTTCTGATTGCTGATATTTGATTACGGATTACTTCCTGGTGATTTCGTCCCGCACGATCGCTTCAATCACCGGCTTCAAAATCTCGCGCGTGACTTTCTGCAGAACCTCAGGGTTCATCTTCCCCAGAACCCGGGCCACAAGCTCATCCATATCCGGCTCCGCGGGCTGAGCCGCCACCGGTTCCGGCGTCACAACGGGCTCGTGCGACACAACTGGCTCGGGAGCATGCTCTTCCATCATCGGAGGTGTGGACTCGACGGCGCGCATCTCGTCAAAGCGCGCAGCAGCCTCTAGGTGTGATTCCTCCACAACTGGCTCTACCGGAGCCGTCTCCATCGGAGCTGGCTCAAACGCCGTGGGCTCGGCAGCCGGCGCTTCCCAGGCATTCTCCCAACTCTTCGGCTCACTCGCCTCCCCAGTACTCGGTTCAACGTGGGGCTGAACTTCGGGCGCGCTCACCGGCGTTTCAAGCAACTCATTTGCCGGAGCCTCAACATGCTCTTCCTTCTCGGCATGCACCACGGGCTCCGCCGAATACGCCGACGGCTCAGCCGCCTGTTCCCCGGGAGCCGCCACGTGCTCCGCAGACGTTTCCGCCGAGTACGCTGGAATTTCCTGCGTCTCTTCCACGGAATACGATTTTGGGGAGTCCCAAGTCGACGCCAGCAGGGAAGCCTTCTTTGCTTCCGTTTCCCACGCCGTCTCGGGAACGGGTGCCCAATTTGCGGGCTCGGAATCTGTCTCTGGAGCCGTGGGCTCCACGGCAGGCACGTTCTGTGCGGCACTCGCTGCATCCTGCGCAGGAGCAACGGCCTCCGCAACCTGTTCCGTCGCTTGTGCGTGCATTTCCGGCGTCGCTTCCGCCACTACCGGTTCTGCGTCCTTAATCTCTGCAAGCTTTTCTTCAACCCCTGCCGCCATTGCTGAGGCCCAGGCATCGCTCGTGAACGGCACCGCCGCTTCCACAGGCTTGCTGATTTCCGTCGCCACCGCCACCGATTCCGCCGCCTCTACAAGCGTTGGCTTGTTCTCGAGGGAATGTGCCCAGTGGTTCGAAGCAAAACTCTTCGCGGGAGAATTTCCGTGGAACGCCTCATCCCGCCAGTCTTTTGCGCCCTCCGTCGTCTTGGCCGCGCGCTCCAAATCCTCATCCAGCCCGCCCGGCCGCCATCCGCCCTTCGAGGACTCCTCTTCTTCTTCCTTCTCTTCCTCGACCTCGTCCGTTTCCTCGTTCCACTTCCTCACTTCCGCAAGGTTAATCATCGGCTTGGAAGTGACCGCCAGGTCTTCTGCTTCCGGTGTCTCCAGCAGGCTCCCGAAAGCCAGCGGTTCGCTGCCCGCTGCAATCTTCACTTGTTGCTGCGGCGCAGCCGTTGGGAACTCCTCCAGCGGCTCCGGCATGATTTCAGGCAATTTCTCCGCGGAGAACTCCGCCAGTTTCGAGCTGACGCCTCCGCCCAAAATATCTGCTGTCGAGCGTTTCGGCGGTGGTGGCGGTGCCTTCTCCGCTGCCGGTGCAGGGCCAATCGAAACACCCGCGCGCTGCAGCGCGGACTTCACCATGGAAATCAGTGGGTCTGGTGGGACAAACGGCTTTTTCAAAACGCCATCCGCGCCAACCCGCTGCGCTTCCTGCTCATCCAGCGGATCGAACGCGCCCACCAGCAAAATCACCGGAATATGCGAAAGGGAAGAGTCTTCTTTGACGTACCGGCAGACCTCATAGCCATTCCTCACCGGCATGAACACATCCGCAAGAACTAGGTCAGGACGCACATCGGAAATCTTCCTCACGGCCGCTTCGCCGTTCCCGACGGCCACCACGTCGATTCCCTGATCTTTCAGGGCTAGCCCCACCATTTTCTGGATGTTGCTGTTGTCGTCTGCAACCAATATCTTGGCCACCGCACATCCTCCGGGCAGCAGACGCTACCCACACTCTTAGCTACAAAACTAATTGGAGCACTCGGTTCCGGGTGCGTCAATTAGAGTGCTCTCCCTATGTGTCGGAAGTAGACATGGTTCGTTCCTTTTCATAACCTGTACCAAAGGACAAGGGGTGCGAACCCTTCGCACCCCTTGGGAACTTCCTGATTTCTGTTGGCTTTACCGTTCCTGTTACCAGGGCAGGATCTTCTTCAGCCCTTTCTTCTTACTGCTCGATTCCTTGGAATTCTGATTCTGCGACTGGCTGGAATCTGCCGTCGTTGGTTGTGTGTTGTCGGTCTTGGAGCTGTCCGAGCTCGCCGATGCATCCTGTCCCGAGCTGCTCGTGCTTCCCGCATTCGCATCCGCGCCCGAAGCGGTCCCAGCCGCCGCATCGCCGCTCGTGTCCTCGCTAGCTGCCCCAGCGGCACTTCCCGCTGGTGCGGCTTCACCTGGCTTCACTACCTCCACCACCGCGCTGGTCGACCCTCCGGTCGTCAGGCTGGACTTGTTTCCTCCCGCAAGCACGTCCCCTTGGTCCGCCGTTTCCGGCTCAAGATTCGGCAATCCATGCGCCGCCGCCGCGTGCACATCGGGTGCGCTATGCAGCATCCCCATGGACTTGTGCACAACCGATTCCTTGGGTCGCGGCGTGTTCTGTTCCGCGGTCATCCACTCCAGGGATTTCGGATCCGGTTGGGGCACAGGCATTCCAAAGGCCTTGAGCTTGTCTTTGGCCGCCGCGTCGTGAACGGAAAGCGGATAGTTCTTCACGATCTGCGCGTAGTAGCTTCCCGCCAGATCTTTGCGCTCGCTCTTCTCAAAAATGTCGCCAAGCATCCACAGCGCTGTGTCGGACTTACTGTACAGCGGATAGCGCTTCACCAAAGGCATTAGCCGTCCCGCTGCTGCACGCCGGTCGCCTTTAAGATAGTAGTAATACGCCACACGGAACTGGCTCTCTGCCAGGACCTCCTGCACTTCTCTCAGTCTTTGTTCCGCCTGTGGTGCGAGGGGATCCTTCGGGTACTTCAGCAAGAATGTCTGGAACTCTTCCTCGGCGGCTTTTGCATGTGTGTTATCGCGGTCGGGCTTGGCCATCTCGTTGTAGTTCGCCATAGCCACTTGCATCTGCGCGTATGCCGCTTCTGGCAGGAAAGGGAAGAAGACGATGAAATCTTTGTAGCCGTTGATGGCCTGCGTGATGTTGCTCGTACCACCTTCCTTGTAGAACGAATCCGCGATAGCCAGTTTTGCCTTGGCGAGGTATTCGCTGTCAGGATACGTATTGATCAGCGTCTGCAGTCCCAGTCGTCCTACCTCGTATCGGCCATGCTTGATGTCGTTCATGGCCTTGTCATACAACTGCTTATCAGGCTCAACCGTGTTCGATGTGTCCGTTGATTTATCTACCGGTTTTTTCTTGTGAAAAATCACCTGGGCGGTGCACTGGCTGGCGGTCACCAGGGTAAGCGCACACACAAAAAGAAGCGCTAATCGCCGCAATCTTCACCTCACCTTTGCTGACGGGTCCCTGGCCGGAGCATGTGGCTAGACTGGGAATGTCCCCCTTACTTGGCTCGAACCCTCCTCAGTATAACCTGAACTTTGGCACAGGTACCCGGAAACTTGCCCTTTCGGACGGGGTTGCCACCTGCTGTCTGGGATGCCTCCACCCCTCTCCCCGGTTTCCCCCAACCCGGGAACGCCAATCTCCAGATTGGCCGGTGCCGCCACGGTGGCGGCGGCATCTTGCCGCCAACCATGGTTTGCCTTCCCGCCGACCCGTGTTTCTCCCCGTAGGGGCACGATATATCGCACCCCCGGCGAGTCCGCGAGCCGCCCTCTTGGGTTCACCTTTCTCTGAGATGACCTCATCTTAATCTTACTCTGTGCCCTTCTGTGTCTCTGTGGCATATCCCCTCTTCTCTCGCCACCCGCCACTCGTCACTCGCCACTGCATTTTTAACGTTTTGTAATACCCAACCCGCTCTTCTCTAACTACAATGCTTCCATGCCTTTTCGCTCCGTGGCGGAAGGGCCTCACTCATGGAAAAACGAAAATTTCTGTTTGCTTCTCTCTCCAGTTTGATCGGCGATATCGCTTGGCAGGTCGTTAAAGAAGGTCACGAAGTCCGCTACTACGTCGAAAATGAAAAAGAACGAGACATCGCCGACGGTTTTGTCCCCAAATCCAGCGACTATGAAAAGGACGTAAAGTGGGCCGACATCGTCGTCTTTGATGACACGCTCGGCCAGGGCGCCAAGGCACAAGCGCTCCGCGCCGCAGGCAAGCCCGTCATCGGCGGTACAACCTATACGGATAACCTCGAAGATGATCGCTCCTTCGGCCAGGAAGAACTGAAAAAAGCCGGTGTCACCATCATCCCGTATCAGGATTTCGACTCCTTTGACCCGGCCATCGAATTCGTCAAGAAAAATCCCGATCGCTACGTCATCAAGCCCAGTGGCGAAGCACAAAACGTCAAACGGCGCCTCTTCGTCGGCGAGGAGGAAGACGGCAATGACGTCATCGGCATGCTGGAAGCCTACAAGCGTGCCTTTGCCGATGAAATCAAGGTCTTTCAGTTGCAGCGCCGTGTTAACGGCGTCGAGGTCGCCGTCGGCGGCTTCTTCAACGGCAAGAAGTTCATCAACCCGATCAACATCAATTTCGAACACAAGAAACTCTTCGCCGGTGAAGTCGGCCCGCCGACGGGCGAAATGGGCACGGCCATGTTCTGGAGCGAGCCGAACGCACTCTTCAATCGCACTCTATTGAAAATGGAGCCCAAGCTCGCCGAAGAAGGCTATGTCGGATACATCGACCTGAACTGCATCGTCAACAATAACGGCATCTACCCCCTAGAGTTCACTTCGCGTTTCGGCTATCCCACCATCAGCATCCAGCAGGAAGGTATCCTCACGCCCATAAGCGATCTTTTCTGGGATCTCGCGCACGGCCTGGAACCGAAATGGCGTACTCGCAGCGGCTTTCAAGTCGGCGTGCGCATCGTCGTCCCGCCATTCCCCTTCGACGACGAAGCCACCTTCGAATCCTTCAGCAAAAACGCCGCCATCGTTTTCAAGCGGCCCACCTATGAAGGAATCCACATCGAAGACGTGAAGATCGTCAACCAGCAGTGGCTTGTCGCCGGAACTTCCGGCGTTGTCCTCATCGTCGTCGGCATCGGCCAGACCATGAAGCAAGCCCAAACCCAGGCCTATTCCCGCATCAAAAACGTTCTCATCCCCAACATGTACTACCGCACCGACATCGGCGATCGATGGGGGGAAGATTCCGACAAACTCCACAACTGGGGCTATCTCCGCTAACCAGTGCAGCGGCGGTTTCCAGCCGCCGTTTCTCCCAGCATAGCCCCGCTTCCACAGGTTGCGGGAAAACTCACGGCTGTCATTCCGAGGGCGGTTTTGCCCGAGGAACCTGCTTCTTCTTGGACTTTTTGCAAAAGTAGGTTTCTCGCTTCGCTCCCTCCTTCTCCGTGCCCTCTGTGCTCTCTGTGGTGAACCCTCTTCTCCGTCTCTTCACTCGCCACTTCCGCCCCGATACAATCTTTTTACACCCGCCTCTCACCACTCGGCGTAAAATGTTTGTTTGTGTTTTTCGATATCTTCTTCGGAGGCAATTCTATGAAACGTTTTCTCGCCGCAGGCTTGCTCCTGGCTCTCTCTCCCGCCATCACCTTTCTTCCCGGGGCAGCTCAGCAGAAAGACGAAGTAGCCAAGATCGCGCTCAAAGTCGGCGACACTGCTCCCGACTTCACTCTCCTCAGCGATCAATGGAAAACCGTCAAGCTCAGCGATTTTCGCGGCAAGAAAAATGTCTTCCTGGCCGTTTACGTCCTCGCCTTCACCGGTGGTTGAACGAAACAACTCCAGGCGGTCCAGTCTGGAATAGATTCGGGCAAGATCGACGCGAGTGATACGGAAGTTTTCGGTGTAAGCATGGATAGTCCCGCCGCGAATGCCGCCTTCGCCAAGCAGATCGCCATCAAGTTTCCTCTCCTGAGCGACATGAACCACAAGATGCTCACTTCTTACGGCATCCTCAAGAACTACGATGTCCAGGGCGAAGGCTACCAGTGGGCCATGCGCGCCAACATCGTCATCGACAAGGACGGCATCGTCCGCCACATCGAGGAAGGCGACGGCGCCGTCAATCCCAACAACGCGGTCGCCATCTGCACCGACCTCCACAAAAAGTCCGCCACCAAGTAAGCAGTGGTGAGATATTCAAAGAAAACGATCCCCAGCTCTCTGCCGGGGATCGCTTTTCTATTCTCGCCTTGCTGGATGTTATTTCTTGCGTCTGCGGGTCGAGTGCAGCGCCAATTCATTGGCCGCTGCCTTATCCATCTTGTGAGCCAGCATCTCGGACATCAATCCTTCATCCGTCAGGTCTAGCGGGTGAGAGTGCTTCCAGTCGTGATGAGCCACGCGCCCCAGCCGCTCCACCACATTCGGCGCAAACACTTCGATCGCCAGCTCCCTCCGGCTATCGAAGCTCCCCGGCGTAAGGTTGATGGACCCAACGATCGCGCGCGAATGGTCCGCCAGGAGCATCTTGGCGTGCAGCTTCAGGTGCTTCAACCGATGAACCTTCACCCCCACGTCGTCCAGAATCCGCAAGCCGCCGACTCCTTCCGTCAACTTCTCCTTCTTTAGCTTGTGCGGAGGGCGCGCCATCACGTGTACTTTCACGCCGCGCTCGTGTGCCCGGACCAGCCGCTCGATAATCACCGCATCCTGGTAGCGCTCGTTCTGTACAAACAGCGTGTGCTTCGCTTCATCAATGAACCGGCAGATGCGGTCCCGTCCGTTGCCCTTGCACCAAATCAGCTCTCCGCTGTTGGATGCGCGAAATGCCTTGCGCGCCCAGTCTGCTTCAAAGCAATCGATAATCTCCCGAACTTCCTTTTCCCGCGTCGTCACCACGGCATAGTCCCGCGTCTCTGTAAGGTTCTTCGTCACCCAGTTCAACGACTTCACGTACGCAATCTCGTCGTCCACGACCATGGACTTCTCATGCGTCACGTCAAACGCAGGATTGCTGTCTCTCACCTCGATTCTCGCTGCTTCCAGTTTCTTTTTGGTTTCCAGATTGTCGGCCTCGCCGTCGCGCCGCGCGGGGTTTAGCATCACCCGTACGCCCACGCCGCGCTTCTTTGCGGCAATGAGAGCCTTCATCAGGGCCGGATCGGAAAACAGAAACATCTTTACGCGCAGAGAACGGCGAGCATCCGCCACCGCCTTCAGCACCGGCTTTGCCGTGTCGTCAGGAAGCACAATCAGGCTGTGCGTCACTCCTCCTCCTCATCGCCATCTTTGCCGCCATCAAACCCGCCGTCCTTGTGCACAAATTCCGCCCGCGAAGAGCCTTTCTTCGCGTTTTTCAATTCTGCGGCCGGCTCTTTTTCGAATTGTACACGATACAGTTCCGCGTACGTCCCGCCCCGCGCCAACAACTCTTCGTGTGTTCCTTGTTCCGCCACCATCCCGTCCTTCAATACAACAATGTTGTTGGCATCGCGAATGGTGCTCAGCCGGTGCGCGATCGTAATCACCGTCCGACCCTTCATCAGCCGTTCCAGCGCCTCAATCACTACGTGCTCGGATTCCGTGTCCAGCGCCGCCGTCGGCTCATCCAGAATCAGGATCGGATTATTGCGAATGATGGCCCGCGCAATTCCGATCCGCTGCCTCTGCCCGCCGGAAAGAGTATCCCCGCGGTCTCCCACCATCGTGTCGTATCCCTGCGGCATTTTCGCAATGAACTCATCCGCATTCGCCAATTTCGCCGCCGCCAGCACCTCTTCCCGTGTCGCCCCTGCGCGTCCGTACGCAATATTCTCCGCAACCGTCCCGCGAAAAAGCACCGTCTCTTGAAGCACGTAGGCAATCTGGTTTCTCAGTCCGTTGATCGTGTAGGAGCGAATATCCGCGCCGTCAACTTTGATGGTTCCTTCCATTGGGTCATAGAATCGCGGAATCAGGCTCACCAGCGTGGATTTTCCGCTCCCGGTCGGCCCGACGATTCCCACCATCTGTCCCGCCTTGATCTGGACACTCACATTTTTTAGTACTCCGGCGTCCTTCCCATAGCTGAATCCGACATTCTCAAAAACAATATCTCCCCGGAACGGCCCAGGTTCTTTCGCATCCGGACTTTCCGGAATAATATCGTTCGCTTCCAGAATCTCGCGCACGCGCTCTACTCCAACTGCTGTCTGCGCAATCGAATTCGTCATTTTCGCCAGGTCCTGCACCGGCTTGAAGAAATTTCCCAGATAAAACAGGAACACCGTTAGCTCGCCGGCCGTCATCTTGTCCGCCAGAATGAGCCCCGCGCTTCTCCACAGTACAAACGCCGTGCAGAGCGCGACAATGATCGACACAAGCGGCGAAAGCAGTGCCTTCACCTTTCGAGCCCGCAACGCTGCCTCCACCGTCGCCTTGCTGACCTCGCTCAGCTCCTCCTGTTCCAAATCCTGGCGTCCGAACGCTTTGATCACCCGCATCGACTGCAGGTTCTGCTCCACCACCTGCACGATATTGCTCTGCTCCTTCCGCACCTCCCGTGTCGCCTTCTTCACGGCCTTCTTAAATCGCGAAATCAGCAGCAGCATGACCGGCGTCAGCGCCACCACGATCAGCGTGAAATCCCAGTTCAGCCAGAACATGATGAGCAGCATGCCGACGATTGTGAACAGATCCACCAGGATTCCGAGCGTCGACGACGAAGCAAACGCCTGAATCGTTTGCACGTCCGCCGTGATCGTGCTCAGCAAAGTCCCCGTTTCGTGTTCGCTGTAATAGCGCAGCGAAAGCTGCTGCAGGTGATGGTAGGTGCGCAACCGCAGGTCATTCGCCACCCATTGGCCCACGCTCGTCGTGTAGTAATTCCCGATATACGACGCAATCGCCCCCAGCAGCGCGATCACAATTGTTGCAATCGCCGCCGCAGCCGCGATGCTCATCTTGTCGCCGCCGCTGAGGAATGGCTGCAGAATCGCCGACACGCGCGGCGGCAGGTGGTGCACTCCCACGACATTGTCAAGGATGACTTTCAGCGGCCATGGCGCGGCCACCGTCATGGCCGTTTGCACTAGCATGGCGGCCAGGATAGCCGCCAGGCTGAGTCGATACGGGCGCAGCAGGCTGGCAATCAGCGCGAACATACGTGCCGCTTCCCCAACCAACCTGCTCTTCGATGCTTCTGAAGGTCCGTCATCGCGCAGGGAAGTTTACCCCACACCACACTCCTTCGCCCATCCGCGATTCTCAATCCTCTGCTCTTGGGTTTGTTCTTCCTTGCCTTTGTAGGGACGGCCTTCCGAGGTGGTCCGCCGCCTTCCAGACTGATAACGGATAGCTGATAACTGATTACCGAAAAACCCTAATTCGCAATCGTCAGATCCACTTCCGTGCTCGCCCCGATGCGTGTCCCCGCAAGCGGCGTCTGGTCGATCACCGTCCCGTGCGGCCACTGAGGCGCGGAAACGTAATTGATCTTCCTGTGCAGCGTCGCCACATCCAGCCGGTGCTCCGCCTCGGTCTCATTCAGCCCAATAAAGTAAGGCATCACGTACGACTTTTCCTTCTGCCCCGCGGAAACCAGCATATCCACGCGCGGCGTCGCCGCCCCTTTTCCTGGCTTCGGGTTCTGCTCCAGCACCGTATCCGTCGCAATCTCCGGCAAGTTCACGGAGGAGACCTCGCCCACCTGCAATCCCGCCCTCAACAATTCAATGCGCGAAGCCCGCAGCGAATTTCCTTCGAGCGGCGGAATCTGCAACTCGCGCTGCCCCAGGCTGAGCACCACGTGCGCCTGCTGGGATACCTTCATCAGCATCCCTGGCGGCGGAGTCTGCCGGAGCACCTGATTGATCGGCACATCGCTATAGACACGATCAGCCACCCGGAGGATCAATCCTTTGGAACGCAGCGCCCGGCTTGCCTCTCCTACGTCCTTCCCCACGAGGTTGGGCATCGTCGTCTCGCGCCCATGAATGGCGATCCGCATCGCTGTTATCGCACTCAAAAACGCCGCCGACGCCAGAATGAAAATCAAAAATGCAATCCGGCTCGCCCATTCGACTCGTTCTCGTAACGTCATACCCCTTACTTTCGAACGCCACCCTCCCCCGGTCAATCCCTTTCTCTTCCGCGGTTGCTTGCGGCACCCTTTTTCAACCCTCTCGTCTTTGCGCGCCCACTCCATCCTGTGTTGTAATGACTTTGTAACAATGACAGACTACGCTCAACGTTCTGAAGGGCAGCTTCTTAGCTCGCCAATGGAAAATCAAGAAACCACGTCCAGGCCTGCTCGGCCGGACGCCTCCAAAACCACTCTGCCGCAGCCTGGCCGCCCCGTTCCCAGCCGCGCTTATCCCGGCGCGCTCATCGTCGTTGAAGGCACAGACGGCTCCGGCAAGAGCACGCAGCTCTATCTGCTCAAACGTTGGCTGGAAATAGGCGGCTATCGCCTCCACTTCACCGAGTGGAACTCTTCTCCGCTGGTGAAATCGGCCACTCGCCGGGGCAAACAGAAACGCCTTCTCACACCCACAACCTACTCTCTCCTGCACGCCGCCGATTTTGCTGACCGCTGCGAGCGCCAGATCATGCCCTTGCTTCAGGGCGACTATCTCGTCCTCGCCGACCGTTACATTTACACCGCCTTTGCCCGCGACGCGGCTCGCGGCTGCGCGCATCGCTGGCTGCGCAATCTCTATCGCTTCGCACCCATTCCGGACATCGTCTTCTACTTCCGCGCGCCGCTCGATGTTGCCGTCGACCGCATCCTCAGCGGCCGCCCCAAACTGAAATACTACGAAGCCGGCATGGACCTCGGCCTTTCCTACGATCGGCCCGAAAGCTTCAAGCTCTTCCAGGCGCGCATCCTGGAGGAGTACGACAAGATGGTTGACACCGACAACTTCGTCGTCCTCGACGGCACTCTCCCCGTCAACAAGCTCCAAAAGCAGATGCGCGACATCGTCGCCTCCAAAATCGATCTGAAGCGCTTCGCGCCGCGCCCGGATGTGGTGGAGTGATCATGCCCGACCCGGAAAAGAACAACAAAAACAATTCCACTGCTCCTGCGCCGGAACCTGCTGCCGCCAAATCGTCCCCCTCTGAATCAGAGGACGCGCAGTTCTTTTTCGGTGAACACCTCGTCGGCCTTGATCCCTCCGAGCTGCAGGGCAATCTCATCGTCATCGAGGGGCTCGACGGCTCCGGGCGCTCCACGCAAATCGCGCTTCTTCAGGAGTGGCTCGAATCCGAAGGCTTCGCTGTTCAGACCAGCGGGCTGCGCCGTTCCAACCTCGTCGGTCGCGACATTGACGAGCTCCTCGCCAAGAACGCCGTGACGCGCCTCACGCTCGCCCTGATGTACGCCACGGACTTCTTCGACCAGCTCGAGCATCGCATCGTTCCTGCTCTTCGCTCGGGTACCATCGTTCTTGCGGACCGCTTCATCTTTACCCTCATTGCCCGCAGCGTCGTTCGCGGCATCAACCGGGACTACCTCACCGGCCTCTACGCGATGGCCCTTCGTCCGAATCTCACTTTCTGGCTCAACGTTCGTCCGGAAACCGCCTTCGCCCGCGAATTCAAGAAGGCCCAGGCCATCAGCTATTGGGAAGCCGGCCGCGACATGTCCCTGTCTCACGATCTCTATTGGTCGTTCGTGCGTTATCAAACTATGATCAAGCGCGAGTTTGAACTCATGTCCAAGAAAAACGGCTTCATCGAGCTCGACGGCGAAGCCAGCGTCTCCAGCGTCAACAAACTCCTCCGCCAGCGCATTGGCGAACAACTCGGGATTCGCTCCACCAAGTACACCCCTTCCTCCGCTCTTGCTCATCTCTGGCGCTAACGTGACTCATGCCTGAGCCCGTCCACATCGCCGCCATCGATGCCGGCTCGAACGCAGTCCGTCTATCCGTCGCCCGCGCTTATTCCGCGCTCGATATCGAACCGCTCATCACCGAACGCTATCCGCTCCGCCTCGGCGAAGGCGTTTTTGTCCGCCACCGTTTCAGCGAGGAGATTCTCGCCAAAGGCGTCAAAGCCTTTCGTCATCTTCGGGAAATCATGGACGAGTACGGCGTCACCAAGTATCGAGCCGTGGCCACCAGCGCATCCCGCGAAGCCCAGAATCGCAACTCCCTGACCCGCCGCGTTAAGCAGGCCACCGGCATTCTGTTGGAAGTCATCAGCGCGAAGGAGGAATCACGTCTAGGCCGCGAAGCCGTTTTCGCCGCTCTTGGTCCGGAGGCTCAGGCCGGCTGCATCGTCGACCTCGGCGGCGGCAGCCTCGAGCTCAGTATTCTTCGCGATCACTCCTTCGTCCAGGGCGCCCAGATCCCTCTCGGCACCGTCCGTCTGATGAGCACGCTCAATATCCCGGGCGTCATACACCCCAATCAAGCCGAACAGGTTCGCCGCTACGTCCGCGCCTTGCTGGAGTCCCGCCTTCCCGGTCGTCCGAGTCTCGGCGGGCGTGTTGCCGTCGCGCTCGGCGGCAACGCGGAAACTTTAGCTAACGTCGCTCCCGGTCCCCGCCAGGATGGCCTGCCCAGCATGGAAGTCTCTCTGCTCCGCGAGCGCCTTCCGGATATTCTCGAGCGCGATGTCCGTTCGCGCATGAAAACCTTTGGCGTCCGTCGCGATCGCGCCGACGTCATGGCCGTCGCGGCGCTCATCTTCGTCACCCTCGGCCGCTATCTCGACATCCGCACCTTCGCCATTCCGAGCGTTGGCATCCGCGAAGGTCTCCTCAAAGAGATTGCGCACGACGCCTTTTCCCGCAAGGAACCGCATCGCTACAGCGCCGAGGCTCGCCAGATCCTGCTCGCCACGCGCAGTTTTGGTCGCCGCCTGGACTACGATCAGCGCCACGCCGAACACGTCCGCGAACTCAGCCTTATGCTGTTCGATCAGCTTCAGCCCATCCACCACCTTCCCGTTCAAGCTCGCGTCCAGTTGGAAGCGGGTGCGCTTCTTCATGACCTGGGCCATCGCATCAGTCACCGCGGCCACCACAAGCACGGCGAATATCTCGCGCTAAATGGCGATATGCCTGGTCTCGATGGCCGGGACCGCACTATCGTTGCTGCTGTCGTTCGCTATCACAACCGCAAATCCGAACCCGCTGGCCACCATCCCGCCTATTCCGCGCTCAATAACACGGACAAGCGCGTTGCGCGCCGCCTCGCCGCCCTCGTCCGCATCGCCGAGGGCCTCGATCATTCTCACCGGCAGCGCATTCTCGATCTCCACGCCACCTTTCAGCGCGGTGCCGTCACGCTCCAGGTGGAAGCCCGCGGCGATGTCACCGAAGACCTTCGCGACGCCGAGCGCAGCTCCAATCTTTTCGAAAAAGAGTTCCACATCCAAATCTACTTCCGTCGCCCCTCCCTCAACTAACTACTCCTCTCTTCCACTCTTGCACTCTTATACTTCTTCTCTTTTTTCTTCTTCTTTGAGTGCCCATACGCCGCTTTTGCGTGTGGGTTTTAGCGTGCGGCGGCTTGCTTGCCCCAGCGCCAAAGCATCGTCATCCCGAACGCAGTCTGCGGAGTGAGGGATCTCTCTTCTCCGAAACAATAGACTATCAACGGACGACTCTCCCCTTACTCATACACCCTCCCCCTCAATTCTTACCCGCCATACATATTTCGTTTTGTAGGATAATTTTCCAGGAGGCTTTCCGCTGATGGAGCTCTACATCGTGCGCCATGGCATTGCTGTGGACCGCGAGGACCCCAAATGTCCTGCCGACACGGAGCGTTTCCTCACCGACGAAGGCAGCGAAAAATCCCGTCAGGTCGCCAAAGGTGTGGTCGAAGTCGCCTCTGTCCCCGATCTGATTCTGACCAGCCCCTATCTGCGTGCGGTCCAAACCGCCGAAATCTTCGCCGAAGCCTTGGAGTACTCGAAACAAAAGATCCGCAAATCCGATCTACTCCTGCCCGGCGCGGAACCCATGCAGCTCTTCCGCGAACTCGCCAAGGACAAGGACCTCTCTTCCGTCTTCGTCTTCGGCCACGCGCCTCATCTCGATGACCTCATCGCCACCGCCGTCGGCACCAAGCACCACATCTCTTCTCTCAAGAAAGCGGGCGTCGCCTTCGTCGAACTCAAGCGCATGGTTCCGCCCAGCGGCGAACTCGTCTGGCTCGCCACCCCCAAACTCCTCCGCAAGGCCGGCAAATAGTTTTTCCCAACGGTTTGCTTGTCGTGTGAGTGTCCAACGACAATCAGCCTTCAGGCCCTTCAGTGCTTGGTGGTCAACTCTTCGTGGGCTCTCTGCCTGCTCTGTGGTCTCTGGGGTGAGTCTTTTCTGCTTGGGTTTCGGTGGCACAGGCTTCACAGCTTACGGAAGAACGCTGTTCCTTAGGAGGTGGGGGCTTTCAGCCCCCACGCAGGTCGTTTTCAATGCGGCGGGCTTCAGACTCTGAAGACTGGCCTTGCGGCTTTTTCCCCAAGCCCTGTGCTTCTGCCTTTTTCTCCGAAGCTAAAAACTACAAATTTATAAACGGAGAACTCTCTCAATCCGATGCTGCACTCGCCGGTGGAAACTCTTCTTTCTTCGGCAACTCCACAACTTTCGGCAGCATTGCCGCCGCCTTCACAATCACCGGCAGTCCAATACTGCTTTCCAATAAGTATTTCCCCGCCGCCAACCGCGCCGCATTTTCTTCGCTCTCCGCTAGACTCGGCACGTGTACGATCAGCGCGTCCACCGACCTCTCAACTCTCAACCCAATCGGCGTCTGCACGCCGCACTTGCTTAGCGCCCGCGCCAGCCGCAGCACGCCGGCCAGGGTGCAGATCATCTTCTGCTCTTCCTGCGAATACCGCGCGAAAGACTTATGATTCACGTCGGGCAGAACGCCGCGGTGATAGCGCACCACCTTCGCCATGATCTCCCATTCCGTCTCGGTCCAGGTCGGAGGCAGCTTCATGCTCTTCAGATATTTCCGCGCTGCCTTTTGCGGCGAGTTCGCATCCAATCCCGCTCCAATAGCGTGCAACCGCGCTGCCGCCATCATGACCTTCCGGTATTCGCGGTTCGCCAGCTCCGGCTCCGCCTGCAGCTTCGCCATGCGATCAAACAAACGCAGCGCCAGGCGGGACACCAGCGTTGCCCTTCGCGTGTTCACTTCCAGCGCCCGTGCCGTTGCTCGCAGGCGTGCCTGCGAAGCCGCTACCAGCCGGCGATGGTCCGGAAGCCCGTGCCGCCACTGCTGCCACATCCCGTTTTCGCCCATCGAGAGCCCGCGGTACGTATCAATCCGTTCGTGTCGCTGTGACGCAATTCGTTCCGCCCACGCCGCGCGTACTTCGTCCATACCGCTCGCCACTTCCTCGATTTTTCCGGATAGCACATCCAGGTCGTGCAGTTCGCCCAGCAGATCCTGAATGCGCTTCAGATTCTCTCCCCACTCTTCATACCGCTGAGGCAGCAGGCTCTCTACCGTGTACCGGAACCGCTTCACGCCGATGCGTAGCGCATGCCACGCTTCGGGCTTTTCCGCCCGCAGCGCGCGCACGTGCAGTTCTTTCGCCGCTTCCAGTCGCTCCAGCGCCAAGCACTCGGCCGCAAGGCCATCAGGAGGCACCAGCCGGCTCCGCTTCTGTAGCTTGCGTTCCAGTTTTTTCCAGGATTTTTGATCGAACTTCTCGACCGCCTTCAGCGCCGCTTGCTGCAGGTCTTTCTCTTGCGGCGCAAACCGCCCGAGCAACCGCTCTCGGATCGGATCGCTTTCCGGCCCCAATTGTTTCGCCCAATCTTCCAGCACCTGCGTATCGCGCAGGTCGCCCAGTTGCCGGAACAGCTTTCTCCCGAGCTTGCGCATATCCGGCCAGGCCGCGTCCGGATCGATTTCCTCCATCACCGCCGCCACGGAGCGGCAGCGCCGGATCGCCACGCGCAAATCATGCACCGCGTCCGGCTCGGGCGCTTCGCGCACCGAGTCCAGCTCCTTCAGGACGCGTTCCATCCAATACTGCAGCCCGCGGAACTCGGGTCTCGAGCCCGCCACTGTGCTTCCCGTTGCCATTTCTTCTCTCAGCCGAACCGCCGGTGAGGCGGCCCCTGTCGGCCTTGTCTCTACAGCTTACAAAAAATCGAGCCCGCCGCGTCGAAAGCCCCTACGTTGTTAAGGGAGCGGTGCCTTTACACGCACCGTCCCCCTCCGCGAGCCAGTTCTGGGGCCTTTAGCAGCCCCCGCAACGCCTATAGGCTAGCTCGTTGCCGCAATCTCGTCCAGTAGAGGGCGCTGGGCCATAGCTCAGGCAACATCCTCGCCAGTACAAACCCCATCCCAATACACGCAAGCGAGCAAATCAAAAACACATGCCCCGGGTCCGGATGACCCAGCCGCAACATCGCATACTGCGCCAATGGCTGTAGCGCAATGCCCCCAAACGAAAGCAGGTTAGACGCGCCAATCACCCGTCCCTTTTCCTCCGGCCTGGGCCGGTTCTGAATCAACGCATTGATCGGCACCACAAAAAATCCCGCCGTAATCCCCAACGCCGCCAGAAGCAGCATCACCATCTCGTAGCTCAATCCCGGCACGAACAACGCGCCCGTCGCCAGCACAATTCCTGTCATGCCCGGCAGGATCATCCCCATCTCGATTTTTCGCCCCGAAACATGCCCCGCCAGGAAGCTTCCCACGCCAATCCCCAGGCTCAAGCCCGCCAGCAAATAGCTGCTCCTTGCTTCATCCACCTGCAGCACGTCCGTCGCGTACAAAACAATGTTCAGCAGCAGAATCGCGCCAAGAAACCAGAAAAACGTGTTCGCGATCACCGCCACCCACAGGACCGCATCCTTCCTCATCTTTTGAATCTCTTCCAAAAACTGTCTCGCCCAATTCCACTCGTAACGTCGTCCCGCATCCGCCGCGGGCACACGGCTGATGCCCAGGCTCGTCAGCAAGCCGAATAGTGACAATCCCATCAGTAGGAATCCCGACCATTGCTGTTCTCCGCGGAACCGGTGCGCCAGAAACCCTCCCCCTAGCGTTCCCCCAATCGCAGCCAGCAAAGTCCACAGCTCAATGACGCCATTCCCCCAGCTCAACTTGCTCGTCGGCAACAGTTCCGGAAGCAGCCCATACTTCGACGGCCCGAAAATCGCTCCCTGCATGCACACGAAGAACAGCGCCACCGCCGCCAGATCCAGCCTGTTCAACCACAGCGCATACGTCGCTCCGCCCATCGTCACCAGCTCCAGCAGCTTCGTACAAGCCGTCACGCTGCGCTTGCTGAACCGGTCCGCAAAATAGCCGCCAGGAATGGAAAATACGAGGAAGGGAATTGCAAAAACCAGCGGAACCACCAGCACAAACAAAAAATCGCGCTGTTCGCGCGAGATACTCGACTCCAGCACCAGAAAACTCACCAGCCACTTCAACGCGTTGTCGCTGAACGCTCCCTGAAATTGCGTCGCAATCAAGGCCCAAAATCCCACCAGCCCGCCTCTCGGGTCGCGGGCCGTCACCGGGCTCTCGACAGCACCTGGCAATCTCTCCATGTAGCCGCGAGTCTATCTTCTCCCGCCACCCTCCGCAACCCGCCACCCGTCTCGCCTTGCCTTTGCAGGGCCCGCCTTCTGAGGCGTGCCGTTCTTTGCCTGCCTCCGACATCGCAAGCAACAGGCCACGCTTCCGCGGAAAGTCTTGCCTTTATTTTCCGTTTTCCAATTTCCATTTTCCTTCCAGCCTCGCCTGCTCCCGCGCTTTACCGCCTTCCTCACTCATGCTATTTTCAATACAGTTCTCCCGGAGTGGCGGAACTGGCAGACGCAGCAGACTCAAAATCTGCCGGGGATCACTCCCCGTGTGGGTTCGACTCCCTCCTCCGGGACCAATTTTTCATCAATGTTTTA
>Ga0187766_10000175_pt1 | contig 33133 bp, 32 predicted proteins | sample 0216_QUI02_MP05__4_FD_132971 | JGI IMG/M metagenome (GOLD analysis project Ga0187766, IMG submission 132971) | Tropical peat soil microbial communities from peatlands in Department of Meta, Colombia - 0216_QUI02_MP05_20_MG | ecosystem: Environmental > Terrestrial > Soil > Wetlands > Peat ... | reverse complement strand
GGGCCCTCTCCGCCGAAAGCAGAGCCTTCTTGCGATGTATCCCCAAGCCATACCCTCCAAGGTTCCCGTCTTTTCTAATTACCCTGTGGCACGGGATTATGAGCGGGACAGGGTTCGAAGCGCAGGCGTTGGCGACCGCCCTGACGGCCCTCGGTTCGCCTATGATGCGGGCAACGTCGCTGTAGGACCTGGTCTCTCCCAGAGGGATGTCTCGGAGCGCCATCCACACCCTCAGCTGGAAGTTGGTGCCCCTCACGTCGACAGGGAGCTTCACCTCCTGGCCGCTGAGATGGTCGTTCAAGGCGTCAAGGAAGCGGCGGGCTCTTTGGCCCCTTGAGATCTGGGCCCTTGGGAATTCTCTTCGGAGAGCGCGAACCAGTTCGTCGTCGCTCCCGCCCGCTTTGACCGAGCACACTCCGCGCCCCGTCGCAGCAACAAGGAGACGGCCCAACGAGGAGTCACCAGTAGCGTAGGTTATCACGGTCCCGGGAGCGCCGTTTCTGTAGGTTGCGGGGGTCATACCCAGCCGCGTCCTGGAGTCCTCGTAGAGCCAACTCTGGGCAGAGTATCCCGTGCCTCTGAGGGCGTTCACCACGGGCTCCCCCCTTGCCAGCCGGGACTTCAGGTCGTGTAGCCGGTACTCCTCCAGGTACTTCCGCGGCGACATCCCCATCACCTTGGTGAAAACCCTCTGGAGATGGAATGGGCTCATCCTGAACCGATCCCCGAGGCTCTGAAGAGTGATCCTCGAAGTGGAGTTCTCACGGATGTAGTCGCAGACCTGGCTCACGAGCTCCGCGGCCCTCGATGACCCCTTCAACTCCGAGAGCACTCCCTGCAACTCTGAACGGTCCGACCCGGAGCAGTTCGATAATAAGCCGTTTTGTCTGAATCTTGCGGAGCGCAGGGGCTGGCCGAAGTGGGTCACGGGGAGACCGCTAGGGCACCCTTTATGCCCGGGAACTCCGCGCTCACGAAGGCGCCAAGGAGGAAGACAAGGATGGTGGTCCCGAACAGGATAGCGAGGATTTCGACGAAGTCCCTGAAGAAGGGCTTCTGCTGGATCACTATGCTGTACCAGGTGGTGATGGCGAGGATCACCACAGCCAGGGTCAATGACGCGCTGAGGGCGAGAATCATGCTCGATGTCAAAAAGTACGGGGTGGCCAGTATGATTGCGGTGACGAAGTAGGAGACTCCCGTGTAGACCGCGCTTAGCCTGGCCGAACCGCTGAACCCCTGCTTCGCCTGGGCGAAGGCTGCCGAGGCCATCGCCAGAGACGCAGCCCCTCCGGCGACCACACCCGCGAGGCCAGCTATCTCGGTCCTCTCGAAGAGGCCAAGCCACCCGGCGTGGATGCCAGATATCTCGACGAGGGCGTCTGCGAGCCCAAGCACCACGAACGATATGTATCTGACGGCGGAGCTCTCGACCTTCATCGCGAAGGCTTTCTCGTGCTCCTTCTCGTCGGCCACCATCTCCTCGTAGGCGGGCCTGTCGGCTTCAGGGATCAAGCGGGCTAGCCCCTGGTACTCCTGCACGACGTTGCTTTCGTGCCTGTCTAGGTACCTGGTGGCGAACGTCAGTCCGAAGAACCTCCTCAGGAAGAGGATCCAGTAGAGCTTGAGCTTGGCCAGCTTCGGTTCCTCTCCCGGGACGTACTTCCTCCAGAACCCGAAGTGCCTCTCTTCGGTGGCCGAGAGGTCCTCGAGGACCTTTCTGAAGGGGCTGTCCGGGCTGACCGTCTTGGAAAGCCTCTCGTAGAGCGCGGAATCGGAGTACTCGTCGGACATCCTCACCCTAGCCACGGACTGGAGAGTCGCATCCGCCGACGACATTTGACAAAGCCGCGACCCCGACGGGCGTATTTGAACCCTGAGAAGTGGACTGTTCCTGGGGATGAGTTCGAAAACGGTAGTTTAAAGAGAAAGGGAGGCGGGGTCGGTGGGAGACACCATGGTACTGGCCTACTGCATGAAGTGCAAGACGAAGAGGGAAGTCAGGGACCCTCAGAGCGTCACCATGAAGAATGGAAGGCACGCCACGAAAGGTGTGTGCCCGGTCTGTGGGACCGGACTCTATCTCATCGGCGGCTGAGGATCAGGGATTCCTGGTCCCGTCTCGGTCTCTGGTCTGGGGGCTTACTCTAGGAAGAACCCGGGCTTGGTGGGGAGCGCATCCTTCGCCTTGTTCGCGGGGTCGTGGATGTCCTTGGCCCCTGCTTTCTGGACGACGATGGGGATCCCTAGCTCAGCAGACAAGAAGCCGGACGCCTCGGAGAGGACTTTGAACTCGTCGAATCTCCTGTGCGCCACCAGTTTCGTAAGCATCTCGTCCCCGATATCGTATCCGAGCTTGAACACCCTGTCGGGCATGATCTTCAGGGACGCATACTTCTTCACAACCTGGCCCACGTTCTCGTTCTTCTTCTTGGCCTCGGCCAGGTCGAAGAAGTAGCTTTTCGCCGAGTCGGAGCAGACGTAGACGTTGAGCTTCCCCCTAGGGCCCTTAACGACGCCGAGCACCTTGCGGGCGTCCTCGATGACCCTGTTCAGGACGTCCTCAGCCAGCTCCGCTTCCTCGTCCAGCGGGAAATCCTTGGGAGACGGCCAGTCGGCCTGGCAGACGAGCCCCTTCCCGCCCAGCTCGTGGTTCAGGTCCTCCGCCGTGAACGGGGTGAAAGGCGAGATCATCCTCACCCAGGCGCCGAAAACGTCTGCCAGGGTCTGCTTCCTCGGGGTACTAGTCCTGTGGAGGTAGTACCTGAGGTCGTTCCAAAGGTCAAGGAAGATCGTGGCAGAGGCCCGGCGTATCTTCATCTCCTCCATGGCCTCGGTGGCGGTGACTATCCTCCTGTGGAGGGAAGAGACCAGCCAACAGTCGAGCTCGTTCTCCTCCCGGTTCGTGGCCGACTTCAGCGTCTTCTTCACAAAGGGGATGACCGACTCTGCCTTCGACTTTGCGTCCTGGGCCGCCCTGTCCCTCCAGTCGGCGTCGTCCATGCCATCAGCCGTGAGTGCCAGCCCCAGCCTGAACCCGTCTGCCCCGTACTTCTCCAGGGCGTTCTTCCAGGGGATGAGGTTCCCCTTCGTCTTGCTCATTTTCTTCCCTTCGACGAGTATCATTCCGTTGATGCCGAGACCCCGGGGCCATTCCTTTTCTGGAAAGAGGGCGGCGTGGTGGAAGGCGTAGAATGTCAGGTGGTTGGGTATCAGCTCCTTCGCAGAGTTGCGAAGGTCCACCGGGTACCAGTAATCGAACTCCGCCCGAATCTCCCGCAGGCGCTTCTCGGTCATCCTCGCGGCCTTGGCCACGTTGGCTGGGTTCCCCCTCCCCAGCAGGATGTAGTTCAGTGCCTCGACCGTTAGGTTGTCGGGGCCAATCCTCTCCAGGTTAACGAACTTGCTTATGTTGTAGTAGGCCATGTATATGGTCGAGTCGCTCAGGGTCTCCACTATCCAGTCCTTGTCCCAGGGGAGCTTGGTCCCCATTCCTGATCGGCGGGCGCAGGGCCAGTCGTTGAGCCACTCGATGGTGGAGTAGAACCACTGGCGGGCTTCTGATGGGTAGACAGCCGCCTTCTCAACCACCAGTCTAGCCCGGGCCTTCCAGGCCGGGTTCGAGTAGTTCAGGAACCACTGGTTCTCCAGGATCTTCACGTAGCACCGGGTAGAGCAGCGGCAGACTACCTTCTCAGGGAGCTCCCACATCCTGCTCAGGCGAGCCGTCTTGGCCACGAGCTCCAGGGCCTTGGCCTTCGCCTCCTCGACCGTCAGTCCTGCCAGGGGTCCGGAGGCCTGGGTGAGGACCCCGTTGTGGAATTCGGCGCTGTACACCTCCTCCGTCGCCGCGTCCAGGTTCGGGTCCATCGAGTCTTTGATGGAGTGGCGCTCGACCGCGTCCTCGGCCGGAATCTGCGAGTAACCCTTCACTGTGAGAATTGGGATCGGCACGAGCATGTCTGCGATTTCCTTGATCTGCCTGGGAGCCTGAATCCGCCCCTCCTGGATGTCCCGAAGCGCCATCAGGTCGTAGGGGGCGTGGGCTGGCACGCTGTACACCACTCCCGTGGCGATGGAGTCGTCAACGAACTTACCGGGCAGCACTGGGAGGGATTTGCCTGTCAGGGGGGCCATGGCGTACCTTCCGACCAGGTCAGAACCCTTGAAGGAGCGCACCGGGACTACGTCATGCTTCTGTTCCGAGAGCTTCGTCAGGGCTGAGGAGCTGACTATCCAGAGCTCGCCGTCGACCCGCGCTTCGCTGTATTCGGCTTCTGGATTGACCCAGAGGTTGGTGGCGCCGTAGATGGTCTCGGGGCGGAGTGTGGCCGCTGCGAGCGCGAACTCACCCAGGTGGAACTTGATCAGGCTGAACTCTACAGGCGACACCCCTTCTCCCTCCATCCTGTCGTGGTCCCCGGTAGGGCTCTTGTCGAAGGGGCACCAGACCACCGGGTGGGTCCCTTGGACCACATAGCCCAGATCTCTCAGGTGCAGGTACTGCCACTCGACGAACTTCCTGAAGGCAGGGTCGACAGTGCGGAACTCCCTTCTCCAGTCGATGGAGAAGCCGGTGTCCTTCATGACCTGGCGGCTCACCTTGGTGTAATAGGAGGCCAGATACTCCGGGTCGACGAACTTCTCGACCTCGGCATCGGGGACGCCGTCGGCGGCGAATGCCCTCCTTGCGGAGGGATCTCCCTGCTTGAGCCTCTGGCTCATGCCTACGATGGTCTTCCCTGTCCAGTGCCAGGCCCAGGGGAAGAGGACGTTGTACCCCTGGAGCCGCTTGAAGCGGGCGTAGAACTCAACCCGGGCTGCCGTGAAAGCTGTTCCGACGTGGACAGCAGCGTTCATGTATGGGAAGGGGACGGTAACGAACACCTTCTTCTTGCCCGATACGGGGTCTGGCTCGAAGACCCGCCTGTCGTTCCACACCTTCAGCCAGTACTTCTCTCTAGACGACATGCGGATCATCTCTGGGCCGCGGGCTCGAGGCTATCGGCCAGCGACGCGGCTTCTTCCATCTTCTCAACCATCGGCCCGCCTCCCTGGGCGAATATGGGCGACCCTCCCCCTGAGCCCCCCACGACGGGCGCCAGCTTCCTGACGATGTCAGAAGCGGAGTATCCTTCCTGCCTGGCGGCGGAGCCGACGAAGCACACTATGCGCGCGGACTTGCCGGAAGGAAACAGGGCTAGGTAGATCAGGGACGGCTCGGACGAGACGCTCTTCTGCCCCTGAGCAATAATCTGTTCCTCGCCCATGTGGGGGTTCTTGGCGACGTAAAGCTTTGCGCCCCTGATGCTCTTGGCCGAAGAGCCTATGCTGTTGGAGGACAACTCCTCCATCGCCTGGCCGAGGGCCTTCTCACGCGCGCGAGAGGCCTCCAGCTCGCCCAGGAGGGTCCTCGCCACCTTCGGGAGGTTCTCCCGCTGGGTGCCGAGAACGCCAGACAGCTCCTGGAGCTCCGAGTCCATCCTGTGCATGTTCTCGATGGCAGCCTCGCCAGCGACGAAGTTGATGCGCTCGACGCCATCCTGGATGCGCTCGACCTTGGTTATCTTGATGAGCCCAACCTCGCCGGTGGATTTGTTGTGGGTGCCGCCGCACGCCTCGATGTCCCACCCCCCTATGTCGACGACCCTGACCAGCTTGCCAGGGACCACACCCCCCTGGTAGAGCCTGAAGCCGTACTTCTCCTCCGCCAATTGCCTGGGCATGAATGTGTTCTTCACCCTCAGGTCCTTCCTGACTATCTCGTTCGCCAGGTCCTCTATCCTCCGTACCTCGGCATCGGTGAGGTGCGCGAAGTGCGTGATGTCTATCCTACCGTAGTCCTCCTCCTTGAAGGCAGAGTGCTGCCAGACCCAAGGCCCCAGAACTTGGCGTGACGAACCGTTGATGATGTGGGTGGCGGTGTGAGTCTGGGTGATTCTCCTTCTCCTTCTTATGTCAACATGGCACTGGACGGCCGTACCTGCCCTGGGAACCCTCCCCTCAACCCTGTGAATGACGACGTCCCCGTACTTCTCCACATCCACGACGTTGGCTCCTCCAATCGCACCCTTGTCCGGCTCCTGGCCGCCTCCGCGCGGGTAGAACACGGTGTGGTTGAGAACGATGTACCCGCCGAGGAAGACTTTGAGGACCTTCGCCCTGAAGTCGAAGTCAGGGTTCTCATCGTAGTAGAGCAGCTTCGTGGCAGGAAGCCTGCCTGTGTCGAACTTCGGTCTCGGCTCTTCCAACCGTCGGGTTATGTGCCTGGCCTGGACCTGCTCATAGAAGTCCTCGGGCTTGTCGATCAGCGCGCCCGCCTCGGCCAGCTGCTCCGGGGTGACGCCGTCAGAATCGTAAAGGCGGATGAGCTCGTCGGTGGGGACGGGCTTCCCGGCCAAGGAGAGCGAAGAGACTATTTTCGAGACCCGCTCAGAGGACGACGTGTACCTCGCCTCCTCCACTTCAAGAATCTTGGTTATGTCGACCCTGTGTCCCTCCAGTTCAGGGTACATTGCCGAGAGGTGGTCTATGTGCCAGCTGACCACGTCGGCTATCGTGAGTGGAAACTTGTAGTGCTTGATGAAGTTCATCGCCCTCCTGAAGACAATCCTGAGGTTGTAGCCGCCCCCGGAGTTGCTGGGGAGCATCCCATCGGCTATGGCGAAAAGCAGCGTCCTGGAATGGTCCGCAATGGCGTACATCGCCTCTCTCGGCCCGAACTGTTCCTCGAGGGTCTTGGCGTCGATGCCCAGCTGTTTGGCAATTATGGCGCGCTGGCCGGAGAGAGAGCCGAACTCGTCGACGTTCATGGTTCCCGCTAGCCGCGAATAGGCGAGGAAGAGCTTCCTGTCGACGTCGACACGGCAGAGCTCGTTCATCCTCTTCAGAACCGAGCCGAAGTTGGCGTCGTAGTTGGTCGGCGTACCCTGGCTGATCCAGGCCCAGCGTTGCAGCCCCGTACCCATGTCGACGACCTTTTCCCTCATGTCCCTGTAGTCAGAGACGTCGCCCTCGAAGGCTGTAAAGACGGCGTTGCCTAGCTCCAGGCCGCGGACGAAGTACTCTAGGGAGTAGCCGAAGGCGCCATAGCCTACCCAGACGTCCTCGTTGAAGGTGATTTCCTTCTTGTCGATGCCGAACTCCTTCGTCATCAGCTGGAAGTCGAGGTCGACGCACCTGTCCTTCCAGTACCCCTCCCTGTCGGCTATGCTGTGCTGGCCGACCATAACGAATGACGTGTAATGCTTGCCGCTCACCCCAACGTTGGGTATGTCGTTGAACCTCATGCACATCTGAGGGACGACGAGCGGGTTCGCGGGAAGCTGGAATACCACCTTCCCGGCCTCGATTCTCTGGAAGTCGACTATGGAAGCGACAGTGAAATAGAGGTCGGGCCTCCAGCGGCTGACGACGGGGTATCGCTTAACGCTGGTGTGGTGGTTTTTTACGAAGAAGCGCTCGATCGTCCTCCAGGACTCGACCTCGTCGAACTTCCTTCTCGTTTGGGGGTCGCCGATGAAGGAGTAGGCCGAGCAGGGCTGGTCGTCGCACCTCCTCCTCGCAGGATCGAGGGTCCAGAAGTGATTCCCGCAGCTCTCGCACTTCTTCCGGATGTAGCCCTCCCGCTTGAAGAGGTCGACCAGGTAGTAGCGCTTGTAATCAGCAGAGAACTTCGCTCTCAGGGCTTCCTTCTTCTCATTCAACTCGGGTTTTGAGACCCTCGGCCTGAAGTAGATAAGGTTCTGGGAGTTCGTTGGCTGCCCGGTGCATGCCAGGCATTCATCCCTCATGCGCCGCTCTATGGACGGTCCATCTTGCTGCAAGGGTGGCTTTCTGCGAGGAAATTAAGGAAGGCAGGCAACCGACGGCTGTGCTGGTGGGATGTGAGGTGATAGCACTCCCGGCACGTGGCGGAGGGAGAGCTGGGCATGAACGATGGAGCCGACCCTGTCAGCAGTGAGGAATAAGACTAAGGTTATATACGGAACAGAGACCGCCTGCCTCCGAAATAACATGGAGTATGTTTACGCTGCCCTCCTGCTTCACAAGCTGGGGAAGCCCGTCAACGAAGAGAACCTGACCAGCGTGGTCAAGGCGACGGGCGTAAACCCTGACGAAGTGAAGATCAAGGCGCTCACTTCCGCCCTCAGCGAAGTCAACATCGACGAGGCTCTGAAGAACGCTGCGACAATGTCCGCTGCCGTACCAGCGGCTGCTGCAGCTCCAGGAGCACCCGCCGCGAAGGCAGAAGAGAAGCCGAAGGAAGAGGAGAAGAAGGAAGAAGAGGCTCTACAGGGTCTCGCGTCACTCTTCGGCTAGAGAAATACAGCCTCTCTCATTCGACAAGGCCCTTCTTCTTAGCCTCGGCTGTAAGCGCCGCTGCTTCCGCTTCGGCCTTTCCGAGGATGAAGGGCACGGTCTCCACGGTGACGAACCCGGCTTCTACGGCCACAGCCACAGCTTCCCTGTACGCCTTTGCTATGATCTCGGGTGCAGTCTCCTTCGTGACGTAGCCCACGATTATCGAGAGGCCTCTTGCAGTGGTGGAGGCGTCGACCAGGCTCTGCCTGTACTTTTCGAGGTCAATCGCCACAAGGTCTCCCGCGTAGATGAGGCCGTCCTCGTAGGCGAGTGCGATGGTAAGCCCTGCTCGTATCGGTCTGATGTTGAGTTTCGACAGGAGGCTCGCCAACTTGGGTGTTACCTCTCCTCCCTTCTTCAGCGCCACCGAGTCCCTGTTGACCCAGATGCTGCCGCCTTCAATCTTCGTTGAAATCCCGGCTTCCCTGAACTCGCTCAGCACAGGTCCTGCAGGAAGGCTGGTGTTTCCCGCGGGGACGATGATGTCATTGGGGGCCTTGTCTCCAGCACGGGCATGGAGGTAGACGTGACTCTTGTCTAGCGTGAGGAAGAGCTTGAACGGGTTGTAGGTCGAGAAGATTAGGGCGTTCTGGCCGCTGAGGTGCGAAAGGAGCTGATCGGCGTTTTTGACCCCAGCGTTCTTGAGGCCAAGGATCGCGAGCTTGTTCTTGGCTACGTAGACCTCGGCGTGCCCCCTCAGGGCCTTCCTCACGGCCATGAGCTGGGTCGACCTGACCTTCGACAGGGTGGTGACAGCTATCACCGGGTACTTCTTCGCGAGCTCACTGACCCTTTCGACAGTATCTGCCTTCTTCGGGTTATGCTTCTTCTGGACCTGGACTGTCGCACTCATTCTACTCTACCCCCTGCTTGGCCGGCTTCCCCATGGTCGTCTTGACCATGATCGTCCGGATGTTCCTATCTCCGTTTGGAAGCTTCTTCGACACCGCGTTGACTACCGCTACGATGTTGTCGGCTATCTCAGGCTCTGAAAGCTTGCTGTCCCCGACCTTCGCCATTACTCCGAGGGAGCCCCTGCTCCTTACCCTGACCGCCGTTCTCATCCTGTTGATCATGGCCTCGATGGGCGAGTTCGGCGGGACCGGGGTCGGGATCTTCCCCTTCGGACCCAGGGCCTGGCCGAGCACCTTGCCTATCCTGGGCATGAGCGCCGTGTCCGCGAGGAAGAAGTCGTATGACCGGGCCAGCTTCTTCGCATCCCTCTTGCTCCCGCCGAAGTTCTCGAGCTGGGAGGGGTCCATGACAAGGTTGGCCTTCGCGTTCTTCGCCCTAACGGCGAGGTCACCGGACCCGATGAAGCAGATCCTCGCCTGTTTCGAGGTCGGGTGTGGAAGGTAGACTATCTCGTTGATGTTTAGGTCGGTCTTCTTGGGATCGACCTCCTTCAGGCTGACCATTACTTCTACGGACTGGGTGAACTTGGTCTCCTTGGCCTGTTCCTTGCCCTTCTTGGCGAGCTCCGCGAGCTGCTGATTCGAGAGCATTCTCTCTTCACGAAATCCTTGCCGAGCCTTGGAACATCGGTTAAAAGCATTCCGTCCCGTTTTTCGACTTTCAGAGGGGTTCGAGGGCTTCTACTGGAACTTCGAGTCCCACTTTCCTTCGTCTATCTCTTTCATGAGCACCCTGGCGTCCTTCCCTTCGACCTTTACCCCCATGCTGACGCAGCTCCCCACCACCTCCTTGGCGGCTGCCTTGACGCTGGCCGCGTAGGATCCGGCTATCTTGTTCTTCGCTATGGTGATAACCGTGTCCAGGGTCAGGTCACCGACGAGATCCAAGTTGGGCTTGGCTGACCCCTTGGGGATTCCCGACTCTTTCGCGATTAGGGCAGAAGTGGTCGGGGTGCCCACGGAAATACTGAACTGCTTTGTCTCTTTGTCGACCTCGACCTTCACCGGCACCCTCATGCCTTTGAAATCCCCCGTCTGCTTGTTGATTTCGTTGACGATGCCCAGGACGTTCACACCAAGGGGGCCAAGGGCCGGGCCGAGAGGGGGTCCAGCACTCGCTTCCCCCCCAGTTACCAGGACGTTGATGATCTGCTTTTCACCCATTCACCATCACTTCGGCTGCTCCGGCTTCGCACGTTCTACGAGCTTGGTGAAGCTCGCGTCTATCGTGATGGGCATGGCGAAGGCGGTGTCGAGCAGGGTGACCACGACCTCCTGCTTCTCCTTCTCCACCCTCGCTATCTTGGCCCTCATCGTCTTGAAGGGCCCTGCGACTATCTCTACCGTGTCTCCCTCGTTCAGCTCGGCGACCATGGATTTGGTCACGAGGTACTTCTCGATGTCCGAGTACTGCATCATCCCCGGTATCTTGCTCCTTACGTGCTTGAAACCCTGGATGCTCTCGTCGACCACCTGGCTGTTGGGCGCCTCGAACAGGACGTACCCCTTCCAGGTGTCAAGGGCGAGCACAGAGTAGATGGGCTTCTTCTTCTGCATCGCCCTGTTGGCCACAAAGGTCGCCACGGTCTTCTCCTGACCTCCGGTGGTCTTCACCGGGAAGATGGAGCTGCTCCTCTCTTGCTCGCTCAAAACCGCCACTTCGGAAGCTGCCCGATTTTTGTTGGCCTAATAACCTTTGTTTTGATTGGCACTGACCAAGAGACCACTTTGTTAACCCAATGAGAGTTTCGTCCGGGAGTGAATCCCGACGAAATCCGCGAGGTTCCAACGGCCATTTCGCCAGCCTTGCGGACGGTTTTTGAATGAGCCTCCATCTGCCAGAGGCCTTCATCGTTGGAGAACGAACGCAGACTCGCTGCAATCATGTTCACGGACATCGTTGGGTACACTGCCCTCACCCGGAAGGATGAGGCGCTCGCGATGAAGCTCCTCGAGGAGCACCGCGCCCTCGTCAGGCCATACTTCCCAAAGCACGGTGGAAGGGAGGTGAAGACCATCGGAGACGCGTTCCTCGTGGAGTTCGGGAGCGCGCTGGAGGCCGTCAGGTGCGCCTTCGACATCCAGCAGTCCCTACACGACTTGGCCGGCAGTCATGTGGCGGACGGTAGGGTTGAGCTCCGCATTGGAATACACCTGGGGGACGTCATCCACAGCCAGGGCGATGTCTACGGGGACGCCGTGAACGTAGCCTCTAGGATAGTGCCCCTGGCCACCGCGGGAGGCATCTGCATCAGCGAAGAGGTTCACAGGCAGGTTAGGAACAAGCTCGAGTTCCCCATGGTCAGCCTCGGGAGGAGGGAGCTGAAGAACGTGGGGGAGACCGTGGAGGTGTTCAGTGTGCTCCTCCCCTGGGAGAGGCATGAGGTAGCCAGCCAGGCCCTCGACAGGAACAGGGTGGCCGTCCTCCCCTTCGCCAACATGAGCCCGGACCCCAACGACGATTACTTCGCGGATGGCATGACCGAGGAACTAATCACATCGCTTTCAGGGGTGAAGCAGTTCACCGTCATCGCTAGGACCTCAGTCATGAAGTACAAGGGGTCACAGAAGGGCGCTTCCGACGTGGGCAAGGAACTCGGCGTGGGGAGCCTCCTCGAAGGGAGCGTAAGGAAGGCAGGCAACAGAGTGAGGATAACAGCGCAGCTTGTCGACACGGCGACAGAAGGACACCTCTGGGCGCAGAACTACGATAGGAACCTCGATGATATATTCGCGGTCCAGAGCGAGATAGCGGAGAAGGTTGCCGGGGAGCTGAGGATTCAGCTTCTCCAGTCAGAGAAGAACATCTTGGAGAAGAAGCCTACGGAGAACATAGAGGCCTACACGCTCTACCTAAGGGCGAAGCAGCTGTCTCACGAAGGTTCCGATGCAGGTCATATAGAAGCTATCGCACTGCTCGAGAAGGCCCTGGATCTCGACCCGTCGTTCGTACTGGCTTACGCCCAGCAGGCCTACGATTATCGTTGGTCCTCCCTCCAGGGAGACTACACCACGGTGACGGGCAAAGCAGAGGTCGCCGCAAGGAAGGCCATCGAATTGGGGCCCGAATATGCCGAGGCGCACATCGCCATGGCCGAGGTCCACATGGCGTTGGACAGGCTGCACGAGGCCCGCCGGGAAATGCAGAGGGCAGTCGAGATCAATCCGAACCTAACCGAAGCATACATGGCGCTGGCGGAAAACCACACGACATTCGGCAGGTTTGACGAAGCCCTTTCCTCTGCCCGCAAGGCCACGGACCTTGATCCCCTGTCCTACGTGGCCAGAGAGCGCATGGCCTGGACTTTCCGTGTGGCAGGCATGCCGGACGAGGCGCTCCAGGAGTACGAAAAGCTGAAGGAGCTCGGTGCTCGCGGGGCAGAGCTCTACGTCAACACATCCTTGTGCTACATTCAGAAGGGCGACTTGGCCAGGGCACAAGACGAATTGACTCAGGCAAGGAAGCTATCCCCGGACGCAGTTTTCGTGAGGGGGGGTTGGGGTATGCTCTACGCCAAGATGGGGAAGAGGCACGAGGCCGAGGCGGAGCTGGAACAGCTCTCTAGGGTCGCAACGGAGTCGAGTAGAAGGTTCTCCCAACTGTGGGTTCGCACCGCGCTCGGCGACCTGGACGAGGCCTTCGACGCCCTCATGAGTCTGGCTGAAATCCATGGCTGGCCGTACGCAGTGAAGTTTGACCCGTTCTTCAAGCCTCTACAGAGCGACGCGCGCTTCAAAGAATTCTGCTTGAAGGTCGGACTACCCCCGTAACAGTCACCGGAGGCCAAGGCCTTGGAGGCCCACACCATGTGAAAACCAGTTGGCGCCAAGCTGGTGGTAACCGTTGTTCACATCAGGGCTGATTGGACGGTCGATACTTTCGGCCGAGGGACTTCCGACCGCAGAGGTTGTCGGAAATCCCTAGACTCCATCAGTAATGCTTAGGTAAGAAGAAGAACTTGTCCCGAGCTTCATGGTCCCGGAACATCAGAATTACTCAACCAGGGAACTGTCATCAAGAACCTGGCCAGATTTCGAGAGACTCTTTCGGAAGCCGGGCGAATGGGACGTCTGCTGGTGCATGTACTATCATCGGACCGGGCCACGGCCGAAATCCGAGGTGCAGCTAGAAACTCTTCAGCAGAGCGCCGACAGAAATCGTCGAGATAAGAAGAACCTCGTGAAGAAGGGGTGCTCGCATGGAATATTGGTTTACTCCGACGGGGATCCCGTAGGGTGGTGTCAATATGGCCCCAAGGAGGAATTACCGCGAATCGACGGCGGACGCAAATACAGAAAGCTATCACTCGATAGCGGTGGCAAGAGGCTATGGAGAATCACCTGCTTCTGCGTTGACAGGAGGCATCGTAACGGGGGGGTCGCGAGCCAAGGGTTGCACGCAGCGCTGAACTCCATAAGGAAAAAGGGAGGGGGACTGGTCGAGGCCTTTCCAGCCACCCATAGGGGAGCGCTCGCGGTCTGGTTCGGTACGGTGCCCATGTTCAAGAAGGAAGGCTTCGAAGTCGTGGCCCCCTTCGGTAAGAGCAACGTCCTGATGCGATTGATTGTCTAGGACTGCTCGTGAAATTGCGGGGACAGGCGGGAACCGAGCACAATAAGATGGTCGGTCGTCGGGAACTTGTGGGTGAGCGTTCAAGTCCGCACCGGGGGCAGGTGGGTCGGGATAGGAGTCACAGGAGCCACGGGATGATCGCCCTGGTCCTCCCTCGGTACTCTTCGCAGGCTTCCCCGAACAGGGAGATCGTGAGCCCCTCCTCTGGAGGCACTCTAACTGCAACCACAGGTGATGCCAGGGCCAGCACCACAGGGCTCCCGACGGTCCCGAGCAGGAGCGTTGATCCCAGGATGCCGAACAGGACTCCTGAAGTGGGGTGCCTGACCGCGGAGTAGTGCCCCGGTAGTCACCAGCTCTTGCCCCTTCTTGAGGGACGGGACCCCGCTCCAGTTCGTTCCAATGTGCCGGCGGGTCCACATGGCCAAAGTCGCCCATGCCGCGACTATGGTCGGGCCCACCGCCTCCCTGTCCCGCCTACCCTCCGCTCTGTCTCCTTCGTCCTATTCGTGGCGCCTTCGTAGGCGATGGCGGCTATCCAGTACCCTGCCCAAACCAGCCAGAGCAGGCCGAGTAGGGTCTGGAAGAAGTAGAGGGCCAGCTAGGTCCCCGCTGGCCTGAGCACTTCCAAAGCCCGCCCTCTCACCCAGGATATGACAAGGGCGGCGGCCCAGAGATATTCCCTAACGGTCAATCCCGTCAACGAGGCAGAGCCGACGGTGATCTTTCCGAAGAACGGAAGAGCAGAGACGAGGAAGATGCCTGCCGAGGTGAACCAGATACCTGCCTCCGACTTCAGCCGGCTGATGAACTCAGTCGGGACCAGGCGCTTCTCCTCGTCGGCCAGCGCAAGGGTGAAGATCCCCATGACGAGCATCATCGCCCCGACGTCTATCCCAAAGAAAGACGAAGCCGCCTCGTAGAGCGAGGGGGAAGGATGCGACACCGAGTTGCCCGACCTCAGTATGTTGAACGCAAAAGGCTCGAGGGACACGGTTAGGAGGAGGAAGGTGTTCAGGAGCATCGTCCTCCGCGTCTCTATCGGCAGGGCCGACATTATCCTGGTGTATCGGATCCACATCGAAATCAGGACAGCGAAGTTAAACCCGAAGGTGATTATGTCGCTGTAGAACCCCTTGGCGTCCACCGGGGGCGAGCTCACGAGGGCGAAGGCCCCTATGGAAAGGGCCAAGCCGAACACGAGATCGGAAAGCGTCTCTATCCTGGGCCTAGGCCTCGTTCCTTCTTTCTCCAAAGCCTCGGAGCAGGCTTGCGGTGCCCTGCGATTTATGTTGGATACCTGTGCAGCATCGACTACATAGAGTGGCTTGGCCTTGACGGTCTCGAGCGCTTGCACTTCGCCTGCGAGCGCCCGTTGAGCCTGAAGAGGTACGAGAATATCACTTCGGATAGTGCTATGGCAGATTCACCCACGGAGGCTTGGTCGAGCCTCTCGCTCAAACGACCAGCCGTCAGATTGTCAACAGCCTCTTGACAGCCCAAGCTGCCGCCGGGATACCCAGCAGAACCGTTCCCGCACTGTGATGGCAACTTTTTAGGTTCAGGCATTCGCGGACATGGCGGGGACAGTTCGATCGTGAGCCGCCTGATGTACGTAGGCGGTGAGTGGGCGAAATCGAGCACGGAGGCACTGACTCCTGTGTATGACCCCTCTCGTGGTGAAGTCATCGACGAGGTCCCACGTGCGGCCAAAGAAGATGTTGACAGGGCAGTGGACGCGGCAAAGAGGGCCTTCCTGGGCTGGAGTAGGCTCCCTCCCGCCGATAGGGCCAATATGCTCTTGCGAGTCGCAGACCTTCTGGCGCTGAAGTCAACGGAGTTCGCCCATCTAGAGACCCTGAACTCTGGGAAATCAATCAAACAGACGACCGACTATGACGTGCCCTATACGGTCGACAACATCAGGTACCTTGCGGGAGCGTCGAGGACCCTCGAGGGGAAGGCGATGGCTGAATATGTCCCCGACGGAACCAGCGGTGTCCGGAGAGAGCCAATCGGCGTTGTCGGCGTCATAACACCATGGAACTATCCTCTGATGATGGTTGCATGGAGGGCTTTCCCCGCCCTCGTGATGGGAAACACCGTGATAGTGAAACCAGCGAGCTACACTCCCCTTACGACCCTCGAGCTCGCAGGTCTGGTGGACAAGGCGGGCCTCCCAAAGGGGGTGTTCAACGTCTTGACGGGGCCAGGGGGTGAGGTTGGCGAAGCCCTCGCCCGCCATCGCGGCGTAGACATGATTGCCTTCACCGGGAGCACTGAAGTGGGGAGGAAACTCTCGGAGCTTGGCTCCGGGAACGTGAAGAAGGTCTCCCTTGAGCTCGGGGGAAAGGCCCCGTTCATCGTGTTCGATGATGCCAACCTGGAGGCGGCCGCCGAGGGAGCGGTCGTGGGAGGTCTGATCAACAACGGTCAGGACTGTGCGAATGCGACGAGGTTCTACGTCCACTCATCGATTGCAGAGAAGTACCAAAAGATGCTTGTTGACAAGCTCAAGAAGGTCCAGGTCGGAGACCCTCTGATTCCAAGGACCGACATGGGGCCCTTGGTGTCCGAAGCGCAGAGGGAGAGAGTCGAGGGATACATCCAGAGGGGCCTGAGGGAGGAGGGCGAATTGGTCTATGGCGGGGAGAGGCCGAAGATAGATGGGCACGAAAGAGGGTACTTCCTTAATCCCACAGTGATATTCACCAACAATCACGCTTCCTCCATCGTCCAGGAGGAGATATTCGGACCGGTCTTCACCGTCCTCTCCTTCGAAGACTACGATGAAGTGATTCGGAAGAGCAACGAGGTCGTCTACGGGCTGGGGGCTTCCGTCTGGACCCGGGACGTGACAAGAGCGATGAACGCGGTCAAGGACCTGAGGTTCGGGACCGTCTGGGTAAATGACCATGTGCCGGTCCCGTCGGAGATGCCCTGGGCCGGCTACAAGCAAAGCGGGCATGGTGCCTCGCTTTCCCCGTACTCCCTGGAGGAGTTCACCTACATCAAGCATGTCTACTTCGACTTGACTGGAAAAGCGAGGAAGAGCTGGTACTACCAGGTCTACGGGCAGAAGGATTCCCAATGAGCGTGCATCAGTATTCGTTCAACCCTCCGCTCTCCAAGACTTCGATAGTCTTCGACCAGCCTCGTAGGATCGTATTCGGCCCGAATTCGATTGATCAAGTCGGGAGCGAGGCGTCGAGGCTCGGCGGAAAACACGCCCTCCTTTTGACAGACGAGAACGTCGAAAAGGCCGGCCTGTCGGGGCGGGTCCAAGAAGCGATTGGGAAGTCGGCCATCAGTGCAGACGTCTACAACAAGATCTCCTTTGAGCCCACGATGGACAGCGTGCAGAGGGCGGTTCAGACGGCTCGCGACGCCAAGGCATACGACCTGATTGTAGGGGTCGGGGGCGGCAGTGTGCTCGACACTGCCAAGATGGTTGCAGCCATGCTGACCAATCCAGGGGAGCCCGCCCACTACCTGACCCCCACCGAGGACAGGTTTGCAAAGCCCGGTGCGCCCAAGATACTGATACCGACGACGGCTGGAACAGGGAGTGAGGTCTCAAACTACACGGTGGTCATCGAGAGGGAAACGATGTACAAGACCTGGGCCGCGAGCACCAATCTGTTCGCTGATGTCGCAATCGTCGACCCCGTCATGATGGTCAGTTGCCCCCCAAGGGTTACTGCGGGTTGTTCTTTTGACGTAGCCGGGCACAACATCGAGGGGCTGATCAGCGTCGAATCGACCCCCATTTCGGACGGTCCGGCGATGGAAGCTGTCAAACTCCTCTTCAGTCACGCCCGAAGGGCCTACAACAAACCCGACGACTTGGAAGCACGATCTGGTATGGCAATGGCGTCCATGCTTGGGGGCATGGTTATCGCCTTCCCCTGGATCGGAGGGCCCGCGATTCTAGGACACTGCCTTGCGGAGGCATTCGGCCCGAAGTACGGCGTTGCCCACGGCGTAGCAGTAGGGCTCGCACTCCCCTACATTTTGGACTTCAACCTCCCAGCCTGCAGGGACAAGGTCATCTCCTTCGCGCCTGCCCTTGGAATCGAGAGGAACGCAGACTCCTCGAAGGTTGTAGCCGACAAGGTGCCTCGGGCACTTCTCGAACTAATGAAGGACGTCGATCTACCCACCACCCTCAAGCAGGTGAACTTCCCGAAGGGTGATTTGGATGGCTTCGCAGAATATATCTTCAGGGAGAGGCAGCACATCTACGGCCTCCCGAGATACAACCCCCGAAGGTTGACCCTGGAGAACACCAGGAAGCTGTTGCACGACATGTACGAAGGGGCACTTGAGGCCTAACCGACCGCTGATGCAAACCTACTGCAGTAGAAGCGACTCGCCATGAGCGATCCCGAGCCTCGAACCTCTTACAGGTGGGTCGTCCTGTTCGCCTACACCCTCGTTGCCTTTTCGACCCAGCTGATCTGGCTCAACTTCTCCGGGATTGCGGAACCTCAGGTGACCGGCATCTTCAACGCAAGCATCGACCAGGTGGGCTACCTCGCTGCCTTCTGGCCCTTGGTGTTCATTCCCCTGTCGCTCCCGACGGGTCTGAGCGTCGACAGGTGGGGCTTCAGGCTCAATGTTGCGATAGGGAGCCTCATTCTGACTGTGTTCTCTTGGCTTAGGCTGACGGCAGGGCTCAACTTCGGCCTCCTTCTCCTCTACCAGACCCTGGCCGGAATCGGGCAGCCGTTCGTCTACAACGCTATTTCGAAGCTCTCCGGCTCATGGTTTCCGAAGGGGGAGCAGACGCTCGCCAATGGCATTGGAACGATGGGCCAACTGGTGGGGATGATCTTCGCTCTCGTAGTGGGACCCATAATGGTGCCTGATTCCTCCTTTAGCGAGTTGCAGCAGAACATGATAGTCTTCTCAGCTATAGTCACCGCATCATTCGCTCTGTTCGCCATCCTCGCAAGAGAAAGGCGCGGCGTTGTCGAAGAACGTCCTCATTCGTGGGGCTCACTACTCAGCGAGATGAAATCTGTGATGAGAATGAGAAACATAATGGTAATGATGATGCTCTTCTTCGTGGGTGTGGGCATCTTCAGTGGACTCATTCAGTGGACCGAAAGCATCCTTTCGACCCGGGGGCTGGGTTCGCTTGACGCGGGGGTGATAGGCGCGGTGCTCCTCGTGAGCGGTATAGTCGGCATGGTTGCCATATCCTACATAGCAGACAAGTACTCCATGCTAAAGCGGTTTGTGACGATCAACACTCTGATTTCTGCGGTGTTCCTCTTCGCGTTCGGGTTCCAGGCGGGTTTCGCCGTCTACTCACTATCCGCTGTGCTAATAGGTTTCTTCCTTCTTTCCTTGGCTCCCGTGGGCCTTCAGATATCCCTGGAGACTGTCGGAGAGGCGCGGTCTGGAAGCGCGGCCAGCGTGGTGTGGCTGGCCTCTCAAGTCGGAGCGCTCATCCTGATTGTGGCCATGAGCGGCCTCTCCTCACTCTCCTTCAGCCTCGGGAACTTCGTCTCTCCGCCCTGGTTCGTCTCTGTCCTTCTGTGCTCCATACTAGCTCTGGTCGGCTTTGGTCTCAGCTTCCTCCTCACAGACACTCGCAAGAGGCCCGAGTCCCCCTCCTAGGGAAATGACCACCTACAAGCCCTGGTTGCTAGCAACGGACATCGACGGAACTCTCTGGGACACACTCGACATATCGCTGGTGGCTCCCCCGTACTTCGCGGACGGCAAGGGCAGGTTGCGCAGCGCGAACGGGACGGTTGTTCGGCTCATCCCAGAGGCGATTGACTTCGTAAGGTGGTGCAGGAAGAACGGGGCAAAGGTCAGCAGCCTCAGCTGGAACATACCGGAACGCGTCTTTCCGGCCATTGAAGTACTCGGAATATCGGACCTGTTCGACTTTCACGCTACTGAGTACACCGACGCGAAACACGAGAGGTTGTTCGACCTTCTTCGCGAGCTTCGACGACACGGGGTGACCATTCCGCCCGAGCGGGTGGCCTATGTAGACGACAGGGACATTCACATCGAGAGCATACGGAAGAGAGTGGGCAACGTCGTGTGGATTCACATATGGAAGGAGGTTCCCGATTACGACGCCGCAAAGAGGGTAGTGAGGAAGAAGATACTCGAGGGCTCCTGAATCACCGCATGCCGCGGTTGTATTCCCTCATGCTCTTCCTGTTGTTCTTGTAATACCTGAGGAACTGGCGATACCCTGTCCTGTACTCCCTGACTCCCTCTTTCTGCGGCCTGAGGACTCTTCCGACCGGCTTCATCGCTCTCAGCTGCTCCAGGGTCAAGCTCTTCGTCCCCAGGGCGGCAAGCAACGCGGCCCCCTTCGAAGTCGAGTAGACCGGGTCGTCAATCACCGTCAGCTCTCTTTCGAGTATGTCCGAGAATATCTGCGGCCACACATCCGAAAGCGCGCCCCCACCCGACATCACCATCCCCTCGGAACCAGTCCCTCCGTGGGCGCCCACGAGTCCCTCTACGACGCCGAGGAGCCACTTCGTGTTATACGCCACCCCCTCCATCACGGCCCTCACCACGTCATTCCTGTCGTGTTCCAGTGAGAGGTTGAAGATGCCTCCCCTGGCGTACGGGTCTTCGATGGGAGTACGCTCCCCGTAGAGCCAGGGGAGGAACACGAGATTCTTAGCGCAACGGGGAGAGGACGAGGCCATCCGATCCATTTCCTTGTACTTGTTCTGCGAGGGGACGTTAAGGATGGTCCCCATATACTCGAAGGCGTTTCCGGCGTTTTCCTGTGTGGCAATGACAAAGTACCTTCCGGGGATCGCAGAAGGGAGCGAAGCCGTGTTGTGGAAGATGTCAGTCTTCTTGAACGGCACGTGCGCCGTTATCCACGATGAGGTGCCAATGTAGAGCAAGAGGCGATAATCGTCCGCGCAACCAGCGCCCACAGGAGAGCACTGGTTGTCCCCGCAGCCCGAGATGACCCTCGTTCCCTCGGGCAATCCTGTGTCGCGCGCAGCGCGGCTCGTGACCGGCCCCACGACTTCCGTGGGGGCCACCAGGTCAGGCAGCTTCCCCCTGTCCAGGCCGGCCATCCTCAGCAGTCCGCTGTCGTACTTCACATGGTAGGGGTCCCTGTTGTCGGTAGCCCATAGCGTGACCGTGTTGTCCCAGGAACCCACGAAGGCGCCGGTCATCTTCATCACGACGTAGTCCTTGGGCTCCAGGAATTTGTAAGTCCCTCTGTAGAGGTCGGGAAAGTTCTGTTTGAGGTACAGTATGTGGGCCAGCGAATCCTTCCCCGAATGCGTCGGAGCCCCCCCGGTCTTCATGAGCCACGTGTACAGTTTATCCATCCTGTAACCTGAGATCGAAGGAAACCCCGCCGTCAGCCTGTGGATCAAGTCCCTCCCTCTGGTGTCCAGCCAGATTATGGCATGGTGCAGCGGATTTCCCTCTGAGTCTACCGGAACAGTTCCTCCCCACTGGCCAGTGAAACCGATGCCCTTGACATTGAGCCCGCGTCCCGAAGAGCACACCTCACGAAGGCCCTCGCTTACGGCCCCCCACCACTTATCCGGGTCCTGCTCTGCCATGCCGGACTCACCCAGTTCGATGGGGTAACGCTTTGTGGAGGTTGCCTTGACCCTGCCCTCGAGGTCGAACACTGCGACCTTGACAGAAGATGTCCCCAAATCCACCCCGACGAAGTCGGCGGAACTCACGAGGCTCTCTCCTAGCTGTAAAGCCACTCCACTATGTTCTTCATGAACAGTTCGACGTCGGCCTTCGGCAGGGTCGAGGACAGGCCGTAGATTGGTGCTAGAGGGGCGCTCTCGATCTTCCCTTCCTTGACTTCGGCTGCGGAGAGTTTCAGGTCCCGGACAAACGCCTCCTTGACGCCCTCCTTCGTGTGCCGTAGCGTGAGATGAATGTGGAAAGCTGGAGGGTTCATCAGGCCGCTCAGCATCCATCTCTTCTTCGACATCCCCTCCAGAATCAGGTAGGGGTCGAGCCGGTCCGATGATATCGCTATGACCCACAGGGGATTTCCGAGAATCTTCAGGCCGTCAATTTTCCCTATCTCTCTCCTGATGTAGTCGCCCGTATCGAGTATCTTCTTCGCTGATTCGAAGTACCCTTGGTCCCCCATCATCAGCATCACGGCCCAGGCTGCCGCGATGGGAAACCCAGATCTGCTCCCTGCCATCGTGGGGGTGAAGTAAATCCCTCCCTGCCAATTCGTAGCCACGTACAGGTGATGCTGGAAGAGCTCGCTTCCACGGTACAGAATGACCGAGGTGCCCTTGGGCGCGAAGCCATACTTGTGGGTGTCCATGGAAATCGACGTCACCCCTGGGGTGAGGAAGTTCGCCTCGGGGACTTCGTACCCCGCCTTCTTCGCCCAGGGGGTGATGAAACCTCCGAGACATCCGTCAACGTGGAAGCCTATCCCCCTCTCCCTGGCGATGTCCGATAGCGCATCAATCGGGTCGTAGGTGCCGAAGGGGTAGCAGGGGGCGGATCCGACCAAGGCTATTGTGTCCGGGGTCAAGGCTTCCTTCACCTTCTCGACATCGACTCTGAAATCCTCGTCCAGGTCCACGTAGGCGGGTTCAATTTCGAAGTAGTCGCAAGCCTTCGAGAAGGCGACGTGGGCTGACTTCGGTAATATCACTCGGGGATGGGCTATGCCCTTCTTCTTTCTGTAGAAGTCCCGGTACGCCTTCATCGCGAGAAGGATGCTTTCCGTTCCTCCCGAGCTCACAGAGCCCCTCACATGCTCGTCGCCGTGCACGATGGAGGAGCACATGGCAACAATCTCGGTGTCGAGCTTGACGACGCTGGGAAAGACATCGACGTGCAGCGGGTTGCACTGGGAGTAAATTGAATGGACCTTCTCGAGGAAGGACACCAGTTCTTCCTCGCCGTGGTAGACCGCCCCTGAGACTCTCCCTTCTTCCCAGCCCTTGTTCTCCGCTGACGCCATTCGCGACAGAATACTCAGAATCTTCTCCTTTTCCAAGCCCTTTTCTGGGAGGGTCCTGAATCCTTCGACGGATTTCTTGTACGGCTTAAGGCTCGCCTCGAGGAAACCCGCGATAAGATCCATCTCGGACATAGGCATCATAATGCTGAATTCTCTTACTTAAACCGGCCATCGGATGCCGCGTCCCCTAACAGGTTAGCACCGAACCGCGCTAGAACTTTAATCCAACCAGGGCAACGAAGGAAGTGGCATGCCAAAGTTCCCCTCCCATGAATGGGTCCAAGAGTATGCGAAGAAACTAAACGAGAATCAGGCCTACAGGGAGGCCGGGAGGACCTGGGAGGGAGACATTGTGTTCGTAGTCGAGAAGGACGATGCGTTTCCCCAGAACGCCTACATCTACCTCGACCTGTACCACGGCGAGTGCAGGAGCGCAAAGTATGCCGATTCCGCCGATCAGGTTCCGAAGGCGGTCTATGCCTACAAGGGCCCCTACTCCAATTGGCGCAAGCTGATAGGCAACGAGATAGATCCGATACAGGGGCTCCTTACGGGGAAGTTCAGGCTCGACGGGTCGTTGATGGAGATAATGAAATACATCCGGGCGGCAAAGGAGATGGTCAGCACGGCGACCATGGTGCAGACCGAATTCTGACGACCTCTAGACATGAAGCGTGGTTCCGATCGTGCCTGCCATCCGGTGCTGCCATCAGCGTCCGGCTGCAATGAGGATGGCGAATCACCACAACAGGTGTGCGGTTACCGGGGGTCTCACTTTAGGTTCAAACGACACTTCGCACCCACCGACCGCGTTTCGTAGCCCGAATCCCAATTGCCCCGATACCTGGATCAAGCGATGAGACGCTGTACCGTAGCCATTCAAGAGTATCTTAAACTCGAAATTGCATTCTGCTGTCTCCCGAGCGACGCAAACCGGTCGATTTCTGGTGCAGCCATCCTTGTTAGCGCAATCAGTCTTGCTCCCAAATCGCTGAACATCTTGAAGAGGTTCTCCTTCCCGGAAGGGCACACCTTCACTATCGACTCTTGTCGGGAGGCCCGAACACGGAACTTAAACTCCTTGCTCGAAAGACTTCAGTGATGGCGAAAACTGAGGACCAGGATCCCGGCGGAACTTCGCATGAGAATCTGAAGCGCTCGGCGACGAAGTTCGTGATCCTCGTCGGGATAATGAGCCTTTTCGCCGACTTCACGTATGAGGGGTCGCGCTCGATTCTCGGCCCCTACCTCGCCCTTTTCAGCCTAGGGGGGACAGCCATCTCGATCATCACCGGGGTGGGGGAGTTGGTCGGATACGGACTCCGCCCCCTTTCCGGCCGAATGGCGGACACATCGAAGAGATTCTGGCCGATAACAATCTTTGGCTATGTGGTTCAAATGATCGCAGTCCCCCTTTTGGCGTTTGCGGGGGCTTGGCCCATCGCTGCTTGGCTCGTCATTCAGGAAAGGATGGGGAAGGCGATCCGCAACCCGCCTCGAGACGTCATGCTGTCTCACGCGGCCAAAGAGATGGGTTATGGTTGGGCCTTCGGCCTCCATGAAGCTCTGGACCAGACGGGAGCGCTGATCGGCCCCATTGCAATCGCCGTAGTACTTGCATCTGGGAGCCTGACCTTCGGCGACTACCGCATGGCGTTCCTGTATCTCGCCATCCCCGCGGCGATCATGCTATCGCTTCTCGCCACTGCTCGCTTCACATACCCTCACCCCGAGAGCATGGAAGTCAGTTTGCCTGAACCGGAGACGGGGGGGCTTACGCGCATCTTCTGGGTGTACCTCGTCGGAGCGGTCTTGGTTGGCGCGGGAATGGGCGGCTGGCCCCTGATAGCGTACCACCTACAGACGCTGAAGATAGTGTCGGGCGATCTGATTCCAGTGTTCTACGCCGTCGCCATGGGGGTCAGTGGTCTGGGCTCGCTCGTGTTTGGCCGCATTTTCGACAGGGTGGGCATGCGCATCCTTATTCCACTGACGGTTACCTCCGCGGTGGCTATTCCTCTGATCTGGCTAGGCGGCTTCGGCGAGTCCCTCGCCGGTGTCGCCCTCTGGGGGCTCGGCACGGGAGTCCAGGAGTCCCTGATTCCAGCCGCGGTCGCGACGATGGTTCCAAGGGCGAGGCGAACCTCGGCCTATGGGATTTTCACAGCAGGGTACGGGATCTCCCTATTCCTGGGGAGTGTTGTGATTGGGGTGCTATACGCGGTGAGCTTAACGTCACTCATCACCTTTGGTGTCGTCGCTGAACTTGCAGCGATTCCCGTACTTCTCTGGGTTGTTCACATGAGGTCGTAGTTCACAGGCTTGTTCACGATACAAAATGACATCGCCGGAATGTGAACCTGGTTCAGGCGTCTGAACAATCTGCCGGAGTCACCCACTTGGGGTTTTGCCCCTAGTGCAAGGTCGGCTGGTACTGAATCGGTACTAAGCTTATGTGCCGCCGAGCCTGTCGACACGAGAGCTGAACCGTTTGGTCGGGCTTTCTGAGCAACGCCTTGCGCAAATGCGTCGATTGCTATCCGGGTACGTTCAGCGGGGGGAGCTGCCGGGCCTCGTCTACCTCGTCAGCCGCGACGACCACCTGCACGTAGAGACCATGGGCTCAGTATCGGTTGGAGGCTCCGAGCCCATGGAGCGTGACACGATCTTCCGAATCGCATCGCTGTCCAAGCCCGTAACTGCAGCAGCTGCGATGGTACTGGTGGATGAGGGCCGGATGCGGCTCGACGATCCGATCGACACATGGTTGCCAGAGCTCTCGAACCGAAGGGTGCTGAAATCTAGGGCCTCCCCTCCTGAAGAAACCGTCCCTGCGAGGCGACCCATCACTGTGAGAGACCTGTTGACCTTCACAATGGGCATCGGTAGCATCATGGAGATGCCCGACACCCTCCCAATACAGAGGTTGATTCGCGAATACAGGATAGGTGGAGACGGACCCCCGCTGCCATCTCTGTTCCCGACCACCGGGGAATGGATCCAGAGGCTTGGCTCCATCCCTTTGATCGCGCAGCCAGGGGAGAGGTGGATGTACCACGTAAGCGCAGACGTGCTCGGGGTGCTCATTTCCCGGGTTTCGGGCAGGTCGTTCGGCTCATTCATGAGCGAACGCTTGTTCGGCCCGCTTGGAATGAAGGACACGGGGTTCAGCATCTCTGCTGAGAACGCTCCCCGACTGCCACCTTCATACTCCGTCGATCCTTTGAAAAAGACCCTGAGCGTATTCGACGGCGCTGCGGATAGTGCGTGGTTGCGGCCGCCGCCGTTCGAGTCTGGGGGCGGAGGACTAGTCTCAACCGTAGACGACTACCATGCGTTCTGCCGTATGATGCTGAACAGGGGAGAACTCGGAGGCAGGCGGATACTTTCGGACGCCTCAGTGAGACAGATGACCTCAGACCAGCTTACGCCGGAACAGAGGTCTGGGCCTGACGACTTCCTCGGAGAGGGACGCAGCTGGGGGCTTGGCATGGCTGTGGAAATAGAGAGGACAGCAGACTTTCGTACGCCTGGCCGGTTCGGATGGGACGGAGGCCTGGGAACGACCGCCTGGACCGACCCCGTAGAACGGATGGTGACCATCCTATTCACTCAGCGAATGATGGAATCGCCGACGGCACCGAAGCTCTTCACTGACTTCTGGACCTCGGCATACGAAGCGAGAGGATAGGCAGTCGATGGCCGAAGGCGGAACCGGCTCGTTTCTATTCAGTGGAAGGCGAAGGACCCAATTAGTTTGATGAGGAACCCTATGGCCCCGACCACGCCCATGCCCAGGGCCACTAACTTGAGGTAGAGGGTGAACTCATCCCTGTCGCTCTTGTGGGCCAGTTTGAATATCGCGTTGGCGGACTTGAAGAATTCACGGACCCCCATTGTCGAACCGCTGAGGCGACCCCGCAGGTTCGCTTATATGCTTAGTGCCGCCTTCTTTCATCGTTTCATTCTGGGATCAATCCACTGTTAATACGTCGAAGAAGGGGACCGGGGCGCAATGAGCCCGCAGGGGGAGCCGGCGACTGTCATCCTCGCTTCGACCGCGGATCTGGCCTCGCGGACCCTAGCAGACGCCCTCGTTGAAGGAGAGGGATTTCGGTCGACGGGGGTCAACCTCTTGGGCAACCCCGTGTATCAGAAGGACTCCTACCTCCTTGCACGATTCGAGGGGATGATCGTCCACCCGCCGCCGCTCGACGAATACTTCAACCCCCAGGCGTACATCTTCCTTTCCCGTCACAGCGCGGAGTCAGGTATAGCCTCCCTCACCGGCCACACGACGGGGAACTTCTCGGCCGAGCCCAAGTTCGGCGGAGCGGGGAAGGAGCTTGGACGCTCGGATCCGTCGCTGCTGAAGAACTACCTCATCGCCCTCTGGAGACACAGGAACGAGGTGAAGGAATACGAAATCACCATGGAGGCGACACACCACGGGCCGACTTCGCTCCAAAAGCCAGTCCTCTTCGTGGAGATGGGCTCGTCCCAGAAGCACTGGGGGGACAAGAAAGCCGCATCAGTGGTCGGCAGAGCGCTGATGGAGAGCCTACGAGAGAAGTCGCTCTGGAGCAAGGCGGCGATCGGGTTCGGCGGAACCCATTACCCGGAGAAATTCACTAAGCTCCTGATTGATGGGGACATGGCCTTCGCCTTCGTCGCCCCGAAGTACGCCCTCGAGTACATCGACGAGAGGATGGTCGGGCAGATGATTCAGCGATCGACCACCCCCGTGAGATACGCCGCGCTCGACTGGAAGGGGCTGGGGCCGCACAAGGAGAAGGTGCTCTCCCTAGTCAAGCGGTTCGGGTTGGAAGAGATTAGGCTGTGAGGGTCGCGTAGTCCTTCTTGCTCAACATGAGAAAGCACAGCAGTGCCTTTTCCGTGTGCATCCGGTTCTCGGCTTCGTCGAAGACAATCGAGTGACGGCCGTCTATCACCTCGTCGGTGACCTCCTCACCTCTGTGGGCCGGGAGGCAGTGCATGAACAGGGAGTCTGCCTTGGCCCTCGACATGAGCTCCTCGTTGACCTGGTATTTGGGGAAGAAAGCCTTCTCCCTGCGGGCCTTGTTCGCCTCCTCACCCATGGACACGAAGGTGTCGGTGATGACGCAGTCAGCACCCGAGACAGCGGTCGTCGGGTCGTCTATGACACTGACGCTCGCTCCCGTTTGATGGGCAACTTTCGAAGCCAGGCTGACTACCGAGTCGGGCGGCTCGAAGCCTCTGGGGATTGCCGCGACGAACTGAACGCCCGTTAGAGCCGCGCCGATGGTCCATGAGTTGCAGACGTTGTCCCCGTCGCCCACCCAGGCCACCTTCAGCCCCTTCAGCTTCCCCCTATGCTCCCTTAGGGTGAGCAGGTCTGCCAGTATCTGCACAGGATGGTGCAGCTCGCTAAGCCCGTTGATGACGGGCACGCGGGAGGATGCGGCAAGGCGCTCAAGGTCGGCGTGCTTGTACACCCTCGCCATCACGCAGTGGACGTACCGTGAGAGAACGCGAGCCGTGTCTTCTACCGTCTCCCCACGCCCAAGCTGCATCTCGTCGGAACTCAGGCTGACTGCGCTTCCTCCTAGCTCGCTTATCGCGACCTGAAAGCTTACCCTAGTCCTGGTGCTCGGCTTCTCAAAGATCAGGGCAACGCTCCTGCCAGATAGGGCCTTCGAGCCGAGGCCTTCCGCACGGTGCAGCTTCAGCCGCTCGGAGAGATTCAGCACGGACGTGAGATCTTCGGGTGTGAACTCTGCCAGCGTCAGGAAGTCTTTCCCATTCATATCCCAGTACCACGCTCAGGACATCCAGCTGGTGTATGGCCTCTTTCAACACTTCTATGCTCCCCAGGTAGTCCCTGACCTGCACCATCTCGCCGTCGGTGTGGCTGGGGAACAGGATAAGAAAGGGGCCTAGAAGTCACGGTCGCAATGAAGATTACGATCACTCAGATGCCGGACGATCAAGCGGAGTTCGCCCGACAGTGGGTCAGGCTGGGGAGGCACGTCGAGAGGAATGAGAGCGACTTCGTGCTTCTCCCGGAGATGCCGTTCTTCGACTGGTTCTGTGCCGGCCCGAAGTTCGAGCGGGAGACCTGGAGCGACGCGGTGCGCGGCCACGTAGACTGGATAGAGAGACTTACAGAGCTCGGGGCGCCCGTCGTCATGACGTCAAGGCCCGTCGACAGGGGAGAGAGGAGGTTGAATGAGGGCATCGTATGGAAGGAGAAATCCGGCACCAGGGGCGTTCATTTCAAGAACTATCTGCCCAACGAGCCCGGCTACTACGAGGCGCGGTGGTACCAGCGGGGAGGGAAGCCCTTTGCGCCGTTCGAGGTTTCGGGGTGGAAGGCGGGGTTCCTGATATGTAGCGACCTCTGGTCGATGCCCGATGCGAGATCGTATGGGAGGGGCGGAGTTGAGCTCATAGTTGCTCCTCGCTGCACAGGACTGAACGTTGACAAGTGGCTATCAGGAGGCAAGACCGCTGCGGTGGTCGCTGGTGCGTACTGCGCTTCGTCAAACAGGACGGGAAAGCATGGGGTTGCGACCTTCGGAGGGCGTGGATGGGTCGTCGGGCCGGATGCTGAAGTGCTCGGGCTCACCTCGAACCGCCGTCCGTTCGTCACGGTTGAGATCGACAGGGCAAGGGCTGACAGGGCGAAGGGCACCTATCCCAGAGACGCGCTGAAACCAGACTAGCTCTTCAGAAGCGAACCGAGGAACTTGATGCTGTCGAAGGGGACGAGGTCCCCATATCCCTGCCCCACGCCCAGGAAGATCACAGGCTTGCCGGTCGAATAGACTATCGAGAGCGCCGCCCCTCCCCTGACGTCGGCGTCTGCCTTGGTCAGGATGGCCCCGTCAAAGCCCACGTGCTGGTTGAAGAGCTCGGCCTGCGAGACAGCATCGTTGCCTGTCAGGGCGTCGGCAACGAAGACTCGGAAGTCGGGCTTCACTACCCTGACAATCTTGGCCATTTCCTCCATTAGGTTCTGGTTTGTCTGCATCCTTCCTGCCGTGTCGATGAGGAGGCAGTCGGCGTGATGAGCTTTGGCGTAGAGGACCCCGTCCCTCCCGACGGCGGCCGGGTCTGCGCCGTAGCGCTGCGAGATGACCTTCAACTGGAGCCTCCCGGCGTGCTCGGTCAGCTGCTCGATGGCACCGGGCCTGTGGGTGTCCCCGGCTGCACAGACGACTGACAGGCCGTTCTTCTGCAGATAGCTCCCGAGCTTCGCTACTGTGGTGGTCTTGCCCGTGCCGTTGATCCCTAGGAAGAGGACGGTGTAGGGCTCGTGGGTCTTCTGCGTCTTGTCCTTGATGTTGGCCAGCAGGTCGACAGTCCCGGCCCTGGCGAATGCCGTCTGAAGAACGGTCGAGAGCCTCTCCCCGACCACCTCTGAAGGATTGGCGGACCTGTCCACCTTCATGCCGGTGAGGCTCTTCTGGACTTCGTTGGTCAGCGCCTCGGCCACACTCTGCGCGACGTCGCTCTCGATGAGGGCAATCTGGAAGTTGAAGATGACGTCGTCGAGGTCCTTGTCGCTCAGCTCCTTCTCGCTTACAGCGCTCCTGACGGCTGAAAACGCCTGCTTCAGCCTGTCAAACATGGGCTACTCCTGGCTCTTCGCAACTAGGTTGTTCAGCAGGTCTCTGTCCGCGTTGAGCCTTTCGGCGATATCGTTTCTCTGACCTGCGAGGGAGACGATGGTCTTCTCAACGTCCCTGCTCCTCTCCTCGAGCATCGCGACTGCCTCGTCCTTCGTCTTCTCTATCACTATGTTGGCCCCGACGTTGACCATCACCCTGTCGGTGGCTGGCGGCGGGGAATGAAGCATTACCCCTCCTCCGATCTGGGTGAGCACCTCCGGGCTCTTCCCGTCAAGGCCACTTATCGATTCAAGGGCGGCGCGGCTCTCCAGTAGCGCTCTTTCCATCAAGCCCTGCCTGGATGTGAGCTCGTTGAACGTGCTCTCGAGCACCCTGATTTCCACCACGAGCGCGTTCACCGTCTCTTCCGCCGTCGGCTGCTTCTGTTTGCTCATGTAAGGAAGATCACACACCCAGCGCCCGCGTTATAAAGACAAGCTCGGGTCCGGTGGTCTGGCTGCCGGCTATCGCGTTCCTGGAGTTGGCGACCAACCCCGAGGCCACAAAAGGGACACCACTGTTAACGGATGTGGGATATGCGTCGACGCCGAGCAGCGAGCCGATCCTCTTCACCTCGTTCTCGTCGAGGCCAGGATAGACGGCGGCGCCGCTGTTGGTTGCGACCACGAAGGAGCCGACCTGGTAGTACTCTCCGATGGGCATTCTCTCGACTTGCGTCCCAAGGACGTCTCTGACCTGCGAAAGAGCGGCGTGGTCGAGGATGGGAGAGACGAGGGCGCACCTGTCGTTCGCCACGACTAGGTTCCCCACGGCAGTGAGCTTCGACTCGAGCCTGGAGACATTCATCCCGGTCGCGGCCTTGAGCTCATGGACCTCCGCGTCTTCCGCGAGCCTGGAGACGAGCATGCCGTTGCTGTTCATCGACACCAGTGGGCCAAGTAGCCTCGACTCGCCTATGGAAGCGGGGACCGCCGAGACCTGCAGGTCAGCGCACAGCTTCTCGGACTTGGTCTGTGCGAGCCCCTTCGGGACCAGGAGGACCTTCTCGTTCCCCTTCAGAAAGACGCCTATGTTCGGGCTCCGATAGATATCAATCAGGTGCAGACCCAAGTAGTCACACGTCTTCGGGCTTCGGAGGGAGCTTGACTTTTACGACGCCGTCTTCGTCGCGCTCCATCTCGACTGTTATGCGCCTAGGCGGGTGCCTCATGCCCCTGGCCCAGATCTTCTCGTTGACCTCAACGTCGATGCTTACCTGCGTGGCCTTCATGTGCCGGGTGGCGAATTCCCTTATGACTATGACGGCCTTCTTGGCCCTCCTGTAGGGCGGTGCCTCGTAGACCACGCCCAGCGGGATGGTGTAGGTCCGCGTCAGCTCCTCCATCTTTTGCTCCGACATGCTCGATTACCTCAGCTTCAGCTTCCGCTGCCTCCAGTTCCTGCGCTTCGGGTTTGACCTGACCTTCCGGTTTGTCCTAACTATTACCCAGGTGGGGACCGACCTCGCCTGCTTGCTGGCCTTCGCCAGCCTGTTCTTCTTGGATGTGTCCTTGACTCTCGCCATGCTATGCTCGCCTGATGGTTATGTCGCGTTTCCTGCCCTGCAACTGCGCCAGCATCTGCTTGACCTGCTCATCGTCAAGGGCGCTTCTCAGCTTGCCGGATGATGCCAACTGGATGACGTACTCCTCGATGGAGTTCGCAAGGTCGGGCCTGACCATCCTCACGTTCGCCAGCCTCTGCCTCGCCTCCGACGTGAGGGCCATCCTGAGCGCTGCCTCCCTCATCATCTTGCGCTCCTGCGCTTCCTTGTCGGACGCCCTCTGGGGCTGCTCGGCCATAATCATGCGTACCTCGCGAGGGCCTTGTTCTGCTCACTGAGCACCGAGAAGACCTCCTTCGACACCCTGTCGATCATGCTGCGGCCCTTGGACGAGAGGACCCTACCCTTGGGGGTCTTTGTGACGAGCTCCGCCTGCTCGAGCTGTTTGAGTATCTTCCTTATCGAAGAGCCGCCGGCGTCCCTGTGGTGCTTCGGATAATACTTGAGGGCCTTTGAGCCGCCGTAGGCGCGCTCCAGGTCGCCCAGTCCGACGGGGCCGTGGAGGTAGAGCTTGCGCATGAGAGATGCGGCGCGTGTGTACCACCACTCGGCGTTTGCCGGGGGCCTCTCAGCGTGGGAGCCGGTCTTGACAAAGTGGGACCATTCCGGCTGCTCGATGCCCGGAACTTCTTTCATCTGCCCCGCTAGGGCGGTAATCAGCTTGCTAGACGGGACGTCGTGCACACTTACCATAACGTTTCACGAAGCGGTTTTCGGAGCCCTTTTTTATTGTATTTAAGCCGTTCCGACGACTTTGCGGTTTACGTAGCCGCAGTCGAGACAAGTCACTCGGAGGATGGTGGTCCTCCCGTGGCCCAGCCTGACCCTCGCATTGACGCCAGGGACCAGGAGGTTCTTGCAGCCGTGGCAGGTGAACCTGGCTAGGGAGGGTTCGAGACGGACGTTGAACTTGAGCCTCACCTTCCTCGCTAGGGCGGCCTGTTCCTTGGCGATGGATGGGTTGACCTGGGAGAGGCTCACGGCCGACTCGGTCAGCAGACGGACAACCGTTGCTGCATCTTCCCTGACGGCCCTGCGGGCACTCATAGCAGGGACCCTCGTGGAAGGGCTTAATCATGCTCATCCTCG
>Ga0187766_10000174_pt1 | contig 33182 bp, 29 predicted proteins | sample 0216_QUI02_MP05__4_FD_132971 | JGI IMG/M metagenome (GOLD analysis project Ga0187766, IMG submission 132971) | Tropical peat soil microbial communities from peatlands in Department of Meta, Colombia - 0216_QUI02_MP05_20_MG | ecosystem: Environmental > Terrestrial > Soil > Wetlands > Peat ... | reverse complement strand
CCGGGCCGAGGGCGCAGCAGCCGGCGAAGATCTTGGACTGGGGCAGGAAGAGCGCGTTCTCCCGTTCCAGGTCCCACGCCGAGACGTCGTTGCACGCCGTGAACCCCGCCAGGACCCCCCGCGGGCCCAGCACCAGGGCCAGTTCCGGCTCGGCGGCCGTCAGCACGGAATCGGAGCGGACGATCACGGGGCCGTTGGGGCCCACGCAGCGCGCCGCCGTGGCCTTGAAGAACAGCTCCGGGCGCGCGCTCGTGTACACGTAGTCGTACATGGAGGTCTTCGCGTCCTGGTCCCGGAAGTCCGCGCTGCGCCGGTAGGTGATGCCCGCCCCCCACACCTCGGGCGGGTCGATGGGGATGCGGAGGTGGGGGCGGCGCGGCGCCGGCGCCACGTCCAGCGCCTGCTCGCTGGGTCCCGTCCCGCTCTTTCGCCGCAGGAACGGCGCCACCAGGCGCCGGAGCCTGGGCGGCGAGCCGCCGGCCGCCTGGAGCCATGCCACGGTGGACGTGAGCCCGTCGCGGGGCGCGGTGATGTCCACCACCGCCCCTCCCTGTACGAGCCCCACGCGGTCGCCCCGTCCCGGCAGATGGTACTGGATCAGGCGCATCGTCCCCTCACTCCAGCTCCGAGAGCTTCTTCACCCCGGCCATTCCATCGGCCACCATTTCGCCCCGCTGGTTGCGTACGGTGGTTCGCACCCGCAGGATCTGCTTATCGGTCCGCACCTCCGCGACCTCCGAAACAGCCGTCACGGTGTCCCCGATGCGCACCGGCGACAGGAACTTGATCTCCTGCCCCAGGTACACGAAGCCCGGCCCGGTCAAGAGCGTGTTGGCGGCCGAAACGAAGCTCACCGTCAGCACCCCGTGGGCCACGCGGCTCTGGAAACGAGTGCGCCGGCCAAACTCCTCGTCCAGGTGGAGGGCGTTCAGGTCGCCGGAGATGCCGGCCATCAGGGTCACGTCGGCGTCGGTCACCGTCTTGGTGAATTCAGCCCGCTCGCCCACCCGGAAGGACGCAAACGCACGAACCCGCATCCCACACTCCCGCTCCCCAACCGCCACCCGTCAATCCTCAATCGACAATCCTCACAGGATCTTCTGCACCGTCCTCCCTTCCAGGACGGTCTCCCCCCGCTGGTTGGTGGCGAGGGCGCGGAGGATGATCTCATTCCGGTCCTCGTGCTTCTCGGCCACCGTCACCTCGGCGGTGATGGTATCCCCGAAGTAGATGGGGGCCGTGAAGGTCACCTCGTAGCGCTTGGACACGACGCCCGGCGGCGGGATGCGCACGCAGAGGCCGCCGATGGCGGCCGACATCATCCCCACGGCCAGCGCCCCGTGGGCGATCCGGCCCTTGAACTGCGTGTCCCTCGCATACTCCTCGTTCACGTGGATGGGATGGAAGTCGCCCGTAATCCCCGCGAACTGGTAGACGTCGCTCTCGCTGATGGTCTTGGACACGCGGTGGGCATCCCCCACCCGCACCGCGTCGATGTTGGCGCGCTTGGCCATCACGCTCCCCCGATTCGCCTTACGTCCGTCTTCCGATTCCGTTCCCGCTCCCCTGCAATTATCAGCCGCGCCCCTTCGGCCGGAAACGGCCGCTCAAAAAGGTCCAGATGCAAGGCGGCGCGCGAAGGGCCGAGTGAGGCGTACTCCGGGTACGCCGCAGCGAGCGCCCAAGCGGGCCAACGCCGCAGGTGGGCCTTTTTCAGCGGCCGGTCCCCTCCCGCCACCGGCGGATCTGCGCCGCATGATGCCGATAGTGCTCGAACCCGGCCTCGGCGGCGATCTTCCCCGCCGTCCGCCCGGGCTGCCGCCGGGCCTCCGGCACGGCCAGCAGGGCCGCGCGGAAGGCGGCGAAGGACTCGTCCAGTTCGGCCTCCACCTGGCCCGGCGTCATCCCCCGCCGCGCCTCCACGAACCGGGCGTTCCACAGGTCGAAGTCGTGATAGTTCGCGCCGTCGGGAATCGCCTTCTCGCCCCGGGCCAGGCGCGCCAAGGCGGGCGTCATCTCCCCGTGCCAGCCGGCGATGTGGGCGAGGATATCCTTTACCGTCCAGCGGCCTTGCATCACGGTGGCCCGGGCCGCCTCGTCCAGCCCGGCCACAGTGCCCTTGAGCTCGGCGTAGGCCGCGTCCAGCTCAGCCAGCAGGCGGGCCGCCTCTTGCGCGTGGGGGGTTCCCATCGTATCCCTCCGAAACCGCCCACCGCCGCCCGGAAGGGCCCCGGCCGGGGGCCGTGGAGCCCCAGGCGAGGCCTCGGGCGTGATGCGGCAGGCCTGACGGACGAGGTAGACGCGTTGGCGAAAACTGCGGCCACGGTACCACGGGGGGTGGAATCGTGTCCAGGCGTCGGGGCCGTGATTTCCCTTGGCATCGGCGGAAGAGGTGCGGTACCCTTAGCGGTTGCGGTATGCTGCGGGAGCATCCCCATGCGAGATGCCACAAGCCGACCCACCGTCCTGGTCGTGGATGACGAACGGCTCATCCGCATCATGTTGGTGGACATCCTGGAGGCCCAAGGGATCATGTGCATGACCGCCGCCAACGGCGAGGAGGCGCTTCAGGCGTGCGAGACAAACCGTCCGGACCTGGTCATCACGGACATCATCATGCCCGGGATGGACGGGATCGAGACCTGCCGTCGCCTGAAGGCCAACCCGGCCTGGGCCTCCATCCCCGTCATCGCCCTCACGACGTGGAGCGACCCCGAATCGGTGCTCAAGATGCTGGACGCGGGCAGCCTCATGTACCTGACCAAACCCATCGCCCCCGAACGGCTCGTGGCAGCAGTCCAAATCGCCCTCAACACCGGGGCCCCCTGACGCCCTTCTCCCCTTCCCGTTCCCGAATGTCCCCTCCCTCGCGACCCATCTCCCACGCTACTTTGGCCCCCGGGGGGAGAGCTTAGGAAGGGATACAGGGATAGGGCGACCCAGCAGCGGAACTCAGACCCGCAACACTAGAGAACGATGAGGTCCCGGGGCGTCACGTTGATCGGCATCGCCTCGCGCTCCCCCACCACGAACACGTCTTCGACCCCCACCATGCCCCGCTCCGGGAACACGATCTTGGGCTCCACGGCGATGGTCATGCCGGCCTCCAGGGGCGCCCCGCCGTTCGGAGCGAGGACCGGCACCTCGTCCATCTCGACGCCGACGCCGTGCCCGACATACGGCACCTGCGCCGCCCCGTGCCCCATGAAGACTCCCGCGTAGCCCCGCCGGCCCGCCAGGGCCACGCAACGCGCGTACAGCTCGCCGGGATCGGCCCCGGGCCGGAGCCACGCCTCTGCGGCCTCCAGGATCTCGCGGCAGGCGGCGTACGCCCGCACCATTTCGTCGGGGAGCGTCCCCAGCACCAGGGTGCGGGTCTGGTCCGAGTGGTAGCCGTTGAAGCAGGCGTTGTAATCGAAGAGGATCGGCTCGTCGGCACCGATGGGGCGACGGCTCACGCCGTTGCCCAGCGCCGGGCCCAACCCCAGGCCGCCCGTGGGGGCATCGATGAACGCCGGGCGCGCCGCGTTCTCGCCGGCCAGGAAGTGGCCGATGAAGACGTCCTGGTTGAACCGCCGAAACCGGACCAGGCCCTGGTGCCCGGCCCGGCGACCCTCGGCCTCCATCTCGATGGCCAGGTCGAGTTCGGTCATGCCGGGCTTCACAACCTCGCAGAGGCGCCGGACCATCCGGTCCTGGATCCGGGCCGCCTGCCGCATCTGCTCCACCTCCCACGGGCGTTTCACCGACCGGACCCTCCGGATGGCGTCGGAGGCGTCCACGAACTCCACCCCCGGAAACGCGCGGGCCTGGCGGAGGTGGAGCGCCGCCGGCAATACGTCCAGCTCCACGCCCACGCGCCGCAGCGCGCCCATCCCGTGCGAGGCGAGGAGCGACGGATAGGCCCGCGGGCTCTCCACGGGGACGACGCATGCCAGCGGCGACTCCTTGCGCGCGCGCTCCGGCGCGCGCCGCACCAGGAAAACGGGGTCCCCGCCGGCGGGGATCGCCAGCAGGCCGTCCTGGACGGTGCCGGCGAAATAGTAGAGATCCGCGTTCTGGACGATGAACAGCGCGTCCAGCTGGCGGGCGGCCATGGCCGCCTGGGCCCGGCCGATGCGCCAGGCGATCTCGGCGGCGGGGGTCAGCAGGTCGTCGAACGGATGGGACATGGAATTGTCGATTGTCGATTTGCGATTTTCGATTCAGGATTGAAGGATGGGGCCTCAGGCCCCTGCGCGGCCCCTCAATCAACAATCCTCAATCAGTGTGCAGGGCCTTAGCAGGATGCTGAAAAACTCGCTTTTCCGCAGGCTGCTCGAAAAGGCCCAGGTGCGAGGCGGCGCGCGATGCGAGGTGCGAGGCGTACGTGGTCGGTACGTCGCAGCGCCGCGCGAGCGCGCCAACGCCCCACCCGCTGCCGTCTGGGCAGCGGGGAGAGATGTTGGGCCTTTTTCAGCAGCCTGCTAGGCGGTGTGGCACTCGATCTTGCGCCCATCCGGGTCCAGGAAATAGACCGACCGGCCGTAGGCGGTGGCCTTCGGGCCGTCCACCAGCTGCACGCCGGCCTCCCGCAGCCGCCAGGCCAGGGCATCCACGTCCGCGGCCTTGAAGGCCAGGTGGTCGAAGTCACGGGCGGCGCCCACCGGGATGGTCCCCAGGGTGAGGCCCAAGCCCTCCCGCAGGACCACCAGGGGACGTCCGTCCCCGAGGCTGCTCCGTTCCTTCACCTCCATCCCCAGGATGCCGACGTAGAACGCCACGGCCCTGGCCAGATCCGACACCTGGAGGAGGATGTGGGAGATGCCCACGGCGCGGGGCGCCCCCCCGGCGGCGTGGCGCCGGCGGGCCACCAGATCCTCCAAAATGATACGGCGCACGCCCTTCCACTGGCTGCGCCCCACCGTGACCGGCGCGCGGCCGCCCAGCCCCCGGGCCCAGATGGCCTTCAGCCCCAGACGCCTCGCCTCCTCCAAGTCCACCCCGCCGGGGGGCGCCGCCAGGTCGAGGACCAAGGCGTGCGCGGGGAGCAGCTTCAGCCGCCCGCCATGCAGCAGCCGGGCGGGCACCGTGTTGAAGACGATGTCCGTTCCGGGCAGGACACCGTCCATCTCCTCGAGGGGCACCGGCTCCAGCCCCAGGTCCTGCGCGCGGGCGAGCTGTACCGGATTGCGGGCCGCGACGCAGCACCGCGCCCGGAGCTCGTAAAGCGTCCGGCCCAGGGTGCTGCCGATGCGCCCGAAGCCCACCAGCAGCACCCTGGCGCCGTGAAGCGTGATAGCGGTGTGCTCGATGGCCAGGCGCACGGCGCCCTCGGCCACGGCGGCGGCGCGCAAGACCATCAGTTCGTCGTCCCCCTCATACTCGCGGACCCGGATGCCCACCTCGTCCGCCAGCCGCCTGAGGCCGGGCGAGGCCCTGCCGATGATCACCAGGCCATCCGGCTCCAGGCCCCGCAGCGCCTCCTTCGTGATGAAGACCTTCCGCGGAGCGGCCGGCGCGTACACGCTGTCGTCCGTGCCCATGAGCGGGACGGGCCCGAGCAGGACATCCGCCCCCACGGCCACCTCCTCGATCCCGGCGGCCTGCGGCGCCCCCAGGATGCCCTGCGCCTCCGCCGGCAATCCGTACGCGCGCACGGCCGCCCCGGCGCGCCGGAGGAGGCGGAGGATCTCAAGTTCGCGGGCGTCCCCGCCCACCACGGCAACCGTGAGGCCGGATAGCTCGCCGGGCGTGCCCTCAAGTTCCATCATAGGGATAGCGCGGGAAGGAGTCCTGTATCCTCGGGCGGAAGGTCAGGTGAGCGAGCCCAGATGGCCGCCATCGTCGTGGGTTTTTCCCGCGACGTGCGGGGTCTGCCGGAGGGGGATTCTATGGCGTCCGTCCGCCCAAAGTCAAGGCGACGGCAGTCCGCGTCGGCGTCGCAGGCTGCGGGGTGGAGGCTGGCGGGGGGGCGCCGGAGGGGCCGTCTGCGCCGGGGGATGGCTGGCCGGCCGGAAACGACCGGGGCGCGGAGTTTCTTCAGGGCGTTCGAAGGACCTCGTGGGTGAGGCGGCGGAGCTCCTCCAGCCGAAAGGGTTTGCTCAGGCTCGGGGCGCCGGTGCGCTCCAGAAAGGCCGCGGCCTCCCGGCTCTGAACGTCCCCCGTGAGGAAGATGATCCGCCGCGGGAGGTCCGGGTACCGGCGCTGGATTTCCCGGTAGAGAGCAGGCCCGTCCAGTTCGGGCATCTTGATGTCGATGAGGATCAGGTCGTAGGTCTGGCCGCGCAGCTTCTCGAGGGCGACGGCCCCGTTCTCGGCGGTGTGCACCCGATGGCCGTCGGCGCTGAGGATATCCACCAGCACCCCCGCGATCATGGGCTCATCGTCCACCACCAAGATCGTCTTGCCCGCGATGAGGGGCGGCGCCTCAGCCGCCGCCCTCCCCTCCGGAGGCGCGGGTGGCACCTCCAGCGGCAACTCCACGTGGAACACGGCCCCCTCGCCCGGCCGACTCTCCACGCTGATGGACCCCCCGTGTCCCTCCACCACCCCCCGGCACAACGAGAGTCCGAGCCCGGTCCCCTGTCCCTCGGGTCTGGTGGTGAAGAAGGGTTCGAAGATCCGTGACTGGATCTCCGGCGAGATGCCGGGCCCCGTGTCGGCCACCGCCAGCGAGATCCGGCGGCGGGAACCGTCGAAGCGCGTGGAGATGGTGAGGTGCCGGAGCATCGCCTGCAGCATCGCCTGGTGGGCGTTGCAGACGAGGTTGAGCACGACCTGGTGGAGCTGGGCGGGGTCGGCCCAGAGAGCGGGCAGGTCGGGCGCCGCGTCCAAAGTCACCTGCACCCCATCCACGCGCAGCGGGTAGGCCATGAGCTCGATGGTCTCGCGGACGATCCGGTTGAGGTCCACCCGTTCCCGTTCCATGGGCCGGTGCCGGGCGAGGGCGAGGAAATTTCGCACGACGCGCACGCAGTGCTCTGCGGCTTCGGCGATGCGGGCGCCCCGCCCCGCCTGTGGCCCCTGGCCGAGCGCCGCACAGAGGAGTTGGGCCTCCACCATGATCACCGACAAGGGGTCGTTCAGTTCGTGGGCCACGCTGGCAAGGAGTTCGCCCAGGGCGGCCAGCCGCTCGCTCTGGTGGAGCGCCTCCCGTTGACGCCGGAGTTGGTCCTCCGCCTGCTTCCGGTCGGTGATATCCGCAACGATGGTCATGGTGGCGCTGATCCGGCCCGCCACATCGTGGAGCGGGGCCGCCGAGAGGCGTACGTCAACCGGCGTCCCGTCGCTCCGCTGGGCGCGTACCTCCACCCCCGCGACCGGCTCCCCCCGCAGCACCTGCCCCTGCAGCGCGCCGAACTCCTTCCGCCTGTCTTCCGGAACGAACGGCGCCGGCCGACCGGTCACCTCCCCCGCCCGCCAGCCGAAGAGGCGTTCGGCGGCGGGATTCCAGAGGGTGACGTTGCCCTCGGGGTCGCAGGTCACGATGGCGAAGGGGGCGGCCTGGATAAAGGCCCGGAGTTTCTCCGTGGCGTCCCGCAGGGCCCGCTCGGCCTGTTCCTTCTCGACGCGAAGGCGCTTCCGTTCCAGGGCGTGCTCCACCGCCGCGCCCAACCGCGCCAAGCGGCCCTTCCGCAGGTAGTCGGCCGCGCCGTGCTTCAGGCACTCCACCGCCAGATCTTCGCCGATGGTGCCGGAGACCAGGATGAGGGGGGCATCGAGGCCCTGCTCCTGCAGCAAGTGAAGGGCGCGAATCGCGCCGAACTGCGGCGGGTTGTAGTCGGCGAAGACGATATCCAGCGCCGGGTCCAGCGCGTCCCGGTATTCCCCTTCGGTGGCGACGCGCCGCCACGTCGGGTCGTACCCCGCGCGGCGCAGTTCGTGTACCAACAACACGGCGTCGGCGGGCTGATCTTCGACAATCAACACGCGAAGAGGAATGGCCATGACGTTTCCTTCCGACGGCGATTGTGCCGTTTCCAAGACCCGGTTCCTCGGCAGCCGGAGGGATCCCGGCGCCCGCACGGGTGCAGAACCTTGCCGCAACAGGACCATCAGGCGTTCTCCTCGCCTCCGACCGCGCCGCCGGGCGCCGCCCTGCGCGCCTCCGCCACCTGCCGGATGGCCGGCAGCAGCTCGCTCCCCGTGGCGGCCTTGGCAACAAACGCATCCGCGCCGGCCGCGAGCGCCGCCTGCCGGTAGGCCTCCACGTCCAGGAAGCTCAGGACGATGATGCCCAATTCCGGCCGTGCCGCGCGCAGGCGGGGGATGAGGTCCAGCCCGGGAACGTCGGGCATGGCCAAGTCCACCAGGACCACATCCGGCCGCAGCGCCTCCACGCGCGCCAGCGCGTCCCCGCCGCCCAGCAGGGAGCGGACGAGGATGATGTCCGCGTGGCCGCGCAGGAAATCCGCCACGGCGCGCCGGAAGGCGGCGTTGTCGTCGATCAGGAGGACGCGAATCGGCCTCATGCACTGAAGGTATCCCCCCGCAGAGGAGCCGTCTCTCCGTCGAACCACGGAAAATTGAGCGGGAGACCTACGTATTTTCTGGGGAGGGCACCTACGCGACTCCGTGGGGATCCCCGAGGCATGTGGGCCGGCGGGCGCCGGAGGGGGAAGAAAGATGCGGAACCGGGGGCGGGGGGTGTCGTTTGGAGTTTTAGAATTAAATACTTAGTATCATCTAACCCGGATCGCCCGCCGGGTGCGTACGAAGGATATGGCCGTGGGGCAGCCGTGGCCGCCGGAGGCTCCGGCCCGGCCGGGCGGTCAGGGGTCGGGGGGCAGGATCCCGCGTCGTATGGCGTACCGGACGAGGTCCGTTTGGGTGCGCAGGCCGAGCTTGCGCATCATCGCTGCCCGGTGCGTCTCAACGGTGCGAGGGCTCAGGAACAGGCGCCGGGCGATTTCGGCGCTGGTGTGCCCCTCCGCGGCCAGGTGGAGCACCTCCCGCTCCCGCGTCGTAAGGCTGTCGTGGGGGTCCCCCGCGGCGTCCCGGACCTTCTGGACGTACGCGTCCAGCACCCCCGTGGTCAGGGGCGGGCTCAGATAGCGCCGTCCGGCGGCGACTTCCCGCACCGCATGCACGAGCTCCGTGGCGGTGGCCTCTTTCAGGACGTAGGCCGCCGCCCCGTACTTCAAGGCCTCCAGGACGTAGGCCTCGCTGGCGTGCATCGACAGGACCACGCTCCGGGTCCCAACCGACAGGTCGTGCACCTGCCGCGTGACCTCCATCCCGCTGAGGCCGGGCATCATCAGGTCCGTCACCAGCACGTCGGGCTTCAGGCGTTCCACCAGGCGCACCGCCTCCAGCCCATCGCTCGCCTCGCCGATCACCCGGAGGTCCTCCTCGGCCTCCAGCAGGGCCCGCAGGCCCTGTCGCACCACGGGATGATCATCGGCCAGAATGATCGTCGTCACGCCCATTCCCCATCCCGCCCGGGACGCGCAATGGCAATCGTGCCGTCACGCGGGTGCCGGCGCCCGGGGCCGAGGCGATGGTGAGGTCCCCCCCCAACGACACCGCCCGCTCCCGCATCCCCGGGAGGCCGCTGGAGGCGCCATCGGCCAGCCCCGCGGCCGGATCGAAGCCCGCCCCCCTGTCTTCGATGGCTATCTCCAGCGCGTCGCCGGTGGTCCGGAGACCCACCTGCGCCTCCTGGACGCCGGCATGGCGCGCCACATTCGTGAGCGCCTCCTGCACCAGGCGGTAGGCCGCCGTCTCCACCGCCGGGGGCAAGCGCCGCTCCAGCCCCACGTGGTGGAACCGGACATGCACCCCGGTCCGCTCGGTGTACCGTCCCATGGCCCACACCAGGGCGGGCACCAGCCCGAGATCGTCCAGCATGGCCGGCCGAAGGTCGAGCGACAGGTCGCGCACCCGGCCCACGAGCTCGTCCACCAGCGCCTGCGCGCGCCGCAGGTCGGCCTTGTCCGCTGCCGCGAGTCGGCGGCCGGTCATCTCCAGGGTGAGCTTGAGGCCGGTCAGGAGCTGGCCGATCTCGTCGTGCAATTCGTGCGCGATGTGTCGCCGTTCCGTCTCTTGCAGGTCCACCAGCCGCCGCGAGAGGGACTGTTGCCGCTCCCGTCCCGCCCGCATCTCTTCGAACAGCCGGGCGTTCTCGATGGCGATGGCGGCCTGGGCGGCGAAGAGGGCTACCGTCTGCCGGTCCTGCTCGGTGAAGCGCTGCCCGCTCACGGAGGTTTGAACGGTGATGACGCCCAGCAGGCGGTCGCGGTAGAGGAGGGGCTCGACCAGGCCCGCAACAAAATCGGAGCGGTCACGGACGTAGGGGGTCGCATACGGCGAGGTCCTGTAGTCGTTGACGATCATGCCCCTCCGCTGCTGCGCGACGCGGCCGGGGATCCCTTCGCCCATGGCCCAGCGCAACTCCCGGATCCACTCGCCCAGCCCGTGCCAGCTCGCAGGCTGCAGGAGCTGCATTGCCTCGTCCCAGAGGATCACGCCCCCCGAGGTGGCCCGCACCAGCTCGGCGGCCCGGCGGCTGATGAGATCCAAGAGGGCGGTGAGGTCCAACTCGCGGGTGATCTCCTCGGCGATCGCCCGGACGGCCTCGACTTGCCGCCGCCGGTCCTGTTCTGCCTGGAAGAGCCGGGCATTCTCGATGGCGATGGCGGCCTGGGCGGCGAAGAGGGCCACGGTCTGCTGGTCCTGCTCGCTGAAGCGCTGCCCGCTCACCGAGGTTTGAATGGTGATGACGCCCAGGAAGCGGTCGCGGTAGAGAAGGGGCTCGGCGAGGACGGCGACCGCGCCGGTGCGGTCCCGGAACGCGGGATTCGCGGGCGCCCAGGTCTGGTAGTCGTTGACCATCATGCCCTTCCGCTGCTGCGCCACGCAACCGGTGATCCCTTGGCCCATCGTCAGGCGCAACTCCCGGACCCACTCGCCCACGCCGTGCCAGGCGCCCGGCGTCAAAAGCTGAGTTCCCTCGTCCCAGAGGATCACCCCTCCGGAAGTCGCCCGCACGAGCTCGGCGGCCCGGCGGCTGATGAGATCCAAGACGGCGGTGAGGTCCAGCTCCCGGGTGATCTCCTCGGTGACCGCCTGCACCGCCACTACCTGGCGCCGGCGCTCCTGCTCCTGCTGGAACAGGCGGGAGTTTTCGATGGCGATGGCGGCCTGGGCGGCGAAGAGGGCGAGGACCTCGCGGTCCGCCTCCGTGAAGGACCGTCCCATGCTGGAATTGTTGAGGGTGATCACGCCCAGGAGGCGCTTGCGGTACAGGAGGGGCTCGGCCAGGGCGGCGGTGATCTCGGTGCGCTCCAGGGCCGCGGTGTGGGCGTGCGGCCAATTCCGATAGTCGTTGACGATCAGGCCCTCGCGGCGCTGGGCCACGGCGCCCGTGATGCCCTCGCCGAGCCGGACGCGCAACTCCCCCATCCACTCGCCATAGCCCTCCCAGGCCATGGGGACCAGCACCTGGGCCGCCTCGTCCCAGAGCCAGACGGCACCCAACACCCCTCCTACCAGCTCGATGGCGCGCCGCTGGATGAGCCCGAGCACAGTGCCGAGGTCGAGCTCACGGGTGACCTCCTCGGTGATGGCGCGCACCGCTTCCACCTGCCGCCGCCGCGCCTGCTCGGCCTGGAAGAGGCGCGCATTTTCCATGGCGATGGCCGCCTGTGAGGCGAGGAGGGAGAGGACCTCGCGGTCTCCCTCGGTGAAGAGCCGGCCCGGATCCTCGTGATAGACGGAGATGACGCCGACGAGGCGCTCCCGGTACAGGAGGGGCTCGGCGAGGACGGCGGTGACCCCGGTCCGCTCCAGGACCCAGGAGGCCGCATGGGGCGAGGCGCGGTAGTCGTTGACAACCAAGCCCTCCTTCCGCTGGGCGACGGTCCCCACCACCCCTTCGCCGACGCGGAGCCGCACCTCCTGCAGCCACCGCCCGCGGCCGCGGCGGGCGTGGGGGATCAGAAGCCGGCCCGCTTCGTCGGGAAGCCAGACCGCGCCCCCCGCACCCCCCACGAGTTCCAGCGCATGCCGCTGGATGAGTCCCAGCAGCGTGGCGAGGTCCAGCTCTCGCGCGATCTCCGCGGCGACGGCCCGGGCCGCCTCCAGTTGCTTCGTGCGGGCGACGAGGCCCTCTTCCGCCCGCTTCCGTTCGGTGACATCGAGGAGGGTGCCGATCTCGACGGGTTCTCCGGCCAGTTCGGCCGCCACGCCGAGGACCTCCACCCAAATCACGGTGCCATCCTTTCGAACCCCTCGATACGTCTCATGGATGGACTTGACCGCCGGGTCTTGGCGCTTCCGAAGGTACTCCGCAGCGCGCGCCCGGTCTTCGGCGGCGAGAAGATCGACGGCCGCCTTCGACGCAACGAGTTCCTCCCGCGTGTAGCCGAAGATCTCCGCCATGCGAGGGTTCGCGTAGCGAAACCTTCCGTCCCGCCCCAGGACATAGACGCCCACCAGCGATTCCTCGGCCAAGCCGCGATACATGGTCGCGGCCGCGATACGGGCCTCTCCCGCCCTCATCTCGCCACCCCTCGGCCCGCCCCTAACAGGCTGCTCAAAAAGGCCCAACATCTCTCCCCGCTGCCCCGGCGGCAGCGGGTGGGATGTTAACGCGCTCGCGCGGCGCTGCGACGTACGGACCGAGTACGCCTCCGACCCACCTCCGGTGGGTACCCCGCGCTGCGCGCGCCGCCCTGCATCTGGGCCTTTTTGAGCAGCCTGGACAAAAGAAAGTGTTTCAACATCCCGTTCAGCGCCTCGGCGCCCCCCGAAGACACAAACGCCCCCGCCGGCCGCTTCCACGGCCAACGAGGGCCTCGAGACCCAGTCGAAATACCCCGTCCACGAACATTCGAGGTTCCCCCGTGGTGTGGACGGTCATTCGAGAAGTAGGAACAGGCTAGGCCGAATCCAGGGAACCGTCAAGGGCTGGCTGATGTCGGGAGCGGGCGCGACCCCGCTCCCGATTGTCGATTGTCAATTGTCGATTTCGTTTCCACAGGCCGCAGAGGTGCGGCTTGGCATCCTCACGAATTTCTGGCGGTCTTCCGACTCGCGCTGAAAATGGCCAGGAGCTCCTGTCCCTCCCCGTGCATCGAAGCCACTTCGGGAGAGGTCATGAGACCTGATTCGGAGAGGAGTTCGAGCCAGTACAGACTTTCATCCGTCTCCTCTTCGACGATCCCCATCTTCGCCACGAAGTCCGCACGAGATCTCGCGCGGCACGCAGACCGGTAATTTGCCCCAACCGCCGTCCCCGCACGGAGCAATTGGTCACCAATAAGCTGCGCGGCCCGAACGCGCGGAAGGGTCGCCACAAGCTGAATCGTCCGCAGGGCGAACTTCTTGCTTCTATCCTTCAGCTCATCCGGCGTCATGCGCCCACCCCCCTACGCCGACATCTCACGCGCGATGCAAGGCCCCCCTCTGTGGAATCGACAATCGAAAATCGACAATCGACAATCAGTGTCTGGGTTGGGTCAGGTACCAGTCCAGGATCTCCTCGCCCTTCCAGAAGAGGACGCCGGGGTGTTTCCTGATGTAGGCCAGGGCGCGGTCCAGGTACTTGATCCGGTGCGGCACCCCGGTGTTGTAGGGGTGCAGGGCGATGGCCATGATGCGCGGCTGCTTCCTCCCTTCGGCGTAGAGGGTGTCGAACTGGTCCACGATCCTGCGGAACAGCTCCTCCGCCGGATGGTGCTGCAGGACGAAGATGGGGATGTCGTTCAGCTCCACGGTGTAGGGCACGGAGACCAGCCGTCCGGACTTCACCTTCAGGTCATACGGCAGGTCGTCGTTCACCCAATCGCAGACGTACTCGATCCCCTCGGCCGCCAGCACGTCCGGCGTGTCCCACACCTCGGTGAGGCCCGGCCCCATCCACCCGCGCGGGGGCCGCCCGCAGGCCTCCTTGATGGCCGCCATGGTCTTCCGGATGTTGCCCACCTGGTCCTCTTCCTGCGGGGTGGGGCGCTGGATGTAGCTGTGCCCCATCAGCTCCCAGTCCGCCTTCACGAAGGCCTCCACCAGGCGGGGGTAGTCCACGCACACGACGCCGTTGAGGGAGACGCTGGCCTTCACTTTATGTTTGCCCAGCACCTCCAGGAAGCGCCACACCCCCACCCGCATCCCGTAGTCGAACCAGGCGTAGTTGGGGACGTCCGGGGGCGGGTTGGAGGTGCCCCCGGGGGGCGGCAGGATCGTCCGCGCCATGGGGCGGTGGATGTCCCACTCCTCCACGTTCACGATCACCCATACCGCCACCCGCGCCCCCTTGGGCAGCTTCATCGGCTTGCGGTCCACCATGGGCAGGTATTCGAACCGTGCGTTCCACGCCATGCCGCCTCTCCTTCAGTGGTATTGCACCGGCTGCGTGTGCCTGGCGATCACCAGTTGAGAAAAACCCGTGCTTCCGCAGGCTGCTCAAAAAGGTCCAGATGCAAGGCGGCGCGCGATGTGCCGAGTGAGGCGTACTCCTGGTACGCCGCAACGAGTGCACGAGCGGGCCAACGCCGCAGATGGGCCTTTTTCAGCAGCCTGCTAGCCGCGCGCGCGCTCCATGAATTCCGGGCGGAGGGCCCTGCCCCAGTCCGGGATGGCCGTGATCTTCTTCTCCTTCAGCAGGATGTCGGCCTGTTCCTGCATGTAAGGCTTCAGGTCGGATGGGAAGCCCGGATGCACCTCGATGGTGGCCAGGGCCTTGGCGAAGGTGTCCCGGCTCATCTTGTAGCCCTTGGAGGTGTAAAAGGTGTAGATGACGTCGGCGACCCTGTTCGGGTTCTGCTGGAAGTCCTTCCCCACCTCCAGCCAGGCCCTCAGGTAGGCTACCACCGTGTCCGGATACTTCTCCACGAATTCGGGCGTGGCGGCCATGAACACCGGGAGCTTGTCCACGTCCCAGTAGTTCATGATCGTGGTCGCGATCCCGTCCGCCTCGGCGATGGCGTTGTAGGGCTCCACGTTCACCATAGCGTCCACGGTCTTGGCGGCCATGGCGGCGACCATATCATTCACGTTCATCTTGATTTCCTGGTAGTCGCCCTTCTTGAGGCCCGCCGCGGGGGCGATGGTGTCCACGAAGATGTTCCCGGTGGAGGAGCCGGTCTGGTTGGCCACCTTCTTGCCGCGGAGTTGCTCGACCTTGAGGATATTCAGTTCCTTGCGGGCCATCACCCGCACGGTCTTCCCCACCTGTTCGATCACCGCGACGGCCACCAGGCCGCCCCGCGCATGGCCGATCACGAACGAGGGCCCCGCGTACGTGCCCAGGTCCACCTGGCGGGCCACCATCTGCTGCATGGTGATGTTCCCCGAGGGTACCGCAAACTCCTCGTGCTTGATACCCTGCCTCCCCAGGTGGCCCGATTTCAGGAGGTAATACGTCGGCATGCCCCAGATGTTCGTCTGGTACCCCTGCCGAACGGGCTGCAGCGCCGCCGCCGCGAATGCATGGCGCCCCAGGCCCGCCCCCAGCGCCCCGGCCCCGGTGGCCGCCATGAACGCCCGGCGGGTCATTCCCGCATGCCGCATCGCCCGTCCCTCCTTCCGGACCGCCGGGGGCGGTCCGCTTCTCGCTGCGCCGCCCCCGCGGGCGGCGTCCCGGCCCCATCCCTCCGACTGCCGCCGAGGCGGCGGGGAGAAATGCTGGGCCTTTTCAGCGCCCTGCTAGCCGGCCTCCCCGCTCAGGTGTCCCATCAGCAGCTTCTGGTACTCCAGGAACTTCACGCTCAGCGGGTCGCGCGGGCGGGGCAGGCGGACGGGCACCTCGGCCTTCACGGTGCCGGGGTGCGGCGTCATCACCAGCACCCGGTCCGCCAGGAACACCGCCTCGGCCACGTTGTGCGTCACGTAGATCACCGTCTTCCGAGTCTCCCGCCACACCTCGGCCAGGAGCCGCTGCATCTCATCCCGCGTCAGGGCGTCCAGGGCCGCGAAGGGCTCGTCCATCAGTAGCACGGCCGGATTGTACGCCAGGGCGCGGGCGATGGCCACCCGCTGCTGCATGCCGCCCGAGAGGTGGTGGGGATAGGCCCGGGCGAACTTCTCCAGCTTCACCAGTTGGAGGTGCTTCAGGGCGATCTCCTCCCGCTCCGCCTTGGGGACCCCCTTCATCTCCAGGCCGAAGGCCACGTTCCCCAGGGCCGTGCGCCAGGGGAAGAGCTGGGCGAAGTCCTGGAAGACGATGCCACGGTCCAGGCCGCGCCCGGTCACCGCCCTGCCCCCGATCCGGATCTCGCCGCTGGATGGCGCCAGGAATCCCGCGATGATGTTCAGGAGGGTCGTCTTGCCGCAGCCGCTGGGCCCCACGAGACAGAGGAACTCCGACGACTCCATGGTGAAGCTCACGCCCCGGACGCCCGGCACCTGCCCCTCGGGCGTGTCGTACACCAGCGTGACGCCGCGTACCTCAATATGCGGCATCCCAACCCCTATACCCTCTTTTTTCGATCTACCTACTTGCTCGCCGAAGAAGCGTCTTTCGCGCAGGCTGCTCAAAAAGGTCCAGGTGCAAGGCGGCGCGCGAGGCGCCGACTGAGGCGTACGCCGGGTACGCCGCAGGGAGCGCGCAAGCGGGCCAACGCCGCAGATGGGCCTTTTTCAGCAGCCTGCTACCCTTTGGCGGTTCGCACCATGCCCCAGCGCTGGACCGTGCCCCGCTCCGCCGCGCCGAAGACCAGCCGTTCGAAGGCGAACCCGATGATCCCGATGACCGCCAGCGACGCCAGGATCACATCGGTGTTCAAGAATTCCTTCGCGTCAAAGATCACCCAGCCGAGCCCCCAGGCCGAGGCGGCGATCATCTCCCCCCCCACCACCGCGATCCACGCCCGCACGAAGGCCTGGCGCAGCCCGGTGATGATGAGCGGCGAGGCCCCCGGCAGGATGACCTTCCAGAAGAGGGCCCGCCCCTCCGCCCCCATGGCCCCGGCGGCCCGGAGCCACAGCGGGTTGACGGCGCGGACGCCCGTCCACGTATTGAAGGTCATGGGAAAGGTGGCCGCGTAGAAGACGATCAGCACCGTGGCCGTGTTCCCCAGGCCGAACCAGAGGATGAAGACCGGCACCCAGGCCAAGGACGGGATGGGCATGAGGACGCTGATGAGGGGCAGGAAGAAGTGCTCCACGGGGCGGAAGCGGCCCATGAGGATCCCCAGGGGCAGGCCCACGGCGGCGGCCAGCCCGAAGCCCAACAGCACGCGGTAGAGGGTGGCGGCGGCGTGGCGGGGCATCGTCCCGTCCAGCAGCATGGTCGCCAGCGTGCGCCCCACGGTGGGGAGCGTGGGCGCCAGCGCTTGGGCGAACAGGCCGCTGCGGGCGAAGGCCTCGTAGAGCAGCGCCGCCACCGTCAGGGTGACGGCGGCCCGGCGGAAGGACCGCATGCGCTGGCCCGGCGCACTCACGACGTCAGCATCCCCCAGCGAACCACCGTGAACTCCTCCAGCCGCTGGAACACCAGCTTCTCCAGGGCCAGGCCGATGGCGCCGATCACGGCGATGCCGGCCAGCATCACGTCCGTGTTCAGGAACTCGCGGGCCCCGAAGATCAGCCAGCCCAGCCCCCAGGGCACGGCCGTGAGCATCTCCACCGCCACCAGGATGCGCCAGGCCTGCGATAGCCCGATCCGCAGCCCCGTGAGGATGTAGGGCAGCGCCCCGGGCAGGATCACCCGGCGGAAGAGCTGGCGGTCCTCGGCGCCCATGGCCTGGGCCGCCCGCACCCAGATCTCCTTCACCGTCTTCACCCCCGTCCAGCTATTCAGGATGATGGGGAAGGCGGAGACGAAGCCTACCAGGAGGATGGCCGGCAGGTTGCCCAGGCCGAACCAGAGCATGAAAAGGGGCGCGTAGGCCAGCCCCGGGATGGGGGCCCCGATGCTCACCAGGGGCAGGAACACGTCCTCGGCCCGGCGGGACCGGCCCATGGCGATCCCCACCGCCACCCCCACCACGGCGGCCAGGGCGAAGCCGCCCAGGAGACGCGCCACGGTCTCCACCGCGTGGTGCGGCAGGATCCCGGCCGCGGACAGCCGGATGAATGCGGCAGCGACCTCCTCCAGCCGGGGAAAGAGCCGCGGCGGGAAGATCCCCAGGCGCGCCACGAACTCCCACAGGCCGCCCACTACCAGGAAGGGGAGCGCGGTGCGCGCCGCCACCCGCCAGCGGGCGCCCGCCCGGACGGCCTGCGGCATCCCGGGGGAAGCGGTGGCGGCACCGGCCTGGAAGGGGACGTCGCCACTCATGGGACGTGGGAATCCCTCAGGCCTTGGAGGGCCTGAGGAGAAAGCCGAGTCTCTCCGGGAAGGCGGCGTGACGCTCTTCCGGCCTGACCTGGTCGGCCTCGATCATCATCGCCGTCATGGCACAAGACACCACCGGTCGCGCCGCGGCGCATGCCTCCTTGGGCCGCGCCCTCTGGCGGGATGGCAAAACGAGGACTCTATACCAAGGTCCCGACGCCTTCACAAGCGCAAACTTGGTCGCGGAGATTTCCGGAGGCCCCGAGGTGGACGCTTCCTGGGTCAGGGACGGGGCAGGGGAATGGGAGCGATCCATCCAGGGATTTCTAGCTGAGGAGGCTGGGAGGGACGACTCCGAGGGGTCGGGCCCGGGGATACCCGGTCGGTGCGTGGCGGAATGACAGGGAAGGCCTGCCCGGCGTCCGGGGGACGGGGAAAGAAACCTCGGGGCTTCTCTCCGCCCGCAGCTTCCCGCGCCTCAGCAGCCGAAGACGTGCCTTCGAAGGGCGAGTTCGGTACGGAACTCGGCGTCCGTCCTCTCGCCCTTTTGCCGGTGACACGACCGACACATCGTGTGCAGGTTCTCCACCGCGTCCGAGCCGCCGCGGGCGATCGGTGTCCTGTGGGCGACCGAAAGGCCCCAGGCCGTCAACCATGTGGCCTGGTACCCGCAGTACACGCAACGAAAATGGTCGCGAAGCAAGACGGTCCAACGATCCTTTTCGTTCAGCAGGCGCCCCACCTCCTCTCAGCGGAAGCGGACGAGGCTTCCCGTTCGCGGAGGGCTCGCTGGCCAGGATGCCAGCCCCTGTCAGCAGGCGTGGACTGGCTTCCGGCCCGCGCGGTAGCTCAGGTACTCGGTCTCGGTCCGTTCGCCCTTCTCGGCGCCGCAGGCCACGCACGCGGTCTGGAGGTTCGAGACGACGTCTTTGCCGCCACGCGAGATGGGCGTCTTGTGGGCCACCTCGAGGTTGTACGTCCGCAGGAGCGTGCCCTCGTAGCCGCAGTACACACAGCGGAACCCGTCCCGGAACCACACGATCCAACGATCCTTGTCCGTCGGCATCGGTCCGGCCTCCCTTCTCCAGGGTTGGAACCTGGCCCGGTTCCCCGCACTACGCGCCCGGGGGCTAGATCCGCGGCAACGTGATATCGATCTGGGACTGGTACTTGCCCTTCTTGTCGGCGTACGAAGTGCGGCAGGGCTCGTCCGACTGGAAGAACAGCACCTGGGCGATACCTTCGTTGGCGTAGATCCTGGCCGGCAGGGGGGTGGTGTTGCTGATCTCGAGGGTGGCGTACCCCTCCCACTCCGGCTCGAAGGGTGTGACGTTGGTGATGATCCCACACCGCGCGTAAGTGGACTTCCCCAGGCAGATGGTGAGGACGTCCCGCGGGATCTTGAAGTACTCCACGGTGCGTGCCAGGGCGAAGGAGTTGGGCGGGATGATGCAGACCTCGCCCTTGAAGTCCACGAAGGCCTGCTCGTCGAAGGCCTTGGGATCCACGATGGTGGAATTGACGTTGGTGAAGATTTTGAACTCGCTGGCCACGCGGATGTCGTACCCGTACGAGGAGAGGCCGTACGAGATCACCCCCTTGCGCACCTGCCCCGGCTCGAAGGGCACGATCATGTGGTGCTCCAGGGCCATCCGCTCGATCCATCCGTCCGACTTGATGGACATGGCCGACCCCCCTATCTCATTTCGGATTGCGGAATGCAGATTGCGGAATGGGGGCCCCGTTGAATGCGGTCGAGGCGGCGGGCCACCGAGCCGCCGCGTAGCCCGGGATCGGCTCCCGCACACGGGAGGCCCCCCCGCCGCACACCGGGCACTCCCAATCCATATGCAGGCCCGGGTCCGGATGAAACAGGTTGGCCGGGTACCGGGCCGCGTGAAACAGCGTGCACTCCAGGCGATAGGCCGCGGAGGCCGACGCCGTGTACTCGAAACAGAAGCGGTCCGGCGCGTGGATCCGGATGAAGGGATTCCCCTCGCGGCCCGGCAGGTGCTCCGCCAGGCGTCGTCTCAGATCCACGTCCGCCCGGCCCACGTAGATCCCGCTGAAGGTGCCGGATCGCTCCCGGCCCAGGACATACACCCCCGGGCGCGATTCCAGAAGGCCGATGCGCTCATCCTCCAGGAGCCACGGACCAGCCATTTCCTTCCCGCCTCGAGGCCCGGGCGTTTTCGTCCGGAATCTCGCGCGACGCGCCTCGCGCCTAGCAGTCGGAGTAGGCGCAGGAGTAGCACTTGGAGCAGCCTTCCTGGTAGACGAGGGTGTGGTGCCCGCACTCGGGGCACAGGTCGTGCGCGCCCTGGATCTGCGTGCCTTTTCGGGCGGCCTCGATCTCCTCCACGCCGGGCTCGGTAAGCCCGATGTGCTCGGCCAGCACCTGGGCGATGGCGTCCGGCAGGGAGCGGACCCGCCGCTTCCCGAAGCCCTGCTCGCGGCGCCCGCCGATCCCGGCGAGCTGGTGCACCACCTGCTCCACCCGCGCCCGCGGGGACAGAGGGGACGGCAGGCGCAGGACCAGGGAGACCAGACGGCCGATGGCCTCCGAGACCGCGGCGGTGTCGCTCCCACCCTTGCCCACGTTGGCGAAGACCTCGAAGGGCTCCCCCGCCTCCGTCTGGTTGACGTGGATGTAGGCGGCCCCCATGGGGGTGTCGATGCGGTAGGTCACGCCCCGCAGCGTACGCGGGCGCGGCTTGATGGCCCCCCGCGGTTCGGCGGCGGCCTCCACCGCTGCGGCCGCGGCCTCCGGCGCCGCGGCCTCGGGCACCCCGCTGGGGGCCTCGGCCTTGGCCGGCTCCTTCTGCGTGCCCACGTGGAGCACCTGGGTGTCCTTGCAGCCGTCCCGGAAGATGGTGATCCCGATGCAGCCCAGGTCGTAGGCCAGGCGGTAGGCCCGCGCCACATCGTCCAGCGTGGCCGAATGGGGCAGGTTGATGGTCTTGGAGACGCCGTTGTCGGTGTGCTTCTGGAAGACGGCCTGGTGGCGCACGTGCCATTCGGGGGCCACCTCGTGGGCCGTGACGAAGACGCGCTGCACCTCCTCCGGGATCTCGGCCAGCCCCCGCACCATCCCCTGCTGCGCCACCCGCTCCATCAGCGCCTCGCTGTAGAAGCCCCCCTCGCGGGCCACCCGTTCGAAGGTGGGGCTCACGAAGGTCAGGTGCCGGTCGCCCACGATATGGCTGTAGGCGATGGCGAAGAGGGGCTCGATGCCGGACGAGCAGCCGGAGATGATGCTGATGGTCCCCGTGGGGGCGATGGTGGTGACGGTGGAGTTCCGCAGCATCGGCCCCTCGCGGTAGATGCTCCGGGCCCAGTTGGGGAAGGGGCCGCGTTCCTGCGCCAGGTCCGCCGAGGCCTCGTGGCCGGCCCGCTGGATGAAGGCCGCCAGCCGGTCCCCCAGTTCCAGGGCCTGCTCGCTGTCGTAGGGGATGCCTAGGTCTTGGAGCAGGTCCGCCCAGCCCATCACGCCCAGGCCGATCCGCCGGTTGTCCTTCACGGCCTGGTCGATCTCGGGCAGCGGGTACGGGTTGACGTCGATCACGTCGTCCAGGAACCGCACCGTGGTCCGCACCACCCGGTCCAGCCGGTCCCAATCGATCCCCTCGTGGTCGGGGCGCACGAACCTGGCCACGTTGAGCGAGCCCAAGTTGCAGGCCTCGTTGGGGTACAGCGGCTGCTCCCCGCAGGGGTTGGTGGCCTCCACTTCGTAGAGCCCGCGGACGGGGTTGGCGCGGCCGCCGTTGCAGCGGTCGATGAAGAAGAGGCCCGGGTCGCCCGTGCGCCAGGCGGCCTGCACGATCCGATCGAAGACCTCGCGGGCGCGGAGCCGCCCGGTGACCTCGCGGGTGTGGGGGTCGATCAGGTCGTACGCCTCGTCCTTGGCCAGGGCCTCCATGAACCGGTCCGTGGCTGCCACCGAGATGTTGAAGTTGGTGATGCCGCCGCCCAGCTTGGATTCGACGAACTCGAGGATGTCCGGGTGGTCCACCCGGAGGATGCCCATGTTCGCGCCCCGGCGCGTTCCGCCCTGCTTCACCGCGTCGGTGGCGCCGTTGAAGGCGCGCAGGAAACTCACGGGCCCGCTGGCCTTTCCCCCGGTGGATTCCACCAGGCTGTCCTTCGGGCGCAGGCGGGAGAAGGAAACCCCGGTGCCGCCGCCGCTCTTGTGGATGATGGCGGCGCGCTTGACGGCCTCGAAGATCTCCTCCATGGAGTCGCCCACCGGGAGGACGTAGCAGGCGGAATACTGCAGGCCGTTGTCCTTGCCGGCATTCATGAGGGTGGGCGAGTTCGGCAGGAACACGCCGTCGATCATGAGGTCGTAGAAGGCCTCCGCCGCCTCCTGCACGGCCGTCGGGCCCTTGGCGTAGCGTTCCTCGGCCCGGGCGATGGCGGTGGCCACCCGCCAGCACATGCCCTCCGGGGTCTCCAAGACCTCCTTCCCCCGGCGCATGAGGTAGCGCTCCCTCAGCACCCGCTGCGCGGACTCGGACCAGTTCCCCACCTTTGCGGGCCGAGTTGCCTGAGCCATCAACCGCCTCCTTCTCTGGGCCAAGTCTAGTCCCCTGGATTGCGCACAGCAATGGGGAGCGTCAAGGCCCCACCGCCTACACCCGATTTCCTAGGACCCCAGGTCTTGGGTGCGGCGCGGATAGTCACACAAGATACAGGGGCTGTCAAGAGAGAAAATCGCGATTCCTTCGGAAAAAGATTGCCATATATGGTTCGACAAATTCCCGAGTGCGATGCCTTCGCAGGCTCCAGAGAGGATAGGAAAGCAAGGTGAAAGGAAAAGTTAAACATCGTTTGAGAGGCAGCGAAGCGCCCCATCCTTATATTTAATGTATTACTATGCACACAGTGGTGCGTCGCCCTGGCCCTCCCTCCCGCCTGCGGCGTCCCCTCTGGCGCCATGCCAGCCCTCTTCCCGTTCGGGGCCTCATGCCGCGCGTCGCCCTCCCCTGGGCGCGACCCCGCACGGGCCGCGCCCACCTGCGGCCGTTCCCACTGCCCGGCGGCGGGCGCTCCCCACCGCAGGCCGGCGCCTCACGCTGGAACGCCTCGCATGTCGCCCGAAGGGGCGCCGCGCGATGCAACGGATGGGGCCCGTGCCGTGTCCGGCGTGAGAGACCGGGCCGCGCGGGGCCGGCCTCGCGCCTTGATTTTCCGCGGCCGCTTGGGTACGATGAGCTGTTTCCTGAGGAGGAACTCATGGCCTACGTGATCACGCAGCCGTGCGTGGACGTGCTCGACCGAGCCTGCGTCGAGGTCTGCCCCGTCCAGTGCTTCTACGAGGCAGGCGATCAGCTCGTCATCAATCCCCAAGAATGCGTGGACTGCGACGCCTGCAAACCGGTCTGCCCCACCGCCGCCATCTTCCCCTTGGCGGAGGTCCCGGCGGAATGGCAGGAATACATCCAGAAGAACGCCGACTGGTTCACCGCGCACCCGAAACCCATCAAGGCCCTCACCACCGAGGAGGCCAAGGCCACCGGCCTCTCCTCGGCCGAGGTGTCGAAGAAGCTGCTGGCCGGGGAGCTCGGCGGGCAGGCGCCCGCCGCCGCGCCGGCGGCCGAAGCGCCCAAGCCCGCCGCCGCGCCGGCGGCCCACGAGCCGGCCAAGCCGGCCGCGGCCGCACCGCCGAAGCCGGCCGCGCCGAAGCCCCAGGCGCCCGCCTTCCCCCAGGCCGAGAACTACGCCAGGGCCAAGGCCCTCCTGGCCCAGCTGGTGGAGGCCCAGGCCCAGGCCGGGGAACTGACGGACGACCAGGTGGCGGCCGGACTCGCCATGGCCGCGGAGATGCGCAAGGAGATCGCCGCCGCCTTCGGGAAGGCCGAGATCACCCTGAGCGACCTGGAGGCGAAGTCCATCACCTGGCGCCAGCACGAAGAGGTGGCGCGCGCCCTGCTCCGCTGCGTGCAGACGCCCGGGCCACGGCAGGTGAAGCGGCGGCTGATGCGGCGGTTCGCCGAGTACGCGGTAGGGGCCGCCAGCACGGGGGGGCTCACCCTCGGGGCCATGGCCCTGGCCTGGCAGTCGGTGCAGGACTGGACGTTCCGGCCCTCCCTGCTGGAAGCCCCGCTTCAGCCGGAGGGATTCGCGGTGGGGATCGGGTTCGGGATGATGGCGGCGATCCTGGCGCCCTTCGCCCTGTTCGCCCTGGTTCGGATGATCGGCATCGGGCGGCAGGTGCTGGCCCTGGGCGGGTTTGACCGCGCCGCCGCCCTGCGCACCCTGGAGATGCAGGCGGCGCGACGCGGCACCAGCAAGGCCGCCTAGCAAGCGGCTGATGAAGCCGCACTCGCGCAGGCTGCTCAAAAAGGCCCAAGTGCAAGGCGGCGCGGCCTGCGCGGAGCGAGGCGTACGCCGGGTATGTCGCAGCGACTGCGCGGCCGCGCCAACGCCCCGCCCGCTGCCGCCGAGGCAGCGGGGAGAGATGTTGGGCCTTTTTCAGCAGCCTGCTATGAGGGGCGGCCGCCCTGCTTCTCCAGCAGGCGGCCCAGCAAGAAGACGACGATCCCGATGCCCAGGAAGAGGTACTCCTTGGCCATGCCGTGTTCGTCGCTGATCCCCACGAACAGGGCCACCATCAAGCTCGTCATGCCGAGCATCTCCAGGGCCTTACCCAGGTAGAACATCGGCTCCTTCGCCGGGGGCCGCCGCCCCCCGCCGTACCGCCAGCACGGCGCGCCGACCGCATGGGAGGCATTGCATCATGATGGAATTCTGCACCCGGATCCTCGGGGAACAGTTCTGCAGCATCATCAGCCTGCCGGACAATGTTCCCATCGTGGGGATGCTCGTGGCCGTCCTGCTCTGCATGGCCGTGGCCCTCAAGCAGGCCTTCAAGCACGATCGCCTTATCGCCGAAGGGCGCAAGGACGAGATCTACGATGAGATGGTGAAGTGATCCCTCCCGCGCGGTAGCAGGATGCTGAGAAACTCTCTCTTCCGCAGGCTGCTCAAAAAGGTCCAGATGCAAGGCGGCGCGCGTCGCGGGGCGCGAGGCGTACTTGGTCCGTACGTCGCAGCGCCGCGCGAGCGCGCCAACGCCCCACCCGCTGCCGTCGGGGCAGCGGGGAGAGATGTTGGGCCTTTTTCAGCAGCCTGCTAGCGGTCCCCCAAGCCCGCCCATGTTCGCCCTGGTCATTCTCTCGATCCTGGTCGGCATCGGCCTGATCCTGCTGACCAGCCGGTCCACCGCGCCCGAGATCCCCGTCGAGGCCGACGCCTTGGAGGCGGAGAAGCCCGAGGGCGTCTCGGCCATGGAGGCCCTCACCTTCGACGAGTTCAAGGCGCTCTGCACGAAGTTGCTGGAGGCCATGGGTCTGCTCTTCGAACCCCCCAAGCCGATCAACGAGCGCGAATTCGACATCAGCGCCGTGCACCCCCAGCCGCTCCTGGGCGGCACCTACATCGTCCACTGCATCTACAGCATCGATGGGCGTCCGGTGCCGTCCACCCGCGTCATTGCCCTGGGGGATACGGTGAAGGCCGAGCGGGCCTCCAAGGGTCTCTGTATCACCAACGGCTACTTCGCCGCCGAGGTGGGCAAGTATAAGGAGGGCCCGCCCCTGGAGCTGATCAACGCCAGGCGCTTCAAGGAACTGCTGGACGAATACCGCATCCCCCTCCCGGCCTGATCCTCCTGATCTTCCGCGCGCGCCGCTGCAGATGTCCCCCGGAATGGAACGAGTGAATGCCCCTCCACGGAGCCCCGCACCGCCCCCGGCCTGTAAGGAACACTTGAAGTCACACGACGCAAGAGCTTGTCGTCCGGGATAGGACCATCCCTGTCATGGCGGGGGCAGGGCGGCAGGCGGTGCGGCATCCGTGGCTCACATGGCCATCGCCGGAGGTATCTTGGGATCCTTCGAGCAAGCCGGAGCGCCGGACCTCCCGGCTCAGAGGAGGGCTTTGCGTGCCTCGCCGATGCGCTCCCGGGCGTCCGCGTGGAACCAGGCCTCCACGAACCGGTCCGTGGCCGCGCGAATGGCCGCCTCGATGCGGTCGGCGAAAGGACGGCGGAGGCTTTCCTTGAGCTCCGTGAAGGCAAGGGCCGGTTTCGCTGCCAGGTGCCGTGCCACCACCTGGGACTCGATCAGGAGCGTGTCGGGATCGGCCAGACTGTCCACCACCCCCTTGGCCTCCAGCTCCTCGGGACCATAGAGCTGGCCGCCGTAGAGCATCGTCTCCAGGTGGCCCGGCTGGAGGCTGGCCCGGGCCACCTCCAGGGCCGAGGTGGGCAGGGGGAGGCCCAGCTCGATCTCGTTGAGCCCGACCTTGAACTCGCCCCGTGCCATGATCCGCACGTCGCAGGCGAGCGCCAGGATGCAGCCCCCCGCGATGGCGTGGCCGTTCACGGCCGCCACCACCGGCCGGGGCCAGGTGAAGAGGCGCAGCACCAGCCGGTCGAACTGGCCTATGAAGGTCACCAACTGGCCGCGGCCGAACTCGTAGAGCGTCACCAGGTCCAGGCCGGCGCAAAAGGAGCGCCCGACGCCCGTGAGGACGACGGCCCCGGCCCCGGCGGCCGCGTCCAGGGCCGCGTTGGCCGCCACGATGAAGGCCGGGTTGATGGCGTTGGCCTTCCCGGTCTGGAGGCGCACCATCGCCACCCCTTCGGCCTTCTCCACGACGAACGGTTCAGCCATCCCCTTCCCTTCCCTCCCGCTCCGGAGGGTCACGGTACCATGGGGCGTGGGTGCGCACAAGGCCTCCCCGGGCCGTGGCCCCACCGTCCTGGATTTGGACCGGGCCGCGGTCCGGGGGGCCTGGGCGGCGGCGGGTGGTGCAGATTGCCGCCACGGCCGGCCGACCGCTCCTAGCGGGCAACACCCGGCTCCATCGCCAGCCCCTTCCCGGGCTCGATCACCGAGGCCTCCGGGTCCAGCCAGAACGCCCAGATGCCCGCACCGATCAGCAGCAGGGCGGCGGCCACCACGAACGGCGCGACCCAGGAGCCGAATTGCACCAGGATCCCGAAGACGGTCGGAGAGAGCGCCCCGCCGATGTTCCCCGCCATGTTCATCATGCCCGACACCGTCCCCGAATACTCGCCGCCGATGTCCATGGGGACCGCCCAGGCGGGCCCCACCGCGCACTCGAGGAAGAACATGGCCCCGGTCAGGCAATAGACCGCGGTGTAGCTGTTCGAGGTCAAGGCCGCCGGCACGATGAAGCACACGCATCCGAGCATCCCCGCGATGGCCACGACCCGCCGTGCGAAGCTGGTATTCCCGGTCTTCACCAGCAGGCGGTCCGTGAGCAAGCCCCCGACGGTATCTCCCACGACGCCCGCGAACAGCGGCAGCGAGGCGAAGTAGCCCATCTTGAGCAGGGTGAAGCCGCGGTAATCGACCAGATAGGACGGGAGCCACGAGAGGAAGATCCAGAGGCAGTAGACGTAGGTGAAATAGGCGCACATGACGGCCCACATGTTGGGGTGCCGGAGCAGCACCCGCCACGGCACCGTCGGCCGCTTCTTGATCTGCACCTCGTTGACGTTGCCCTGCGCGTCCACGCCGCGGATCCGCTCCAGCTCCCCCCGGTTCACCCATGGATGGTCTTCCGGCATGTTGCGGTACACCAGGAACCAGAGGAGGCTCCAGACGACCCCCGCCAAACCGAAAACGTAGAAGACCATCCGCCACCCGGACGCCACCATGATCGCGACCGTGATGGGCGGCACGATGGCCGCCCCCAGCCGGCTGGCGCTATGGGTGATCCCCTGGACGAAGCCGCGTTCCTCCCGGGAATGCCAGAGCTGCATCGCCCGGGTCGCCGTCGGGAAGGCCCCCGCCTCCCCCACACCGAACAGGAACCGGACGATCCAAAAGGAGACGAAGCCGGTCGCCCACGCGGTCGCCGCCGTCATGACGGACCAGTATGTCACGATGGTCCCCAAGACGCTGCGGGGGCCGAACCGGTCCCCCATCCAGCCGCCCGGGACCTGGAACAGCGCGTAGGCCCACGTGAAGGCGCTGAAGATGAGCCCCATGGTGAGCTTGTTGAAGCCGAACTCCTTGCTGATGAGGGGCGCCGTGGCGGAGATGTTGACCCGATCCATGTAGGTGATCAGGTACATCATGCACAGCATGAACAAGATCGCCCACCGCGTATAGCTCGGCCTCTTCCCTGCCGCGTCCATGTCCGATCACTCCTCCCGCACCCGTTCCGTCCTCGCCTCACCGGGGCCGGAGAGGGCCGGCACGCCGACCGCCCCCCCGGGCTCGGTGCCAGCCCCCGCCGCCTCCCGCCCGCCGTGGGCACGGGGCCTCGACGGCCCGAGCCCCCGCGCATCCCGGGCGCGCCCCGCCCGCGGGGAGAGGCGTCCGTGGCCGGCTGCCCGGATCAGGTGCCCGCCAGGTAATCGAGGGCCGCCATCACCCCGCCCCTCTTGAAGGGGACCCCCGCGAGGCCGAGGCCCATCTCCACCCCGCTCAGCGTCCCCGCCAGCATGAGGTCGTTGAAGTCGCCCAGATGTCCGATGCGAAAGGCCCTCCCCTTCAGCTTCCCGAGGCCCGTACCCAGGGAGAGGTCGAAGCGTTCCAGGATGCGCCCGCGGAGGGCGTCGGCGTCGTGCCCGTCGGGCAGCAGCACGGCCGTGAGGGAGCTGCTGTACTCGTCCGCGTTCCGGCAGACCAGATCGAGCCCCCACGCATCCACCGCGCGCCGCGTGGCCTCCGCGTGCCGGGCATGGCGGGCGAAGACGCGCTCCAGCCCTTCCTCCTGGAGCATGCAGAGCGCCTCCCGCAGGCCGTACAGCAGATTCGTCGCCGGCGTGTAGGGGAAGAAGCCCGCCTGGTTATCCCTGAGCATCGGGGCCCAATCCCAGTAGGACCGGGGCAGCCGCGCCGACTTTCCCGCCGCCAGGGCCTTCCCGCTGATGGCGTTCAGGCCGAGGCCGGGCGGCAGCATCAGGCCCTTCTGGGAGCAGGCCACGGTCACGTCGATCCCCCACGCGTCGTGCGCGTAGGGCATGGAGCCCAGGGAGGAGATGGTGTCCACCAGCAGGAGCGCCGGGTGGCCGACCCGGTCCATGCGCTGGCGGACTTCCGCCACTTGGCTGGTCACGCCGGTCGAGGTCTCGTTGTGCACGATGGCCACCGCGCGGATGGCGCGGCCGCGGTCCTCCGCGAGTCTTGCCTCCACCGCCGCCGGGTCCACCCCGCGGCGCCAGTCCCCGGGGACGAAGTCCACCTCGAGGCCGAGCCGCACGGCCATATCCCGCCACAAGGTGGCGAAATGCCCGGTCTCGAACATCAGCACCCTGTCCCCGGGGGAGAGCGTGTTCACCAGCGCGGCCTCCCAGGCCCCGGTCCCGGACGAGGGATAGATCACCACGGGGCCCGTGGTCTGGAACACCGCCTTGAGCCCCTCGCCCACCTCGCGGGCGAGCCGCGCGAATTCGGGCCCGCGGTGATCGATGGTGGGCCGGCTCATGGCGCGGAGGACCCGTTCAGGCACGTTGGTGGGCCCCGGGATCTGCAGGAAATGCCGTCCACTCCGGCCAGCCATGGCACACCTCTCAACGGAAAGAGGCGGGATGCCGCGAGGGGGCGCAACGCCCTCCGCGGCAACGGGCGGGAGCGAATTCCGCCGCCCGGTTCAACCCTCCGGCCGGCGGCGAAAGAAGACCGCCTCGAGGGGCCCGCTCAGGCGGCGGCGCCTTCCGCCCGCAGGGCGGCGACCTCCGGCGGCGCATAGCCGGCCCAGGCCAGCACCTCGTCGGTGTGCTCCCCCAGGCGCGGTGCCGGGCGCGCGATCCGGCCCGGCGTCTCCGACAGCTTCACGGGGATGCCGATCTGCGGGAACCGCCCCGCCGTGGGATGCTCCACCTCGGCCAGCATCCCCCGGGCCAGGACATGTGGGTCCCGGTAGACCTGGCCGAGGTCGTAGAGGGGCCCGGCGGGCACGCCGGCCCGCTCGAACAGGTCCAGCCAGTGGGCCGTGGTCTCGTGGGCCAGGATGGTCTCCAAGAGGTCGGCCAGTTCCCGGTAGTGCTCGCGGCGGTCCGTGGGCGCCTTGAAGCGCGGGTCGTCCACCAGGCCGGGCCGGCCGAGGGCCGCGCACAGCGCCTCCCAGGTGGCCTGGTTGGCGGCCCCGATGTTCACATACCCGTCCCGGGTCCGCAGGGCCTGGTAGGGGGCGGACAGGCGGTGGGCCGAACCCAGGGGCCCCGGCACCTCGCCGGTGCTCCAGTACTGGGCCGATTCCCAGAAGGTGTAGGCGATCCCCCCTTCCAAAAGGGACGTGTCCACGCGCTGGCCCCGGCCGCTCTTGAGGCGATGGACGTAGGCGCACAGGATCCCGTAGGCGCCGTACATGCCGGCGTTCAGGTCCGTGATGGGCACGCCCACCTTCACCGGGGGCCGGCCCGGCTCACCGGTGACGCTCATGATCCCGCTCATGCCCTGGGCCACCAGGTCGAAGCCGCCCCGCGCGCTGTAGGGCCCCGTCTGCCCGAAGGCGGAGATGGAGCAGTAGATGAGCCGCGGGTTGAGCGCCGCGAGGCCCTCGTAGCCGAGGCCCAGCCCCTCCAGCGTGCCGGGCCGGTAGTTCTCCACAAGCACGTCGGCCCGGGCGGCCAGCCGCCGGAAGGCCTCCCGCCCGCGCTCGCCCTTCAGGTTCAGCACGACGCTGCGCTTGTTGCGGTTGATGGCCAGGAAGGCGGCGGCCTCGCCGCCGATGAAGGCCGGGCCCATGCGCCGCGTGTCGTCACCCGTGCGCGGGCGCTCCACCTTGATCACGTCTGCCCCCATGTCCGCCAGGAGCAGGCCGCAGAACGGCCCGGCCATGATCTGGGCGGCCTCCAGGACCACGACGCCATCCAAGGGTCCGGGCATGATCTCCTCTCGCCCCGAGCGACGGGCGGACCTCACGGGGTGCCGAAAACCCCCTTGGACCCAGGCTGCTCAAAAAGGTCCAGATGCAAGGCGGCGCGCGATGCGCCGACTGAGGCGTACGCCGGGTACGCCGCAGGGAGTGCGCGAGCGGGCCAACGCCGCAGATGGGCCTTTTTCAGCAGCCTGCTCAAGTCCCGCCCCTACTCGCCTCTGAACTGCGGGCGGCGCTTCGCCAGGAAGGCCCGCCTGCCCTCGTGGAAGTCGGCGGTGTCGAAGCAGGCGTACGGCAGGGCCTCCTCCTCCGGGGTGAGGCGTTCCAGCGCGGGATCCCGCAGCACGGCCTGGAGGATCCGCTTGTGCCACCGCTGCACCAGCGGCGCGAGGCCGGCCATCTCCTCCGCCAGGCCGGAGACCGTGCCCTCCAACTCCGCCAGCGGGACGACGCGGCCCACCAGGCCCACGCGGTGCGCCTCGGCGGCGTCCACCAGGCGGGCGGTGTGCAGCAGGTCCATGGCCACGGCGGGACCCACGAGACGCACCAACCGCCGCATCTCCTTGTACCCGACCAACAGGCCCAGCTTGGCGATGGGCACGCCGAAGCGGCTGTTGTCCGCTGCGATGCGCAGGTCCATGCAGGTGGCGAACTCCAGGCCGCCCCCCACGCAGGCACCGCCGATCATGGCGATGGTGGGCTTTCCCAGCGCCTCCACCGCGTCCATGGCCCCCTCGAAGGCCGCGGCGTATCGGCGCGCCTGCGCCGAGCCGGACCGGTGGGTCTCGAACTCGGCGATGTCCGCCCCGGCGGCGAAGGCCTCGGTGCCGGCGCCCCGGAAGACCACCACGCGGACGGACCCGTCCGCCTCGAGATCCCCCGCCAGGCGGCGGATCTCCTGGTACATGGCGAAGTTGAACGCGTTGCGCTGGGCCGGCCGGTTGAAGACCACGGTGGCCACCGGCCCCCTCCGCTGCACCAGGATCGGCCTCACGTCCGCCATCGGCCCCTCGCATCCTGCGCCGGCCGCAGCCGCATCCGCCGCCGCGCCGCTTCCAACCGAGGTGGCGAGCCGCGGGCACGACACCTCCGGAAGCGAGCCTTGGGGATGCGGTATACAATTATCCTTCGCGCCCTGTCAAGGACCGCCCCGTGCCACCCATGCATTCGCCTCCCCCTGTAGCCGGCCGCCGCGCCGGGAACACACGGCGGACGAGTTCCCCGCCCCGCACGTCCCCACCCCCCCGGCGCACCGCCTCCCTCGGAGGCTTGACAGGGAAGAGCGAGGGGTGGTAATGGTGCCGGCCACAGGGCGCGTGCCGCGCTACGGAACGCGCTGGACGGGGGGCCGGAGGGCCGAGAGGAGGGGGGAGATGGCACGGCGATCCGGGCAGATCGGGCGGCGACAGTTCCTCAAGGGCGTGGGGGCCGCGTCTCTGGCGGCCGGGGCCGCCCCGCTGGCGGCCTGGGGGGCCACCAAGCAGGCCGCGGAGGCCCCGGCCATCCTCCGGGGCTCGAAGCTCCACCACCTCCAGTGGTCCAGCTTCGTGAAGCCGGCGGACGACATGATGCGGCAGTTGGCCGCCGAGTGGGGCAGGCAGCACGGCGTCGAGGTGACCGTCGAGACCATCAACGCCAACGACCTGCAGGCCCGCGTCACCGCCGCCGTGGAAAGCAAGACCGGGCCCGACGTGATCCAGATGCTCCATTCCTGGCCCCACCTCTACGCCGACGCCTGCCTGGACGTGAGCGACATCGCGGAGCCGCTGGGCAAGCGGGACGGGGGGTATTACGAGGAGATCCGGGACGCCTGCAGGGTGGGAGGGGTCTGGCGCGCGGTGCCGCTCGGCTTCGTGGCCCTCAACAACGCCTGGCGGGTGGATTGGTTCCGCCAGAACGACATCCTGAAGTTCCCGGACACGTGGGACGACTACATCAAGGCCGGGCGCAAGCTGAAGGCCTTCGGCAAGCCCATCGGCCAGGCCTTCGGCCACAGCTTCGGGGACCCCAACGCCTTCTGTTACCCCCTGCTCTGGAGCTTCGGCGGCAAGGAGGTGGAGAAGGACGGCAAGACCCTGGCGCTGGACAGCAAGGCCACCCGCGAGTCCATCAAGTTCTG
>Ga0187766_10000173_pt1 | contig 33235 bp, 33 predicted proteins | sample 0216_QUI02_MP05__4_FD_132971 | JGI IMG/M metagenome (GOLD analysis project Ga0187766, IMG submission 132971) | Tropical peat soil microbial communities from peatlands in Department of Meta, Colombia - 0216_QUI02_MP05_20_MG | ecosystem: Environmental > Terrestrial > Soil > Wetlands > Peat ... | reverse complement strand
GTCCCGCCTTGAGGGGTCTCCAAGGACGCGCGTGACGGCCGACAAGTACGCACGAGGAGTCCCAACATCGAGCCAACTCCCCTTCATGTAGTATCCGTAAATCATCCCTTTCCTTGCAAGGTAGGGGATCAGGTCGAGCCCGAAATCAAGGCGTCTCCCCTGTTCAATCATGGCGCGCACCTCCGGCTCCTCGAATACCCTTCTGATCTCGGGAGAGATCAAGTAGATGCCCGAATTGGCCATCCTCGAGGGGGCGTCTTCCCTTGACGGCTTCTCCACGAACCGCATGATTCTCCCGGACTGATCCGTCTCGGCGACGCCGTAGGATTCGACGTCCTCCACCGGGGTGAGGCCGACCACCATGAACGCCTTGGTCCTGTGCTGAAACGCGAGCATGTCTCTCAGGTCAAGCTCGAATAGGTTGTCCCCCTGGACCACAAGGAACTGGTCCTTCACGTTATAGTAGTCCATGAGTATTCTGACGGAGTCGGCGCTTCCAACATCTTCTATTCGGGGCTGATACTTGATGTGGACTCTGGGCCATATCTTGTTTTGGGCAGAGAAACCCTCGCCCTCCCTGAAGTAGTCGAACAGACTCCTGTAGTTTACGTACCCTTTCGCACCGAATACGAAGTTGCGGATCCCCTGTCTCGCTAGCTCTATGAGTGCGAACTCCACCAACGGACGGTTGAATATCCTCACCACAGCCTTGGAAGATTCAGCCGTCAGCGGCCTCAGTCTTCTGGCCTCTCCGCCCACAGGGATCATGACCATCATCCCCGAAATGGGTTCGGTGGGCAACGAGGTGGGGCGGAACACCCGACTAATATCGTCTTTCGATGGGCTCGCTCGAGAGACTCACGAGTAAGCAGACGAGGCGGTGATAACTCCAGTTCCCGTCAGATACACTCTTGTGCTATCCCCTCTTCGCGTCGTGACAACATACCCGGACTCGGCAAGCCTGTCCAGATCGGGCTGGAGTTCAGAAACTCCGATGCCGAGCTTCATTGCGAACTCCTCGACTGGGAGGGCCTTCTCGGGTGACTGCGCCCCGAGCACCAACAGGGTCGAAAGGAGCCTCTTTGACCCCTCACTCAAACTTGGTCACCTTCGCTGCATCTTGGTACACACCAAGGGTCTTCTTTGCAACGTTCCCCCAGCTGTAGGACTTGGCCTTCTCTTCGCCTCGCGCCACAAGCCGGGATGCGAGCTCCCTGTCTGAAAGTATCTTGATGGTCGCTGCCGCGATTGCCGATGGGTTGTTCGGTTCGACCTCGATGCCATCCACCGAATCTTCTACTATTTCAGCAAGACCTCCGACTCGGGACACGACAAGGGGGACTCTGGCCGCCATGCCTTCGAGGGCGATAATGCCGAAGGGCTCAAAACGGGAGGGAACGACCACGACGTCGGAGGACCTCAACGCCGACACCAACTCCCCGTCGCTTATGAAGCCGGCGAAGATCGTGTTTTCCCTGACGTGCTCCTGCTCGGCGATAGTCTCGAGCTCTGCTCGCATGTGCCCGTCTCCTATGATTACAAGCCTGGACTCTGGCACGGCCCTCCTTATGGCCGGGTAGGCCCGGATTAGGTCGTCAAACCCCTTCTGCGAAGTGAGCCTCCCCACCGCCGTTATCATCTTTTGACCTTCCGTGACGTTCCACCTCGCCCTTGCCGCCTTCGCGTCTATCGGTCCTTCGAACTTTAGTGGTTCGACAGCATTTGGAATCTGCTCCACTTTGTCTTCAGGAAGCTTGAAACTCGACAGCACCTCAGCCCTCATCCATCCGCTGACGGCAATGACCCTTGCTGCCTCGAATGATCCCCACCATTCCAGCCCCTCTACCATGGCCGATTCGGTAGAAGGCGAGTTCGATGAGCGGGACGCTTCCGTGCTGTGAAAGGTCATCACAAGGGGGGCCCTGAGCAGGTGCTTGGACGCCACGCCGGCGGGGACTGTCAGCCAGTCATGGATGTGGAGCATGTCTGGAGCGCCGAACTCATGGGCCAGCTGGCCTGCTCTCTTCTCGAAGAAGTGGTTGAAGAGCAGGACCCAGCTGTGGAAGGTGGGAGCCGGGACGCTGACAGGTACCCTATGGACGTAGAGCGAGCCCTCGCGTTCCTCATAGGGGGCTCCGGGGAAGTCTAGGGTGATTACGTGGACCTCATTTCCCGACGATGCAAGAGCCGACGAAAGCCCCTCCACATGCCTGGCGAGGCCTCCAATGATTCTTGGTGGGTACTCCCAACTGAGCATGAAAACTCTCATGACGATGCGCCGTTTCGCGAAGCCCAGATCTCCAATACGAGTACCTGTCTGTGTTACGAAGCTCCTGATAATTAGCGTTACCCCGGCGGGGTTCAGAAGTGCAGGAATAGCTGGCCCGCGGAATCCTTTAAACGAGGCCAAAACGGTCGCTGGTTCCTATCACTTTCTGAAGCATCATTGAACCCAGCCATTTTCGTTATGGAGATAGGAATTGACAGTAAGATCCACACGTACAGCGGAGGGCTTGGTGTGCTTGCGGGGGACATGGCGTACTCCTTCGCTGACCTTGGATTCCCCGCAACGTTCGTAACGCTCCTGTCTCGAAACGGATACAACTCGCAGAAGCTCGACTCCGCCGCAGGGCAGCTCGACTCACCAGAGCCGTGGAACTGGAAGGAACTGCTTTCGCCCACCGGGGCGAAGGCAACAATGGAGATCTGGGGGAGACCCCAGACGGTGGGAGCCTGGGAGCACAGGATAAAGGGCAAGACGGAGACAAGCGTCCTTTTCCTGGACGTAGACTATCCCGAAAACGATCGGGGGGTGAGGGATGCCACTGACAGACTCTACGGCGGAGATTCGGGGGACCGGCTCACCCAGGACATCATCCTCGGCATCGGGGGGTACAGGGTCCTGAAGGCGCTTGGGCGAGAGGTCGACATGTACCACCTGAACGAGAGCCACGCAGCTTTTGCGACCATCGAGCTTCTCAGAGACGCTGGGAGCGCCCAGGCCGCCAGGAGGAAGTGCGCCTTTACCACTCACACTCCCGTGGCGGCGGGGAACGATGTGTTCCACCTCGAAGCTGTCGAAGGGGCCCTGAGGGGGTACTCCTGGATCAACTGGAGTGAGGAGTCTTCCGACGGAGTCGTCAACCTTTCCAGGCTCGCATCAAAGTACAGCGGAGTGACAAGCGCCGTCTCGATGAAGCACAGCTTCGTAGCAGAACGTGTAATCGGGCACGACCGCATCGTCTACGTCACAAACGGAGCGTACCACAGAAGGTGGGTGCATCCGGAGCTGAAGAAGCTGTACGACGAGCACCTCAACGGCTGGGAGCAGACTCCTTCCATTCTAGGAGGGGCTGTGGAACTCCCTTCCGGGGCGCTTTCCGAAGCGCATTCCGTCGCCAAGCGTTCGCTGGTTTCTCTGGTCAATCTCCACAATCCTCGGCACTTCGACGAGTCCATACTCACCATATGCATTGCGAAACGTATCACGGGCTACAAGCGAAATGGAATGCTCCTCGGCGACACAGACAAACTCCAGAGGATCGCAGAGGAAAAGGGGAACCTTCAGATAGTCTACGCCGGCAAGACACATCCCAAGGACGGATCCGCCAAGGGGATGCTCGCCGACATCCTCCGAAGGGCAGACCTTCTCAACAGGGGCTCTGGGAGGGTTAGGGTAGCGGTCCTGGAGAACTATGACATTGACATGGCAAGGGTGCTTGTGGCGGGGGCCGACGTGTGGTTGAACAACCCCAGACGCCCGCTCGAGGCATGCGGAACGAGTGGTATCAAGGCGGCAATGAACGGCGTACTGAACCTCAGCGTGTTTGACGGCTGGTGGCTCGAGGCCGGAATTGATGGCGTGAACGGATGGGGGGTGGGCAGAAGGACCGACTGGTCTGACTTGAACGACTCGATCGACGGAGAGGACGAGGCTAGCTTGTACTCCAGGCTATCCTCCGTTGTCCTTCCCACATACTACGAGGACAGGGAACGGTGGGTCGACATGCAGAAGAGGAGCATTGCCACGGTTGGACCTCTTTTCAACTCCTATCGGATGGTGGATGAGTACATTACCAAGGTCTACACGAGGGCGGCAGAGACGCCTGCAATTTATAGCAGGCCCTGAACTCTCTTCGCCGTCAAGAGCCTTGAATGGATCTGCCACGGCATCGGTCATCATCCTGGCTCTGCTTGGCGCAACCCTTCTTCCTCTAGCACCTAGCAGCATCGGTTCTGGTCCATCCGTCCGAATGTCCGTCACCACGGACAGGTACACATACCCTCTCTCCGGGCGGCTCGAAGTGACGGTCAGCGTAACCAACCTAGAGACTCAAGCGCTTCAAGGTCTTTCGATCAACACGACCGTTTATGACTCCGCCAACAAAGAAGTGATGGTCCTGCCAGAGATTGCCGACGGTGAAGTCGGGGCTCTCTCAACCACGAACTTCAACGTTTCAGCCACTTATTCGCTCTCGGACGCCAACTACGTCATTGTCAGCGACGCAAGCGTCGGCGGGACGCGAGTGGGGTCAGCCAACGTCCCACTCGTCGTCCTCAACACCGAGGGGAGGGCCCCCCTTACGCTGGCCATGGTCTTCCACATGCACCAGCCAATCTACCTCAATCTCCAAGGACAGTTTGAACAACCTTGGGTCCAGATTCACTCAGGGAGCGACTTCATTTACAACGGGACATGGTATGGGGCCTACTACTGGCAGGTGCTCATGCTTGAGAAACATCCGGCTATCAAGGTAACCTTCAACCTGCAACCTTCCCTGCTTTATCAGTGGAACGCAAGCCTGGAAGATTTCAAGTACAACGGAACCTTCCCGGCAGGAGGGGCCTCCTTGGCCTACGACCTTTCGGCAATCAACTCCACCGTTGATGGTTACAGGGCGCTCGCTGCCAGCGGCCAGGCTGAAATTCTCACCTCCCCCTTCTACCATCCCCTGTCGGCCATTCTGGTTCAACTCGGCTGGGGGAGCGACCTGCTAGCACAGACTGAGCTCGGCAAGAATTACACTGATTCCTATATGGGAGTCAACGCAACTGGAATGTGGACCCCAGAAATGGGGTTCACCATGGGGATGGTCCCCATAATTCAGCAGGCTGGAATACACTACACGGTCTTGGACCAGGCCAACGAGTTCGTTGGCTCTAGAGGGCCAGGAGCCAACTCCTCTATCTATCAGCCGTTCGAAGTAGACGGGGCAAATGGAAGCCACATCACAGTCTTCTTCAGGGATACCCAAATCAGCACAGACCTGTCGAACGTCTGGAACACCATCCCCAATCCGAAGGTGGCCGCGAGCGACTTCATCGCAGCCGTGGCGGACGTCTATAGGTCCTCTCCCGGGGGTGTCCTGACCCTAGCCTCGGACGGCGAGAACCCCATAATCGCAGACGGGCTAGTGAGCGCCCTCGATTGGAACTCGATATACGACGCCATCGCTTCGCAGAGTTGGCTCCAAACCTCTACGCTCGGGGAGATCGCGGCGAACCACCCCGTCGCTGCGAAGCTGACCTACGTCCCCGACGGTTCGTGGTCAGGGGGATTCGGCCTCTGGATCGGTGCCGAGCAGAAGACAGCCATCTGGCAAGCCATCATGAAGTCAAGGGCGATCCTAGTGAATTTGACTGCCCAGTATGGCGGCAACAACCCCGAGATCAAGAAACTCTGGAACTACCTCTATATTGCGGAAGGGAGCGACTGGGAGTGGCAGACCCCCAACGGCCCGGCGTGGTTCGCGATGCAGGGGTACCGGTACGCGAATGCGGCCACGCAGTATCAGGCGCCTCCTCCGTCTCCGTCGACACCCTTGCAAGAATACTTGGGGGTGACTGCCGGGGTCGCAGTGGTAGCCGCGGCCATTGCGCTCTTGCTCTGGCGGAGAAAGAAGCCCTAGGCTAAGGCCTGCTCAGTTTCGGAGTCGAAGAAGTGAGCGTTGGGACTCGTGAAGTTCAACCACACGCTGCCCCCTATGGTCGTTTGAAAGTCCATGGGTGCCCGGGCGACGACATCCATCTTCCCCTTCTTCACGTGCACAAACTGCTCAGAGCCCATTAGCTCGCTCCCGAAGACGCTTGTCTCGACGCTCCCCACCCGCTCCGTATTCTCCACACCGATGTCCTCAGCCCTAATCCCATAGGTTCCCTTTCTGGATCCTCCTGCTGGGAGCACTTTCACCATGTTGAGATGGACCGGGAAGTTGAAGTCGCCACAGTCGAAGACCGCGCCTCCGTCCGAGGAACGCATCGTGCCGTCGATGAAGTTCATGGTGGGACTCCCTAGGAACCCCGCGACGAACTTGTTCACAGGATGTGAATACACCTCGGTGGGTCTGCCTACCTGTTGAACCACCCCATTTTTCATTAGAGCGACCCTGTCGGCGAGGGTCATGGCTTCCGCTTGGTCGTGGGTCACATAGATGGTGGTCGTCCCCAGACGCTTCTGCAGGTTCTTCAGCTCGACCCTGGTTTGAACCCTGAGCTTGGCGTCGAGGTTGGAGAGGGGCTCGTCCATCAGGAAGACCTTCGGATTCCTGACAATAGCCCTCCCAAGTGCGACCCTCTGACGCTGCCCCCCGCTGAGTTCCTTTGGCCTCCTCTGGAGGAGGCCTGAAATCTCAAGGATATCCGCCGTCCTGTTAACCTGCTCCTCTATCTGCTGTTTCGGGTACTTGCGCATCTTCAATGGAAAGGCAAGGTTGTCGTGCACGGTCATGTGTGGATAGAGCGCGTAGCTCTGAAAGACCATAGCGATGTCTCTGTCCTTCGGAAGGACTTCGTCCATCAGTGCGTTGCCAATGTAGACGGAACCGGACGTTGGCTTCTCCAGCCCCGCTACCATTCTCAACGTGGTAGTCTTCCCGCATCCACTTGGTCCCAGCAGCACCAAGAACTCTCCATCGTGGATGTCGAGGGTTACTTCTTTGACGGCTGGAGCACCCTTGAAGACCTTCGAGACGTTCTGAAGCCTTACATCTGCCATGGTCTGATCACCCCTTGACCGACCCCGCCGTCAGCCCGGTAACTAGGTATCTCTGGAAGATCATGAAGACGATGAACACAGGAATCGACATGATAATGGACAGGGCAGCAAAGGACCCGTAGTATGTATAGTTGGGCTGTATGAAGTCGTAAAGGGCAAGTGGCAGAGTCCACAGGGTGTTGTCCTTAAGCATTACATTTGCGAGCGCCCAATCAAGCCATGAGCCCATGAAGGCCCAGAGCGCGACGGTTGCGATGCTGGGGAGCGTCAGTGGGAGCAGAATCCGGTAAAATGTTCTCATCTCCCCCGCCCCGTCTATGGAGGCGGCCTCGTCCAAGTCACGCGGGATGGAGTCGAAGGCACCTTTCATTATGAACACCGATAGGGACAGGGAACCAACGCTGTACGGGATGATACAGCCCAGGTAGGTGTTGACGAGGCCGAGGTTAGAGAAGAGTAAGAATTGAGGGATTATGGTTATGACCCCCGGAAACATGGAGGGGAGTAGGAAGGAGAACATCGAAACCTGCTGCCCTCGGAAACGTCTCCTCGAAAAGGCGTACCCTGCTGGGAGGGTGAACGCCACTGACAGTAAGACGGAACTCGTTGTTATGATTATGCTGTTCCTAGCCCACACCGGGAAGGTCGCTCCTGCCAGAAGGTGGAGCTGAGGAATCGCCTCAAAGTGTTCCAGGGTGGGGGCGGCCGGGACTGGTATGAATCCCAATATGAGGTGCGGCGCCACAAGGCTTTCCCCTGGCGAAAGGGCGAGGGTGATCACCCAGAGAACGGGATAAATCGAGATTATCGACATTATGATGAGGAATGCGTGTTTCAAGAAAGTCCCCGCTACCTTGGTTACTGATTTCATTGTTCTGGAGCCACTCATCAACTGACCCTCCTCGTCAAGCCTGTGTACCTATTCCACAGGATGCCCGGTACGAAAAGTATGATGAACGCAATGAATGCGTAGGTCGCGGCTTGAGCGAAGGCTAGTGTACCCCCGAATGCCAACTTGTAAGCCTGAGTGATGAGAATCGTCGTGCAGATACCTGGCCCTCCCTGAGTTATCAGATATGCGGCATTGAAGTTGTTGAACGTCCAAATGGACCCAAGGAGAACCGCGATCAGGATTGTAGGTCGGATGAGGGGGATTGACATGTATCGCATTTGTTGGAATCCGACGGCACCATCAATGGAGGCCGCCTCGTAAAGCTCGCTGGGGATACTTTGAAGCGCACCAGAGAAAATGATCATCATGAATGGGTAGCCGAGCCATATGTTAGCAATCACAATTCCGACGAATGCCCAGTTGCAGTCGTTGAGCCAGTTAATTGGTGCTATCCCGACCTGGCCTATGAGGGTATTGATCACACCGAACGGGTAGCTGTACATGCTCTGCCAGATCAGTAGGGTGATGAACGAAGGCATTGCCCAGGGGACTATCATGAAAAGACGATAGATGGTCTTCCCCCTCACCTTTGTATTGAGCACGAAAGCAAGAACCAGCCCTATCAATACCGTTGGCACCACGTTGGCCACGGTCCATACGACCGAGTTCCTGAGCACAGTCAGGAAGTCTGGGGTCGTCAAGACAAAGACATAGTTTGAAAGTCCCACCCAAGTGGGATTCCTGAAATGGAATACGCTCATGTTCGTAAAAGAGATGAAGATATCGTAAGCGAACGGATACAGGACCATGAGAACCAAACCGGCGAGGGCTGGGAGAATGATGAGATACCCTGACCCCTTTATCCGCCCGAACACAGACCCCTTAGCGGTCAGAATCTTCCACCCCCCATGCGCGGAGGCACAACACGTCCTAGCCCATCCCGACACCTGTTCGTAGGTGCTTTAAGCGTGCGCTCTAATTGCTGACGTCTGCCCGTGGGTGATGTTAAGGATACTTCTTTTACCTGCGCGGAGAAAAATAAAGAAGAGGAGAGGCTACCCGAGTCCGGCAATGTCTCTTAGTACGTTGGCTTCCGCTGTGTTCAGGGCTGCTTGGATCTGCGCTGACGTTACGACTGAAGTTGGTGTGGTGGGTTGGACACCTCCGAGCGGACTGCCAATGTCGTCATATACGACAGACATCTGAGGTGTGTTGTATGCTGGAACATCCACGGCATATTGAGCGTTGAACCCTGCCAGTATCGGATTGCCTGTGACTAGCGAGCTGCTGGCTAGGGCAGCGTTGCTCGGCGAGTCTCCTGCCAAGGTAACTAAGTTCGACTGTGAGTTGTAGTTGGTGATGAACTTGATGAAGTCCCATGAGGCAACCTGTTCATTTGTTGGCTTATTCGATGCGATGGCCCAGTCTTGTGAACCCAAGAATGGTGCGATTGGCAAGCCAGTCGAGCTGACCGTTGGGAGCGGCGCAACGCCGAAGTTCAATGTCTTGTTCGAAGTTTGATAGTTGGAGTAATCCCAGGGGCCGTTGATTATCATTCCGGCATGTCCTGATATGAACAGAGTGTCCGCAGCGCCATAACCCAAGGTCGGTGGCATGACCTTGTACTGTGTGACCAGGCTGTTGAGGAACTCGACCGAAGCTACGGCCGCACTGCTGTTCAGCTCAGGGTAGCCCGTCGAATTGAATACCGAGCCGCCGAAACCATCGAGGAACGGCCACCACCAGTATCCGCCACTGAACCCGCCTCCGCATGCGCATACTATGCCCGCGGTTGTGATCTGACCACTTGGGCTCGTAACGGTGATGGCTTGGGCATCTGTTATCATTTGGTTGGTTGTCGTTGGTGGCGTCGGTACCAGTGCCTTGTTGTAGTACAGTGCCAGGCCGTTGAGGTTCTCCGGCAGGCCCCAGTAGTCGCCCGCCGCGCCATATTGGACGCCTTTCATTGCGTTGGGTAAGTACTCGCTGAAGAAGGACGCATTTCCGAAGCTGTTTATGGGAGTCAGGAATCCTGCTAGCACCATCGCTCCTATCTGGTCGTTAGCCAGTCTTACCACGTCGGGAGCTTTGTTAGCCAGCGAAGCGGTTGTGAACGCTGATACAATAGATCCGAAGGGCTGAGTCTCCACATTGACAGTGATCCATGGATATGCCGCTTCAAAGGCAGTCAAGCTCTTGTTGAATGCTCCGAACTCGGAATTGACCGAGGTAGCCGGCGCGTACGTCTCCCACACGGTGATGGTTACAGGTGTCTCTGTGGGTGTTGCAGTCACGGTGGTGACGGCGGTCGTCGTCGCCGTGCTGGTTGCAGTGCTCGTTGCAGTGCTGGTTGCGGTGCTAGTTGCAGTGCTGGTGGCCGTGCTTGTCGCGGTAGTAGTCGAGCCCGTTACGGTCGTTGACGCGTAATAGTAAACTCCCACACCTACAGCGAGGACTAGAATGACGATGACAACTGCGACTAGTGTTGTGTTAATACCTCTCCTTAGAGTCGTGTTTCCTTTCGCTATTTTTCTCACGTATTTCGTCGGGACAAGTACCTGAAGAGCGTATAATAGGATTTGCCCTACCCTACCGGTTTTCTCATGAGCCGACACTCCTAACTGGTTAGGGTGACCCGACGGTCGAACATGGGGTGAGGCGACTTGAGCAACATGAAACGGAGTCACCATGAGAGAGTTAATAGCACCTGTTCGCCCCAGCGCACTTTCCGGCATGCTCTCTCCCAGCCGAGGTTCTCAGTACGGTTTCGCCCCCCGGTGGGCACCTGAGTGGGGCTCGGGGGGGATATTCGGGCTGAAGCATCACCGGGGGGTGCTCTTCTACGATCTCGCCTTCGAGGCTGTGGCCCATTTTGTAACCCCAGACCAGGACGAAACCTATCCGTTCGACCTCCTTGGTGCGGGCCCCCGGTCGGGAGGGGACACTTACAACGCTGTGGAGGCGGTCGACGACCAAATCTATTTCGGGGGTTGGGTCCATTCCCCCGCTGTGTACAATGGAAGGAGAAACGCGGGGGGAACCATCTCCTTCAGGAACAAGTTTAGCCACCTGCACGCCTACGACATCAAAGAGCAGAAGGTCAGGTTACTCTGGGCCGACAGTATCAGAAGCGAGACCGAATGGGCGGGCGAAGTCTCTGAGATTGTCCACGATCCGGTGTCTGACAGGCTGATAATCGCAAGGGGCGACGGGCATGCGAATCTCGGAATCTTCGCAGCAGACAGGCACAAGGGGACAGTCGACAGGCTGAGCGAGCTCCCTGCACTAAAGGGAACCCACTTCCTAGATTACATGTGTTTCGACGTGAAGAAGGACTGGACTAAAGGAATGGAGGGCATACAGACTCTCGATCTCGTGACAGGCAAGTGGGCGGTCATACCTCTAGACTATCGGTCGATATCAGTGGACGGCGGTTCCGTTCGTAGCCCACTGCCGGGGTGCGCAACGTCTGCCTATTCCAATCTGTTCTTCTTCGTCCACGGAGGAGTCGTCGTCGGCGACCCCGTCGACGCGCCAAACGATTTGAGGTTCCTGAGGCTCCTAGACTTCAGAACTCCCTATGCCCCCTCAAGGACAATGGCCAAGTCAGTGCTGGGAGGCGTGATGGTGGCTTTCAATGCCTATTCTCATGGTTCCAGGCGCCCGGGGAGCGGACCCGACTCGTCCCCAATCGCTGGCCCATCCGTTCTTCTCTACCTTACCCCTCCCCAGGTACGCATCGTCGGTGCCTTTGGGGCAAGGATAACCGGCTTCGAAAAGGTGGGGGGAGAGCTCCTTGTGGCGGCATCCAACGAGGCGAACCTCGGATCTGGCGACGCAACCCCCATCGACACGGGTTACAGGGACCTCGCAGAGTTGGACCTGGGTGGTCTCCTGCGAGCATCACCACCTGTGACCTTTCACGGCCTTGGTCAACAGGTAGGGGACGAAGTTTGGGGAGGGATACCGCTCGACGGTTATGCCACAGCCAAGCTCCTATGCGATGTCAGCACCGCAAACAAACTCACCATCCATGAATATCGCCTCTCCCTCCCGGTGGCGTCAGCACGCCAAGAGGCCTTTGAACTGAATCCCGGAAGGAACGAACTCGATCTCTCTAGCTTCCACGGAATCGTATCATTCAAGTTAGAAAAGACTGACGTGGGTGCCGACTTCTGGATCACCCTGAAGTAGTGCGGCACTTCAGGCGCCGATTAGGCCCGGGTCAAAGGCGGCTGAGAGGGCTCCAAGCAGGCCCACATCATCTCCAAGAGGCGTTAGCCGTACCTCGGGGACCCTGTTGATGGCGTAATTGCGGGTCATTCTGTGGATCGGCGAGAGGACCCGTTCGGGGTTATTCAGCGCCACCCCTCCCCCGATGGTAAGTAGCTCCGGATCATAGGCGTCTGCTATGTTTGCCACGCCAATTGCGTTTAGCCTCCCTACTTCCTCGACCACGCGGAGAGCGAACTCATCCCCCCTTTCAGCTTCCCCGTACACGTCGGCCGCGCTGACTGAATCCATCTTTGTTGACAGCTTGGAGCCGTAGCGGGCGCGTCTCGCTTCACCAAGCTCTTCCCAGATAAGGCGAGTCAGGGCGGGGATGCCGGTGCCCGAGCAGTATGCCTCCCAGTGCCCCCGCTTTCCGCACCCACAGGTCAGCTTCCCAGAGCTGTCTATGGTGATGTGCCCCACCTCCGCTGCGTTCCCATCTTTTCCAAGGAGGAGCTTGTCGTCCACTATGGCTCCCCCTCCAATGCCGGTGCTTATCGTAAGATAGAAGACGTTTGAGCGTCCCTTCCCTGCACCCCACTTCTTCTCCCCAAGAGCCCCGGCATTCGCATCGTTCACAAGGCGTACCTCGAGCCCCAAGGACTCCCTCAGGGAAGCGATGACGGGAACGTCCCTGTAGGGGAGATTCGCCGTGTGGGTAATCAAGCCTCGCTTCAGATCCAGGGGCCCTGGGCTGGCTAGGCAGACTCCTTGGATTTTGTCAGGGGGGATGCCCTTTGTGACATTGCTCACCAGAGAGCTAATCTGTCCAAGATACTCGCGAACAGCCTTGGCTACAACCATCCTCCTGGCCTCTCTTCGAATAATCTTCCCTCCTCTGGTGCCAAGGCACGCTCTGACACGTGTCGCCCCAAGGTCTATGGCGACTCCGAATTCCTCTCCCATGGCGATGGGTCCTCCAAGGCCTGTAAATTGTTCTTCTCTCCTCGCCCTGTTCGACTTAAATGCACAGCCGCCCGAGTAGAATCCCATGAAGGTCGGGGTACTCACGGGAGGAGGAGACTGCGCAGGAATCAACGCGGTAGTAAGAGGGGTAGTCAGGCGCGCCGAGGACAGAGATGCCGTCGTAGTCGGCATTCGGAGAGGGTGGGCAGGGCTCCTCGAGCCGGATTTCGTTCCCCTGAGTTATGACCAAGTTGCTGACCTTATCTCAGTCGGCGGTACCTTCCTTCTGACCTCCAGGACAAACCCGTTCAAAAAGGATGGAGGCCCTGCGCTTGTGATGAAGAACGTCAAGGCGGCGGGCCTGGACGCTCTCATTGCGATAGGGGGGGAGGACACACTCGGAGTTGCACACAAACTCGCCGACCTCGGACTGAGGGCGGTCGGCGTCCCCAAGACAATAGACAACGACCTCTCGGAAACAGACGTAACGTTCGGATTCGATTCTGCCGTCAACGTGGCTGTGGATGCTATCGATAGGATCCGTACAACGGGAATGTCACACGAAAGGATCATGGTGGTCGAAGTCATGGGGAGGGATGCTGGGTGGATAGCCACACACGCTGGAATTGCTGGCGGGGCGCACATGATCCTGGTTCCGGAAGAGGAGTTTGACATAGGAGATGTCTGCGAAGCCGTGACCGCGAGGAGACGAGCTGGAAAGAACTTCACTTTGATAGTCGCGGCGGAGGGCGCAAGGGTGAAGCTCAAGCACGGCCAGGTTACTTCGGCTCAGGAGCTTGACGACTTCGGCCATCCGAAATTGGGAGGGATCGGACACCTACTCGCGGGGGAGATTGAAAGGGTGACCCACTTGGAGTGCAGGGATGTTGTGCTCGGGCACACGCTCAGAGGCGGCTCCCCTTTGGCCTTTGACAGAGTGCTCTGCACGCGACTCGGAGTTGCGGCCATGGACCTTGTCATGAAGGGGAGGTTCGACCGGATGGTCGCCTTGAAGGGGAACGCCATCGTCGATGCCGGGTTGGACGAAGCCATCAAGCCCAAGGTCCTAGACAGAGACCTCCTGTCGGTCGGCCGATTGTTCCACTAGCCATCGCGCCAACGGATCCCTACCTCAATTGAGTAGGAGCGAATCCCCAGGAGGCGCGTTCGCTAGGAGGCCTGTACCCCCGTCGTCGGGAGCAATCTATCGACCTTGACTCGCTCGTGGATCACTTTCCTGAGTTCCGCCGCCATCTGCATGGGATTTGCGTTCTGCCAGGCGTTCCTCCCCACGGCAAGACCGGTGGCGCCCGCATCCATGGCTCCCTGAACTTGCCTCAGGAATGCCTCGTCGGTTGGAGCTTTCGGTCCTCCCGACATGAACACCTTCATCCCAGCACCCGCCTTCACGGCCCACGAGAAGCTGACCGGGTCACCGGTGTACTTGATCTTGGCCGCGTCGGCTCCCAGTTCCAGAGCTGCCCGGGCCGCGTAGGACACGATTTCTTTCGAAGTGTCGTTGGTCACGGCAGCCCCCCTGGGGTACACCCAGGCTATGGCGGGGAGGCCTCGCTCGTGAGCTTGCTCTTGTATCCTGCCGAACTCGGCGAACATGTCTGCTTCGTGCTCGCTTCCCAGGTAGATCGTGTATCCTATCCCCTTCGCTCCAAGGGATACGGCATACTCGACCGAGCAGACCTGGCGGGAAATCGGGTCCCCCTTCACAAGTGCGCTCTTTCCATTTACCTTCACTAGTAACGGGACTCCGCCCGTGTAGAACCTTTCTGCGACTCCCTTCTGGAATATGACGCCGTCGAACCCTCCCTTGACGGCCAGCTCCATTACGAACGATGGATCGATGTTCTTGTCGTTGAAGTCCGTAGACGGCCCGTGCTCCAGCCCCTGGTCATAGGCGAGAAGCATGCTCCTGCCATCCCTGATGAAGGCTGACATCCTCTCTTGTTTCATGGTTCCAACCTCTCCCTCCGCCACTTAACAGTCTTGCGGAAGGTCATCCATTCTACGCAAAAAACAGTAGGAGGAGCGCTCCCGGATCGATCGGGGGCGCCCGTTTCACGCGTTGAACCTTTTCTATGGGAATGTTCCGAGTGTCTTGACCGCGTCAGCGACCCTGGCGACGGCGACTATCATGGCTGCTGTCCTGTTGTCCACGTTGTACTTCTGTGCGGCTTCGTGGACGTCATAGAAGGCGGCCGTGATCTTCTTCTCCAGCATGCCGTTGACCTCTGCTTCTGTCCACGAGATCCTCTCTAGGTTCTGGACCCACTCCAGGTAGCTCACGATGACGCCGCCCGAGTTGGCCAGGATGTCTGGGATCACGAAGACGTTGTTCTTGTGGAGTATCTTGTCTGCTTCTGGGGTCGTTGGCCCGTTGGCACATTCCGCTATGATTTTTGCCTTGATTCCCTTGGCGATGTCTGGAAGGATGGTGTTTTCGAGTGCTGACGGGGCGAGTACGTCGACGTCCATCTGAAGGAGCTCCTTGCCCGAGATGGGCTGACTACCAGGATAGCCGACCACCGAGCCGGTCTTCTCCTTGTAGGCGATGAGCTTGTCCGCGTCGATGGGCGTCTTGCTCATGATCGAGCCCTTCGAGTCACTGGCAGCCAACATCTTTGCGCCGTAGGTCTGAAGGATTTGGGCGTAGAAGGAGCCTGCGTTGCCATACCCCTCTACAGCGAAGGTTGCCTTCTTTAGGTCAATCTTGTTGACCTTGGCAGCCTCGACTGTGCAGAAGACCGCGCCCCTGCCCGTGGCCTTGTCTCTTCCGAGAGAGCCGCCCAGGCTGATGGGTTTGCCTGTGATCACAGCGGGCGACACTACGCCCGTGAGGGTGTTGTAGGTATCCATTATCCAGGTCATGGTCTGGCCATTCGTGTAGACGTCTGGAGCGGGGATGTCCTTGTAGGGCCCGATTATCGGGGTGATTGCGGCAGCGTACCTGCGGGTCATCCGCTCATTCTCCCCCAGCGACATGTGCTTGGGGTCGCAGATGATGCCTCCCTTGGCACCTCCGTAGGGGATGTTCGCGACGCTCGTCTTCCAGGTCATCCAGGCGGAGAGCGCCTTCACTTCGTCAAGCGTGACGCCAGGGTGATACCTGATACCGCCCTTGAATGGCCCTCTTGCGTCGTTGTACTGTACCCTGTATCCGGTGAAGACTTGCGTCTTCCCGTTGTCCATTTTCACTGGAAGGGATACTGTCAGCTGTCTCTTCGGGTGTGCAAGAATCTGATGCAGTCCTTCGTCGAGCTTCAAGTACTCGGCAGCAAGCCTCAGCTGCTCAAGTGCGTTCTCGAATGGGTTAGGTTTTGGTTGTTCCATCTGTTTCACTTCGTATTTCTGAGCCATGAATTGCGCCCTTAAAATATTGTATTTAACGGGGAACGATGTTTCTCAAGATAGAGAACGAGCGAGCTCCCTGACCTTCGACTCCCAATCGGGGGCTTTCACGACGCTGCTCGCCACGAGTACGCCATCGACGCCGAGCTCCACCGCTTTGGCAACGTCTTCGCCGCTTACTATGCCCGCCCCGCACAAAATCTCTCCCTTGTAACCCGCACGCCTGACACCCAAAACGGTTCTCTGGACCAGCTCGGGACGCGCCTTTGACACTGCGATCCCCGAACCGATGAGCTCTGGGGGTTCGATGGCCAAGTACTTCGGTCCAAACGAAGAGAGCCTTGCAGCCTCCCCTGCCGTTTGGGAGCAGAGGCACACCCCCATCCCCAGGCTTACGAGCCGTGGGAACAGTGTTCGCAACTCCGAGGGCGGTCTCCGCGACTCGCTATGGTTCAGTATGGTTCCTTTCGCCCCCGCGGCCTTGATTGCTTCCGGGAGTACCTCCCCAGTGGTCTTGTCACCGCTCTTCGATCCAACGCTCTGACTGTACACTTGGACGTTTGTCTTCGAAGCTACTAGGGCTAGCATGGGAGTCGGCGGGGCCACTATGGCTTCGATTCCGACAGACTCGGACACGCGCTGAACGGCCTGTGCCAGCCTGACGGATCCCTCCCCCATGACCTCTGGATAGTTCTTGAAATTGACTATGAGCGTCCTCAATTATCATCTGTGATGGCTCAGTTGGCTCTCTAAAAGGATGACGTGGGCGTCGGCCGTGTCTCGTTCTGAGGACCGGTTCTCTAGAACCCGTCCTCGTCCGAGTCCTCTTCCCAGCCGTCTTCGTCCAAGTCTTCGTCCAAGTCTTCGTCGAGCTCTTGGTCCTCTTCAGACATGACGGGCCGTCGCGCTTTCGATTGCACTATTAAATCTCGCGGTCTCAGCAGGGGTTCCGATGAGGGCGCGACTCTTGGCTCTGAACAGTGAATCTGTAGGCTTGGCAGCCAAGGCAGTCCGCCGAGGGCTTCTGGTGGTATACCCGACAGACACCGTCTACGGACTCGGTTGCGACCCGCTCAACCATGCGGCTGTTAGGCGCCTTTTCGAAGCCAAAGGGAGAGAGTCGAAGCCTGTACCAGTCCTGTGCGCAAGCACCGAGAAAGCGGAGGAGCTGGTCAAGCTGAGCGGCCGGGCAGCCGAACTCGCAAGGGAGTACTGGCCCGGCGCTCTTACCATAGTGGCCTCGCTTCGCCGGCCCGTCTCTCCCCAGCTTACCCAGGGCGGGGAGTACCTCGGGGTGAGGGTCCCGGCACATTCGGGGTGCCTGGAACTGATTGCCGCCTGCGGAGGTTGGCTCACGGGGACGAGCGCCAATCGTTCGGGCCAGCCGTCGGCCAGGAGCGCGGGGGAGGCCCTCGACGAGCTGGGCGACTCGGTTGACTTCGTCCTCGACGGCGGTAGGCTAAGCGGCCAGGAGTCGACCGTGGTGAAGGTGGTCGGGGAAGAGGTCACAATCTTAAGAACTGGTCCCATCGGGGTCGGGAACGAGAGGGAGGGCAGACGAACCTCGTAGTTACGTCGGCTAAGGGCCTCGAAGCCCGGGCGTCGGCCGAGTTCAAAGAGATAGCGTTGCTATCTGGCATCAGGAAACTGACGATCGACAGGTCTGCGTACGATGGCGTCATCGAAGTCGGCGTCGAGAACCCGAAGGCGCTTATGTCCTTCATCACCGAGTTCGTGCGCTCAGAGCCGTTCAAAGTCAGGTTCATCATGCGCATAATACCAGTGGACAAGGTCGTGGACACGAAGATAGAGGACATAGTCAGGACGGTAAAGGAACTTGCACCTGCAATCGGTCCGGGCGAGACGTTCAGGATTACCATCGAAGCGAGGGACTCCCCCTACAAGGACAGGGACCTTATTGACGCCATTGCGGACGCCGTGGACAGACAGGTCGACCTCGATTCCCCGGACAAGGTGGTTCTGCTGCAGATCTTCGGAGAATACGCCGGAATCTCGATCATCTCTCCTCACGACATTATCAGCATCCAGAAGCTGAAGCGGGCTGCCTAGGCCTTTTCCGCGTTCAGCAGAGCGGCTTCTTCGATTCTCCCGAGCTCAGACACAGTGAGCTTCTTCCTTGGCAGCTCTGTTGCCTCAACCCCGGAGGGGCGCCGTATCTTCCTCCTTCCGGCCGCCACGAGAAGGAACTGGTCACCACTCTTCGCGCCTGCGTTCCCTATGGCCCTAGAGATCTGGGTCGTCCCTACGAGCCTGAGGAGGAAATCTATCTCCGGCTTGTTGGCCAAGAGCCCCCCCGACGACTCGGCATGCAGCGTCTGGGCGGCGAGGAGCTCAACCAGAGTCTCGTTTCCCACCAGCCCCCCCTTGACCGCCTGAACCATCGAGCCAGGGTTGGCGAAGGCGAAGCGGCGTTTCATAACCTCGGGGGATGCTCCCCTCGGGCAGAGGAAGGCCTTTGCGAAGATCCTCGAGGGCTCACCCTCCATGGGAGAATGGGATGAGCGCTACCCTGTCCCCGTTTTTCACAGTTCTTCGCACTCCCGCGGGGACGAATGCTTCTCCATCCTCTATCATTACGAGTGTGTTGTATCGATTGAACCCTGGGTCAGGTGACGCCGACATGCTTCTTACACTGTCCACAAGATCGGCGGAATCAATTTCATTGGCTTCAAGGGTCACTTCGCCAGAGCCCACGCTGGTGCCGATGTGGCCGTAGCACTTGACCTGAATCATTCCTTGTTCAGGACGAGAAGCCTTTCCTTATACCTTCTCCCCTCATAGATTGAACCTGGAGGAAGGAGCTGCTCATGTCCTCCTTCAAGACGCTTCCTCAGAGATGCCGAGGTGGCTCCACCAAGCTCTCCCAGGGGAAAATCTACTGCGACGGGTCTCGGGTCGATCATGTGCATCGATGTCTTGCAGGGGAAGAGTCTCCCCGACTTCGCAGAGTTCACGACATCGTCCTTCCTGATCTTCCTTACCAGGAGGACTATGTTTCTCTCCGACTGCAGGGGAACGTCCACGTCGTCCTCGGGAACGAACTCCCTCTTCCAACCCCCCTCCACCGCCCTCCGGTCGAAGTCGAGCATCGTTTCCATAGCGGACGTCAGATCCAGGCTTCCTTCCGGTAGATAGCCGGAGTCTGGAGTCAAAAGCGCCAGCCCCCTGTCTCTTCCTTCGAGGGCGTCAAAGGCCTGGGCTAGGGTCGACCGCTTCGTGAGCCCGGACTGGCTGAGGAGCTGGGGGAGTGGGAAGCCGTTGGGGAGAGTGTAGACCCTTGCCCACCTCCCGAGTCTGACCGAGGGGGAAGCGTAGTCAACGGCGCAGCACACTGCGTTTTCCAGGCCCAGTGAAATGAACGCGGCGAGTCGATGCATGCCGTCGAGCACGGTTAGGCTCTCGATGTCGATGATTATGGGATCCTTCTGGACGCCGTCCTTCTTCATTTCGGCCGCCAGCCCCTGCACGTGGGAGGGGATTGTTTCCTCGTGAGGTCTCAGGGCGCTGACGGGCTTGACTCCTAGAGTAAACCCCGCCTTCGCCAGGGCCATGGGCTACGCCTTCTGTTCTTCGCCGGCCGCCGGCTGTTCTTCCAAGTCTTCAGACTCCTTGGTTTTTGTTATGTAGCCCGCTATCCGGTTCCTAAGCTGCTTCGACGGAATAATCGCAAGTTCCTCGAGGGCCTTCTTGTTCTCTATGAAGTTGGGACCAAAGGCTTCTGGGTGCCGTTGCAGAAGTTCTTCAGAGAGCCTACGGGTCCTGTCCAACTTCTTTCATGCCCGATTGGGTGCCATGATTAACCTTTCTCGGACAGTCCTAGGAACCGCATCGCGTTACCTGCGAGGGTAGCCCGGGTCTCCTCGAACCCTAGCCCCCAGACCTCAGAGAGCTTGAACACCACCGAAGGCACGAGCGAAGGCCCGTGGACCCCCCCGAGTGCCCCGAAGGGAACCGGGGAATCAGTCTCCGTAAGTACCTGATCCTTGGAGGTTCGCACGGCCATCCTCTGCAGCTTCTTCGAATACAAGATGGAAGGTCCGAACGACACGAAGAAACCTCTTCCCAGTGCCTCTTGTAGAAGCCCTTCTCCCTGGAACCAGTGCATGAGAACTGCGCCGAGGGGGAAGCCGCTCAGCGCGTCAAGGCACTCCCTCTCAGCGTCTCTCGAGTGCACCTGGATTGGTTTCCTCGTCGCCTGGGCCATGTCGAGCTGTGCCAGGAAGGTCTTCATCTGGGCGCTGCCCGGCCCCTTGTCCGAGTACTTCGGGTCTAGACCAATCTCCCCGATCCCCGATGCCCGCCTCAAATCCTGCTCAAGCCATGAAAGGCTCGTCGATTTCAGGGCCTCTGATGGATGGACCCCCACGAATGCCCTCACAGCCTCCGGATGAGCTGCCGCTTGTCCTAGAGCGACAGCAGATGTCTCACGGTCTTCGCTACACGTTACAAGGAGGGTCTGGGTGGCCTGAGCGAGTGCCACGTAGGCACTAGCCACTGAAACCTGTAGGTGAAGGTGCGAATCGACGAAACGCACGCTTCGCCATGGTCAGGGTGGTATTTCAGCCCACTCTATCGTCTACCGACGCAAAGCTGAACGCAAGGACGGCAGTGTGCGGTTTTCCCCCTTATTTTTGGAATAGGGGTGGACTTGGGCTTTCTAGAGGCTAAAGCGGTCAGGAGAACGGGCCAAAAGGCCTAAAAGTTTTTAAATACACCGCGTATACATTAATGGCGAATGTCCAGTTCCGAGTTCGGCCTTGCGGCTGTGTACAGGGTGATAAAGAAGGCCGGTGCTGAAAGGGTGGGAGACGACGCTGCCATCGAACTAAGATCAGAGCTCGAATCGGTGGGGATGCAGATCTCCAAGGCAGCTGTAGAGCTTGCTGCCCACGCCGGCAGGAAAACTGTCAAACCTTCAGACATCAAACTGGCCGCGAAGTCGGTGCTCAAGCAGAACCAGTAGAACCCTACCGCGTTCGTTCAGAGGTTGCACCCCGGTTTTCGGGTCGTTTTCAGGGCGAGTTCCGTTATCTCCTCGGCTCGCATGGTCTTTTTGCATTCCTCGAGCACTTTCGGGAGGCCTCCCTTCCCTTATTGTTCGCATGAGGGCTTCCCCTTTAGTGGAACCAGTTACACTTCTAGCTGGTTGGACCCATGGTCAAAACCACTTCCTCGAGCCGGTCACGTAACGGCTATGAAATCGGTCGCCTTTGGATATGCGGCCTCGCATGAACTTTCGTCTCTCATCGACACTTTCCGTGAGATGTGCAGCGACGCCATCGATATCGCCCTTCAGAAGAAACCAAGGAACAAATTCAATCTCATCGAACTGGCATACGAACGCCTGAAGGAGTATGGTCTCCATACACATTACACTCTCTCAGCATGCGAAGTAGCGTTCTCGGCCTATCGGAACAAAAGATGCAAGTCCAAGCCGCTCATACGGCGTCCATTTCTGAAGCTGGACAGCCAGACATATCGACTCAACCACCTTTTCCTGAGAATCCCGACGACGCCGAGGAACTACATCTTCCTCACCCTACAGGGCTCGAACCATCACCTTTCTTTCGTTGACGACCCGTCCCTCAAGAAGGGTTCGGCAACGGTAACTGAAAGATCGGTCAACATAGCTTTTTCGAAGCAAGTCGAACTATCCGAGCCCCTCGGATCCCTCGGGATGGACACCAACGAGAGGAACGCGACGGTCTCAGCCACCGACGGTTGGTATCAAAGGTTCGACGAATTCGGGGAGGTCGTCGAACTCAAAGAGAGGTACAGGAAGATCAGGGCAGACATCGCGAGGAACACGAGAGGAGACAAGAGGACCGCTGAGACCCTCCTCGCGAAGTATGGAATCCGAGAGAAGAACCGGACGATGTCCAGGATTCACAGAGTCACTAGCCAGATTGTCGGTTATGCTACGCAACATAGGCTGAGCATAAAGATGGAGAGGCTGAAGGGCATTCGTAAGCTCTACCGACGAGGGAACGGCCAGAGCCGTTCTTTTCGGGGTCGGATGAACACCTGGGTCTTCGGGGAGACCCAGAGACAGATCGTCTACAAAGCGAAATGGGCAGGAACACCAACCTATTTCGTCGATCCCCGAGGCACGTCCTCACACTGCCTTTGTGGCTCCCGCGTCGTACCTTTGGTAGGTAGGAAGCTCTACTGCCCGAAGTGCGACAGGGCATGGGATAGGGACGACCTGGCAAGCAAGTGCATAATGGCCTGCGCGGTTCCGCAGGGTCGGCCCTCCAGGGGAAGCGATGAAGGGGAACGAGGCGACTACGGCTCTAATCCTCAGAGCAGATGAAGGGAGGTTGGACGATTCGGACGTGAGCCGAGGAGTTAACAGAACCTCAGGGCACAATCACTATATTCACACCCTTTGAAGGCACGCCGAGCCCCGGTGGTGTAGCCCGGTCAAGCATGTTAGCCTCTCGACCTTTCTGGGGGACAGCTAGCGACGGGGGTCCAAATCCCCCCCGGGGCATTTCCCATTTGCCCACTAGATGTCTCGGACCAAAGTCACGACTTGGCTGCTCAGCTGCAGCGAAAGAATAGCGAGGCCCCTCTTGTAGCCTTGTGCACTCATCTCCCAGTGTAGTCTTTCTTTCATTTGCTTGAAGTGTCGGGCCGCTTCCCTCACTGAGGCGGTCAGACTCATCGACCTCGTCCTGGTAAGCAGCCTTGCCTCAATTGCGGTCCTCCTGTCACCCGAAAGGAGGTCGGGACCTCCCACTGCAGGTTCTGACATGCGAAGGGCATCGTCCATCAGCGTTTTGGAAGCAATCGAACATGCTATCTCCGCGCCCAAGATTCCGTGATCATATGTGCGTCCATGCTTCAACATCGATTGCTCAAGCCTCCTCGCCAGGGTCACCCCCAAAACAAAGTTGGGTCTGAGCTCCCGCACTAGGGAATTCACCTGGCAATTGTGGTCCGCCCGGACGAAATGGTACAATCCATCCGGCCTGGATCGATACAAGGTGGCAACTTGAGGTCCTGAACGACGGGTCCCATACAGAAGCCTAAGCCTCACGCCATCAAATCCAATGCTGGTCACCAAGTCGAACCTGGTCGAGTGCTGAATGCCAAGAGCAGGGTTGGAATGCCCATCATGGTAGATACGAAGTTCTCGTTCGGCTTTGAAGATGTCAGTGAGACTGACTTCGAGCACGGCTCGGCCATCGAGGAATGTTAACGGTCGAGCCAGTCTCCCTATGATTTCAAACACTCCGATTCCTTCCATACGTGGATTTTGCGATACCCTCGCGCGCATGACATCTCCATCGACCTCGCAGCCGAGTACTATTGTCTGGATTGGAAACCAGGGTTGTTTACTCCTGTTCAGCAATGCAAAACAAGGGACGTTGGATAGGAATTCTCTGGGCGAAAGAGACTGCACCCGAATTGAGCCGGTCCCTAGGACTCCTCGGGGAGCGGTTGGAACCCAGGATCGGCCAATTTCATGCCTGTGATAAGCCAGAACACCGCTCGGCATATAGAGGACCGAGAGAAGTTCCTTCCTTGGAGGACTGCCGCATTCACCCGGACGATAGTTCAGAACCCTTTTCTTTCCGAATCCTGACCTCTCGAAGACTCTGGATTGCGATCCGATTCTTATTGGGATCGTGACCGGCAGATTATCCATCGCCGAAGTGAACCATTCTTGCGCATAAAAGCAGCCCTGTTCTACGCGAGTTCAAATCTCGCCCGGGGCATTTGAACCTCGTTTCCTACCTTCAAATCTCGTTCCGAGAAGCTTAGCCTATCCGAAAGTTCCAGTGAAACTGACTGTCTCCCCATCGGACAGGACTGCCGTACCTTTGAATTGGGAGCCAGAAGCGGCTCCCGTTCCGCCGAGGCCTGTCTCAATGACGTATACCGACAACCCCGTAGCCACGTTGCACCCTGCTGGAACAGTCTGAGAGGGAGTCGACCCGCCGAAGGTGAAGCTGATGGTCTGAATGGAGGCCCCGGTCCCTCCCGTGTTGACGAATTGGATGAAGGAAGACCCTGGGGCCGGATTTGAACTCTGACATGAGGGCGCAGCCGGGTCAGAATTGCCAACAGCGGCTGTGAGGTTGACAGCCGAGACAGATACTTGGGCCATGCTGGGGCCTGGCTCAGACCAGGTTCCAAGGAACGGAACTGTGGTCCCGTTGCCCAGAGCGAGTGAACCCACTGCCTGAGTGCCTACTGCTGGCTCCGTCCCTTGGACCGTGCACGTTGCGCCGGCTTGGGTCGTGCCCGGGGCGAGCCATTTCTGCGGGGTGATTCCAACGTAGCCGTACGCGAAGGTTCCGGCTTGCAGGGATCCCGCCAAGTTGATGGTGCAGCTATTCACTGAAATGAAAAAGGTCCCGGAGTTTGTGATGCTGAGGGTGCACACAACCTCAGCGCCGGATTGCGTGCAGCTCGAGACCGAAGTGCTGACCTCCCCGAAACTAACGGTAGACCCAGACGTGGTGACTGTTACCTGTAAGGTCAGGAGGGATGTGAAAGTGGTGGTGACCGTGGTGGTCACGTTGACCTTGTTGGTCACCGTAACTGGGCTGGTAATTGTGTCAGTAGCCGTTTTCTGAGTAAGAGATCCAGTGAGGGAAAGGGTTCCAAATATCAAACCTGCACCGATTATCACTCCCACAAGTAGCATGGCTACGATGGCCGGCTGACTAGATGCCCGTCTCCGCAACTGACGTTCCGACCTCTCCCTTGGCATCCATTTCGCGTCGTAGCACGCCGGGCTTTCCTTCCGAAGCCAGTTGCAGAGTTCTCCCCGAACCCTCCCCGATTCGCCGCATCCATCACAAACTACGTTTCTGGAGACCAACCTCTCCTCCTGTCGGTCAGACTGTTGACGTTTAACGCGTTATGGATTCAAAATCCATGAGTTTCTGCCGAGGATTACGCATCATTGGTGACTGCCGCCCTGCCCCGGTCGGGGGTGCAGTTCTTGCCCTATGTCTAGTGACCAGCATGCGCATGGAAGACGGAGCGCCATGTCCAACTCGCAGTGACCCCAGCTGCCCAAGTGTTGGAATCAGAACCGGTAGATCGAACCGATCGCGGGCCCCAGGCCTTACCCTCGTTTCCGAGGCTCCAATCTCGCTCGGGGCATTGTCGAACGAGTTCGTCCAACCTAAGAGCGTGGAATCACGCCGTTAAAGCCCCTCGCCATTCGTCCCCGCCAACTTTCAAGTTTCTAAGTAGATTCTCGAGGTGAGATGTCTTGTCAAGGGGAAAAGCAGGATGAACGACTACGACGACCATGAAACCAGTTAGAGGAAAGAGTAGCTCGGTCAACTTTTCTCTCCTTATGATAATTGTCTTCATCTTTCCATAAAACTCGTCCGAAACAGCTGCCAGGTTCCTGACATCGGCCCAGCGTTCCATCATCTTCCGGGTTTCTTCCGGTGGTTCCAGCGGGTTCAGTCCAGCTCGTTTTGCGGAATCTAGGACAGTACCGTTTTCGTCCACCACCGTGACGAAGCGCACGCTGGGATGGAACCCGAAGATTGAAGAGAGCTGTTCAGTTGAGAGAGGCCCCCTCACGAGAACAAAGGATTGACGGAGACCTATAAGGCATTGGATTCTTTCCCATACGCCATCATCGTCCCGAAGATTCTAGAGGCAACTCGTGGTTCAATCGGCCAGTAGCACATTGCTCGCACTCGGGACGGGAATGGCCGGACAGACTGAATGCTCGCCCGAGTTCAAACGTCCCTCCACCTTGCTTTGTTTACGGCCACCAACAGCAGAGCTATGCTCACAGCTAGGAGGATAGTCCACGCCAAGAAGACGTCCGTGACAGAAAGCTGGATCAGGCCGGTCGAGCTTTGGGCTATCTCTCCCGCATACGTCGTTGGCGACAGGTAGGCAGCATATCTGAAGGGCAATGGGATGTACGTTATCGGATAGTAGACGGGAGGGAGAGTGGCGAATACGGTCGAGATGAGCCTGGAAAAGGCGAAGCTCTGCACTATGTCGCTGGAAAAGGTTGAGAGAGTGAACCCCATGGCGACAGATCCGAGAAACATCAGGAGGAACACCGCGAGGAGTTCCAGGGACTCAACGAGCCCCGGTTGAATGTAGATTGCAGCAAGGATGGTCAGCACCGCGAGCGCGGGTATGGAGTAGATTATTTCTCCCAAAGCCATGCCTGTCACGTAGGCGCTCGGAGTGGTCGGAGAGCTGACGACCATGTCCTGGAGCTTAAAGTCATTCTTAAGGTGCGAAAGGTCCCCCTGCAGGGACATTCCGCTCTGGAACATGCTCATGATGAAGCCCCCCTCGATGGCTTCCCCAATGAGCTGGCCCTTGCTGACAAATGTGATTACGATGAGGAAGGACAGGGGTGAAAGGACCGTGTTCAGAAGGACGACAGGATAGTTCTTCATCTCGTAGATCGAGTTGACAAGCACCGAGGCGAGCACCTCCCTCCCCCAGGTCTTCAATCGGAATCCTCCTTACTCGTCCTATAGACGAGATGGAAGAAGATGTCCTCGAGAGAGACCTTGCTCATGGAAAACTTCGCCCCCTTCTCCAACAGTGACCGCGAGATATCGTACGCTTCTGACTCGTCAGTGAGTATCTGTGTCTGGCCAGTCCTTGCCTTGGTGACAAGCCCATCCCTGACGACAGGCAGAGTGGTTTCTGAGGTGACCATCAGGCTGTACTGGTACTTCAGAGTCGACCTGAGCTGGTCGAGGGTTCCAATCCCTACCAGTTCCCCTCGATGGAGTATTCCGATGACGTTCGCCAATCTTTCAGCCTCCTCGAGATAATGGGTTGTCAGTATGAGGAAGCGATGTTCGGCGAGCCTTGTGAGGGACGTCCAAAGCTCCTGCCTCGAGATCGGGTCGAGCCCTGTGGTAGGCTCGTCCAGGAAGATGATGTCCGCGTCAGACGAGAGGACGGTCGCGACGAGCACCTTCCTCTTTGTCCCGCCAGACAGGTGCCTGTTCAGGAGGTTCTCCTGAGTCTCTAGGCCCACCTTGGCAAGAGCCTCAGAGGCTTTCTGACCAGCTTCGTTGTAGCCGATTCCTCTCCATAACAAATACGAAAGCACCGTTTGTTTGGGGGTCATCCAGGGGATTGTCCTTGCCTCCTGAGGGATGCAGGCGATGTGCTCCCTGATCCTCTTCGCATCGGGCACGACATCAAGCCCATCGATGGTCGCTCTCCCAGAGGTCGGAGCTAACTGGGTCGCGAGGATCCTTACCAGGGTGGTCTTCCCTGCGCCATTCATTCCTATCAGGGAGAAGATGCCATGCGAAGGCACCTCAAGGCTGACCGTGTCAAGGGCCTTCTTTCCCTTGGAGTCGCTGTACACCTTTGTGAGCGACTCGCATTGCAGGATCCCAGTCGACATCGGACTAACGGCTGCCTACCACTGCGTCTCCGTATAAATCACGGGTGAAGATGTGCACAATGAAGTTCTGCCAGGGTGGCGCGGGGAGGGACACGACAAATTCAGGGCTCCCTCAGCGTCTGAGCCTCACTCCTATGGAGCTAGTGAAGCATAAGTATCGATGACTTTGGCGGGGATAGGCAATCTTTCGTTGGTCTTCGACTATTCGACCCTCCCCCGTGAATTCAAGCGGCACTACCTTCCGCTGGACCTGAAGTTCGAATGGGATGATCTGAATCGAGTCTATGAAGAGCTGGGCAGGCGCCCCCTGGAGTCAGCGGCCGACTTCGAGAAGTGGCTCCTCGATGGCGCCGAGTTCGACGCCTACCTCTACGAGCAGAGGGCCGTGAGGTACTTCAACAGCACGAGGCAGACGGACAACCCCGGATACACCAAAGCGTATGAAGAATATACCGAGCTGTTTGAGCCCAGGATCAAACTAGCAGGCTTCAGGCTCCTCCAGCGGTACGTTTCGTCTCAGTACCACGGTCAGCTCCCGGAGCAGGTCTACGGCCTTGAAGACAGACGCCGGCGAAGTGCCAACTCGATCTTCAGAGAGGAGAATGTTGCCCTGGAGAAGGATGATACTTCCCTATCGCAGAAGTACTACAGGATGACAGGCGCAATGACCGTTACCTTCCGAGGTCAAGAGAGAACCCTTCAACAGATGTCCAGGTTCTACGAAGCGCGGGACAGGGCACTTCGGGAAGAGGCGTGGCGGCTTACGAGCAAAAGAGCGCTCACGGACAGCGAAACCCTCGACACGATATACACGGACATGGTCTCCCTGCGCGACAGGGTGGCTCATAACGCAGGCTTCGACAACTACAGGGACTACATCTTCGTGAAGAAGGACAGGTTCGACTATACTCCTGGCGATTGTGAGGAGTTCCACAAAGGCGTGGAAGAGGTAATCGTACCTCTGAGCCGGGACATCGACAGGGCGAGGGCCGAGCGGATGGGAATCGATGTACTCAGGCCCTGGGACCTGGAGGTCGACCCGGCGGGACGGGAGGCACTTCGGCCTTTCGATCAGGTCACCGGTCTGGTGTCGGGCGCGGCGAGGGTACTGGCGAGGGTAGACACAGAACTCTCGTCATTTTTCCAGCGGATGGTGGACCTCCAGCTCCTAGACCTTGAAAGCAGGAAGGGTAAGGCCCCCGGAGGCTACCAGGAAGAGCTCTCCGAGGCGAGGCTCCCCCTGATCTTCATGAACGCCGTGGGAAAGGAGGACGATGTGAGAACGCTGCTGCACGAATGCGGCCACAGCTTCCACACCTTCCTAATCCGGAAGGCGATGCTCCCCTTCTTCAACGGGGGCGCGAACATGCCGAACGAGTTCTCCGAGGTCGCTTCCATGTCGATGGAGATAATCACCGGAGAGCACTACGAGGGTGTGTTCTACAACACGGAGGACGCCAAGCGCTCGAATTGGAAGGAGGTCGTGGACAACGTCAAGCTCTTCACATGGGTTGCCACCATAGACGCATTTCAGCACTGGGTCTACACACACCCTGTGCACACGAAGGACGAAAGGGCGAAGGCATGGGTGGCTACCTTCAATCGGTTCTGCGGTCTCGAGTCCTATGAAGGACTGGAGAGGAGCAGGGCATTCAGATGGCAGCGTCAGCTCCACCTTTTCGAAGTTCCTTTCTACTACATTGAATACGGCATAGCGCTCACCGGAGCCCTGGGCGTCTGGTCTCGTTACAGAAAGGATCCGAAGGACGCCATCGAGGCATACAAGAGCGCTCTATCACTAGGTTGCACCCGCCCTCTCCCTGAGCTCTTCGAGGCCGTGGGGGTCGAATGGGGCTTTGGGCCGGCGACTCTGCGTCGGATCGCCAGGGAGCTCCGCTCGGCAGTCAGGGAATATGGAGAGTAGCCCTCCTACGAGCTGCCGAGGATGAGCGTGTAGAGGCCCGAAGCCAGGAAGAAGGATCCGAAGGTCAGCAAAATGCACCCAGCGAGAAGGTCGAGCCCCCATCGGGGGAACCTGATCAGGTAATCGTAAGAAATCGCAGATATCACGACCAGCACCAGGAGGCTCACTCCCGCCCCTATGAGTGTCCATTCCAAGTTGAATGCGCCGGCCGCACTGAGGACAAGGCTCGCCTCAAATCCTTCTGTGAGCGTGATGACGTATACAGGGAGCGCGTTCAGTGCTGAGAAGGGCATGACCGTGGGCTTCTCTGCCCCGTATCTGCCGAGGTCCTTCTCTACCACCTCTGAACCCATCTTCTCCATCTTGGCACGGAAGGAGCGCTTGCCGAAGTAGTATCGTTTGAACCCCCTGAGGAACCTGTACGAGAAGTAAAGGAGGACGCACCCCGTGAGGATGTCGACGTACCCCTCGGGGAAGAGCAGGAAGATCTGCCTTATGCCGAAGAAGACAGCCACCGATGTTGCCCCGCCGGCGAGCACCCCGAGTAGGACGTTGTTCTCCCCGAGCTGTTTCACTGTGGCCAATGACAGGATTGCGACCTCGCTCCCTTCGAGAAGGACCGCCTTGAACGCGAGGAGGAAGGAGGCTATTATCACGACCTCGCTGGTCAAGGCACCCCACGCGGCCCATGGCTGCCGATTTATCCGTTCCCGGCCAAGAAAGCATAAGATTGGCGTCCCGAAGGCGGGCCACTTCACAGGGGAAATGGTATGGAGGGGATAACCGTCGGCGTCTTTGGTACGGACCCACAGCCCAAGTCCGCCTTCGAGGGCTCTGTTGCGAAGAAGAGCGAGGCTGAGGGGATGATTGTCTACACGAGAGTGGAAGGAGGAAGGAGAATCTCGTTCCTTGACACTTCCGACTTCCCGGAAAGAATCCAGGGGTACTCCCGCGTGGCGTCCATCGTAGATCACTCGCTCTACTTCTTTCCCAGCTCAGGTAGACTGGCGGCCCCTGACGGAGAACTCGCGGTGCTCCTGGGCGCCTTCGGCCTTGAGGGGACCATTGAACTGACCCAGGGCGCTCCTTCACCAGAAGTCGCGAGGGCGATGCTAAAGGGAACTCCAGCGGCGGCCTACAGGCCTGTCATTCTCGACCCCCGCTCTTCCGCCATAGATCTCTCGCACGCCTCCCCTCGCCCCGATTTCCCAAGGGACAGCGCATTGATCTACGTAGACAGAGTCTTCTCCGTCAAAGGGGTCGGGACGGTGGCCATTGGGTTTGTCCTGTCGGGAAAAGTCTCAGTTCACGACCAACTGAGGCCGATTCCTGGCCCGGCAGACCTTAGGGCAGACGTGAAGGGGATACAGGTGAGTGACGTAGACTTCGATTCTGCTGGGCGCGGAATCCGCGTGGGGCTCTCCCTGAGAGGTGTGGAACCAAAAGACTTGGAGAAGAGCCACTGGCTAGACGACGGTACCCTGCAGCTTTCCAACTCACCGACCTTCGGGGTGGCAAAGTCACCCTACTACAAGCAGGAGATTTCCTCGAGAGACCTGCACGTTCAACTTCCCGGAGAGATGGTTCCGGCCAGAATAACCTATTCGGGAGAGGGGTCCGTGACTGCGCAGCTCCCATGGCAGGTCCCCGTTTGGGAAGGGATGAGAGGGGCTGTAATCGACCTCAATGCCGGTAGCCTGAGGGTCGCCGGTGGACTAACCTCCAGGTTTTAATTCAGGAGAGAAACTGTCAGCCACCTTGCCAAGCAGGGATGTAGCGACTTTCGGCAGCGGCTGCTTCTGGTGCTCAGAAGCCGTTTTATCGGAGTTAAACGGAGTCATAAGCGTAATCCCGGGATATGCGGGAGGGACACTCCCGAACCCAACGTACGAGGACGTCTGCACCGACAAGACAGGGCATGCGGAGGTCGCGCAGGTTACCTTCGACCCGACCGTGATCAGCTATAGGGAGCTTCTTGAGGTCCTCTTTTCAACCCACGACCCCACGACCCTTAACAGGCAGGGCGCCGACGTGGGTACGCAATACCGCTCGGTCATCTTCTACGCCGATCAGGAACAGAAGATGCAGGCTGAAGCGATTATTCGGGAGCTTACGGCAGATGGAACCTTCCAGGATCCGATCGTCACCGAGGTAGTCCCGCTCGGAGCCTTTTACCCGGCGGAGGATTACCATCGTGAATACTACAAAAGGCACCCTTCGCAGCCCTATTGCCAAGCCGTCATCGCCCCCAAGCTGGCCAAGTTCAGGGCACACTGGAAAGCAAAGCTAAGGGCTCAACCACGGTCCCAGCGCAGCTGATTCTTTGACGGGCGTAGGGCTCAGAATGCTCGGAATTACTGGGACCCCAGGGACAGGGAAGAAGTCGATCGCTCCAATTGTGGCAAAGAGACTCGGGACGGAATGCCTTAGCCTGAACGAGATCGCCAGGTCATATGGCCTGATGACCAAGTCAGGCGCCGTCGACACCCAGAAGCTGCTGGCGAGGCTCAAGGAGGATTTCTCACGGAATGCGGTCGTCTTTGGCCATCTACTCCCCTATGCCGTCCCTCCGAGCGCCCTGTCCAAAGTCGTCGTGCTAAGATGCGAACCAGGGGTGCTGAAGGAGAGGCTTCGACTTCGTGGGTACAGCCCCTCTAAGATTATCGAGAACGTCGAGGCTGAGCTAATTGGCGTCGTTTCCTCGGATGCGTTTGACGTCTATGGTGCGGCGAAGACACGGGAAGTGGACACCACGAACTCGTCCCCCACTGAAGCGGCCAGCGCCGTGACCGAGGTTGCCGCATCTAGACGACGAGATGCGCCAAGGATCGACTGGACCCTCGACTATGACTCCGGCGCGAAGCTAAGGCTCCTACTATCGACCGCAGGGTGATTCTCCGCCCTCACCTGCACGAGTATTGGCTTCTGAATCCTTCCCAGGCCCACAACCGCTTCACCGACTTTCAGTCTAGTGACATACTCTCTTTGCTTTTGGTTCAGGCCGAGCGAATCCCCTACTAACAAGACATCGTCGGGCCATGCGAGGCGGTGGATTACCTTCGTCCCAGAGTTCTTTACGATCTCGGAGGCAACGTGAGTCGGGAACTGGGCCACAAAGAGCATGGCCTCCCCGAACTTCCTTAGCTCAGAAATCATTCGCTCCCCGACCGTCGGGGGGTCCTCGGGCCTCCTCGCAGGCGCTATGTTTCTCGCTTCCTCGACCACGGTGAGATGGTCTAGGTTTCCTTTGCGCCTTACTTTCTCCTCGTAGACCATCTTCAACAACACATCAGAGAACACGCCGCGAGACTGGACGTCTCTCATGTGCCCCAGCTCTACGCAGACGGTGGTGCCCAGGAGCTCTTCCAACCTGAGCGGCCCCGAACCACATAATGCCTTCCCCGACTGCCCCTGTGTAAGGGGGACCAGCCTCCGAAGAAGCGCCACCTTGGTTTCGTTGTCATAGGCGGACCTCAGGGGATACGC